>FLNY01001765.1_pt1 | contig 18150 bp, 15 predicted proteins | sample 1140381 | NCBI WGS metagenome assembly FLNY01 (sample SAMEA3878172, study PRJEB12797) | bioreactor metagenome | biome: Moose rumen | place: Sweden | collected 2011-10
ATTTTGATAATACAATCAGTTTAGGAGGGGCCTAAATGATTGAAAGAAAAGTGGAAGAACGGATAAAAAAATGGATTGCCACTTCTGACAAAGCACTTTTGGTGAGTGGGGCCAGGCAGGTAGGCAAGACATTTATTATTAGAAAATGCCTAGGTGATACGAATGCCAATTATCTGGAGATTAATCTGTTAGAGCAACCGGATGTAGTCGCGCTTATGGAAAAGACTCAGAGCGTAGATGATTTGATTGTTAATATCTCGGCCGTTACCGGATATACTTTTGTGCCCCATGAGACAACTATTTTTATAGATGAAGTACAAGAATGTCCTGACATTGTTACTAAGATAAAGTTTTGGGTAGATGATGGCAGGTTCAAGTATGTGCTAAGTGGATCATTGCTTGGAATAGAGCTTCGCAATATTCGCTCGGCGCCTGTGGGGTATCTTACTGAGATACAGATGTACCCTCTTGATTTTGAAGAATTTCTAAAAGCCTCAGGAGTCACCGCAGATACAATAGCTCATCTGAGACATTGCTTTAATGATCGCGTAGAGGTAGATGATATTGTCAATCAAAAGATGATGGAGCATTTTAGGAGATATCTGGTTGTTGGCGGGATGCCGGACGCTGTACGGGAGTATGTGGATACAGGTAATATCTCTTCGGTTAACGAGATACAGGCCAACATAATAGAGTTGTACAAGAGAGATTTTACAAAATACGAAGCAGAGAACAAAAAACTACGACTTGTTTCGATATATGATATTATGCCTTCGAAACTGCTTAGGCAAAATAAGAGATTCAACTACTCAGATATTCAAAAAGGATTGAAGTTTGACAGGGTAGAGAATAGCTTTCTTTGGCTTCAGGCGGCTGGGGTGGTCATCTCCACCTACAATGCTACAGAACCGAGAATCTCCCTCAGGCAAAACAAGAAAAGTTCCTTTTTAAAATTATATTCTTCGGATGTGGGACTGCTCACCTGCCAGTATGGCAGTGCTATGAAGGTAAGTATATTGGCTGATGACAATAAGATCAATTTGGGCGGAGTATATGAAAATGCAGTGGCTCAGCAGCTTGAGGCACATGGATTTGATACTTATTATTACAATAGCCACAGCATAGGAGAGTTGGATTTTCTTATAGAAGAAGGACTGCATATAGTTCCTATAGAGGTAAAAAGCGGCAAAGACTATACTGTCCATTCTGCAATTAATAAAGTAGTACATAATAAAGAATATGAAGTAGAAAAAGCATATATATTTGCAAACTGTAATGTACAGGTGCAGGATAGATTTGTATATTTACCTATATACATGAGTACCTTTATAAATGAGGACATAGAGCTTCCTATACTGGGTTCGGTGTAGGTCTTATAGGCTGGGGTTTTTCTTGGTTTTTATAGTGGATTTAGAGGATTTTACAAAAATTTAGAGTATTTTTTATAACTTTTTTATCGTATTTGCGAAATTGAGGAAAGCCAGTGTTTTCAAGGGTTTGCGGGACTTTTGAGGCACTGGTTTTTAAATGAGAATTATTAGACAATTAAAAAAATTTTCAAAAAGGGGTAAAGTTTTTTTCTTAAGTCTCGATAAATAAGGTGTAAGGAACAATTCCCTTACAAAATATCGAATTCGAATCTTAAAAAAATTTAATAACCAAGGCCAGACACGGATGTTGGGCTATCAAACAAAACGGATTTAATTGCTAAAAGGATTTAGCAGAATCTCATGGAGGAATTTATTATGGTAGTACAACATAACATGCAGGCAGCGAACTCTTCAAGAACGCTCAACATTACAACAGACTCACAGTCAAAGAGTACAGAGAAACTTTCTTCTGGATACAAGATCAACAGAGCAGCAGATGATGCAGCAGGTCTTTCAATTTCCGAGAAGATGAGAAAGCAGATACGTGGACTGACCCAGGCTTCTACAAACGCATCTGACGGTGTATCTTCAGTACAGACAGCTGAAGGTGCACTCACAGAAGTTCACGACATGCTTCAGAGAATGAACGAGTTGGCAGTACAGGCAGCTAATGGAACAAACTCAGAATCAGATCGTGACGATATCCAAAACGAGATTAACCAGCTTACACAGGAAATCGATCGTATCGCATCTACAACAAAGTTCAACGAGACATTCCTTCTTAAAGGGGATGTAGGCGTGAAGACAATGTATATCAATGCGCATGATGCAGGTCTTGATGGCACATTAGTACAGAATACTACCAGAGCAACTTTCATCATGAATGCACTTTCAGCGGGCGACAAGTATACAATTGGTGGAACACAGTATACAATTGGTGCTGAAGATTATAAACAATTAGCAGAGGCATTGAGTATCCCGCATACCGAAACTAGTACAACAATACCACTGAAGCTTACAAGTGAAACTTCAAAGGATGTTACAAAGGTTGAGTGGACATTACAAGAAGGTGATACTTTAACAATTGATGGAAAGACATACACTATCTTATCCAGCGATTCAAAATATTCAGATGTTGCAAATTCAAAGATTACTAATGGTTATATCAATAATTTGATTATTGGTGGTACTACAGTTAAGTACAATGGAAATGAAGTAACATTGTTTACTACAAAGAATTCTGGTGTGGATAATGCTGACGCTACATTAATAACAGCTACTGCAGCATACAAGATGGTAGCTATTGAATTAAAATCAGCTTCATCAGTAGGCGCAACAGATACTGCAGCATCAGTTGATAAGGATGAATCTGGAAACTACAAATGGGATGATACGCAGGTAACAGGAACTATCATCAATGGTGTAACTTCGACAACACCTATCGTAACATTCTCAATGGATAAGGGTTCTGTAAACATCCAGAATGCTCTTACACTTAACCTTCATGTTGGTGCTGATGCAGCGATGTCAAACAAGATCAACATCAAGCTTGAGGCCATGAATTCTAAGTCAATTGGTATCAGTGGACTTAATGTATCAGATGCAACAGGAAAGATTGCTACATATGCTATCGATGCTATAGCAGATGCTATCCAAAGAGTTTCAGCACAGAGAGCTGAGCTTGGTGCAGCACAGAACAGACTTGAGCACTCTATCAAGAACTTAGACAACGTAGTAGAGAACACCGAAGCAGCTGAGTCTCGTATCCGTGATACAGATATGGCAGATGAGATGGTTGAGTACAGCAAGAATAACATCCTCCAGCAGGCAGGACAGTCAATGTTGGCTCAGGCAAACCAGGCTACACAGGGTGTACTTTCACTCCTCCAGTAAAACAAAACATATCGCTAATCTTCAATCCCCACCTCACCAACGAGGTGGGGATTTTAATTTAAGCCAGAAATATGGTAAAATTACAATTGTGGGAGAGTGATGATGCAGAAGTATAATTATTACGGTGAAAATATTACAAATTGCAAAATTAAAATAATTGATGACACCTATGGATATATAGATGATAACAATATTCCACATATTAATTGGTGTAAAGAAAGCGACAGTGTAGACACTGATGGTTTTGATAAGACCTATAGAACAGGAAAAGGACTGGATTTATATTTAATTGAAGATTATATTCTTCCCAAAGGTATGATGATTTGTAGATACGGATTCAGTGGAGGTAGGTTTACAACAGTAAAGGGGACAGACTATTTAGAATGTGAAGATGGATATTTACAGGAGGATTATTTATGGATACAAAAAAATATCTAGATGCTCTCGAAAAGATAATGTCAGAAAGATATCCTGCTGAAATGTATCATATAGGGGGATATCAAGAAGCAGCTGTATGTATTCAATCTGATAAGACTGGATGGATAGTATACAATGCTGAAAGAGGTAATCATTACGATGAAATCCACTGTGATACTATTTTGCATGCATGTTTAGAATTTATTCGTAAGATGACGCATAGAGTAGAAGATATTTCAAACATGGAAACTATGCTGTTGGAGCTGGTTGTAAAAGCAGCATAACAGTAGGATTCGTAAGAATAATCAAATGCAAACAATCCCCACCTCATCAACGAGGTGGGGATTTTATTATGGCAGGTTTATTGGTCATTTAAGGGTGAATAAAATAAATTCAAAAAAAACAATCCGGCGGTAATGTAGAAAATGAATCCTTCCGATATACATAGTGTAAGCAACAAAGATTTGCATTATGAAAGAAGTGAGGTAAGGCTTATGGCATATTTTACAAGAAATAAAATGGAAACAATGGTTTTGGAGCTTTACTCAGCAAACAGCAGGTTTGCAAATGGGGGCACACATGATTACGAAGGAGACCTCAGAGTATTGATAGAATGCCAGCAAAAAGCATTGGTGCTTGGAGAATACTTAGAGTCCATGGGAATGGATTACTCAGATATCGTTGAAAAATTTGAAAAATATTGCAATATGATTTACGATATAAGTGAAAACTTAGATGACGCAGATCTGGTCATCGACCATAAGCTCGATATCGAAAACGTACTCAGTCAGATACTTAAGGATATCGAGGATAAGATAATTGAAATAAAGAGTATTGATATATACGACTTCAGAGGATTGGTAGACGCACCGGGAGAGAAGGTGATAGTCAGCAAGGAGATTAATCGCTTGATTGACAGTTGCCTCGGCAATATCCCCGGACTCACAGAGGGAGAGGAAATGTACAGACCACTTGTAGTTGGCACATATTAATATAATAAAAGTTAGGCTCGTCATATGACGAGCCTTTTAGTGATGTTAGGGAATTTTAAAAGTAGGTATTTGATTATCTTGGAGGACAAATGAACAATAAGCCAAAGACTAAGCTCCTTACAATTTCACTTTTATGTTGTGGCAGAGTTGAGACGACAGAACGCTGCCTCAAATCTTTGATGCCTATCAGAGAGGCTATCGATTCTGAAATTCAGGTGGTGGACACCGGCTGCTCACCTGAGACCAGAGCCATTGTAGAAAAATACGCCGACGAGGTTTTTGAATTTACATGGTGCAATGATTTCGCGGCAGCGAGAAATTTTCAGCTGGATCAGGCCAATGGAAAAATGTTTCTCTTTATCGATGATGATGAGTTTTTCCTGGACTGCAAATATATCATCGATTTTTTCAAACAGCCTGATTGCACCAGCTACAATATAGGTGGATATTTTCAGCGCAACTATCTGGATTTTAAAGGGGTCGAGTATGAGGATGTGGAAGTGGTTCGCATGTGCTCTGTGACACCCAAGACTTATTTTGTGGGTAAGGTACATGAGTATATCGAGCCTGCCTACGGCAATGCCATGTTTATGGATGCCCAGGCCGGACACTTTGGTTATGTCTATACCTCCATGGAAGATAATATCAAGCATTCCATGAGGAATATCCCTCTTCTAAAAGAGATGTACGAAGAGATGCCGGATAATCTCCGCTGGCCTTATCAGCTGGCTCAGGAGTATAGAGCTATCAAATATTTTGACGAGTTGTATGATGTGTGCAAGCAGGGATTTGACCATTCTTTTGATGTTCATGAAGAGGAGTCCATCCGTTATCGTGGGCCATTTGCCTGCGGTATCGCCATAGCTTTATACGAAAAACATAAATATGATGAGCTGTTGGAGTTTTACTACAAAGAGATAGATACAGATGACATGATGGATGTTGCCAAGGCGAAGCTGACTTTGTATGCTGCTCAGGTGATGTTTATCAGGGAGATGAACGATGAGTGTGAGAAAGCAGTAAGCTTTTATTTTGCTATGTATGACCGCTATGCCTCAGACCGGGGGCAGATGTTCTTGCAGGGTGGTATCTTTATCAATGATGTATTTGATGAACTTCATATGAATACCATGTACTGCTATCTCATGACTATAGGATTGAGGCGAGATGATTTTGGACCACTTGTTCATTATTATCGCAAGATTACCTGGGATTCGAAGGTGGTGCGCATCAATCGTGGCTTTATTATGACACTCACAAGAAAGTCCGCTGAGCATGGATACAAGCGTGAGATAAAGGATGTATATAACAAATTTTTTACGCGGCCTGGATTTAGAGATGTATTGCAAAAAGAAATAGACGATGTAGCACCGGGACTGTCGATTGAAGAATTGAAAAATATAAAGGCTTCCTACAAAAACACCAGTCATGAAAAAGAAATGAACTTATTTATGGATATCCGTATATGCGAAGCTCAGTTGTCTGAGGCGGAGGATATCAGCTATTTTACAGGGTTACTGGATGTGCTGCTGGAGTATGCCGCCACTGTGGAAGAGTGGCATAGATTGCACCTGGAATGGATGGAAGAGGATGCTGACAGAAATGAATATCTTCCGGAAGTGCATTTGGCAGGTGCCTTTAGAGATTTTGCCGAAGTCATGGATGACGATCCCAAAGAGGCGCTTAATATACTAAAGGACGTCGTAGGAGTGCGGCCAAAGATGGATTCTGTCATACAGACTCTGTCAAAACTCTATGCTGATTATGTTAAGGTGCTTTCAGCCAAGCAGGCTGATCCGGCAAAGTTTCAGGAAATGTATGATCTCGAGGATGCACTGCTTGCGCAGATTGCCGAGCTGGATGCCGCCGGCAAGAGTGAAGAAGCCGTGGCCACCTACCGCCAACTGGTGGACGTACTGCACGGCACCTTCGGAGTCGATTCGCTCCATATGTAATCAAAAGCTTACGCTTAGTTACGCTGACAAGCCTTGGTATAAGGATTGCTTAAGCGGCTATCTAGGTTTCTGTGCTCCCGCAGGGCACCCTCCATACTTTCGCTTAGGCAACCTACCGCTAAAGCGGTACCTCCTAAGCTCGGCATGGCGCTCCCTGCTCGCGCTTGCCAAGGTTGAGAAAGCCACTTTAATAACTATATGAGTCGGTAGCTATCAAGCTCTGTGTGTTGTCGGAGGAGACGTGTCAGTCGACGGAGACAATATATAGGCTTGAGAGCGTAACCGACGGACTGGTGGGGATAGAAATGAGTCGGTAACTATCAAGCTCTATGTGCTGCCGCAAGTGACGTGTCAGTCACTGGAGGTAGCATCATAGGCTTGATAGTGTAACCGACGGACTTGGGAGAATGCGTATGGGGAAGATTTTGATGTATCGCTGGAAGGCATACAACTACAAGGATATTAAGTATACTTTTGAGCGCATGGGCTATGAAGTGGAGGAGGTCTACCAGGACCTTCTAAACTATGATGTGGACGAGGAGTTTGCGCAGAAGCTTAGGGGGATTATAAAGGGCGCCAATTATGAGTTTATGTTTACGGTAAACTATTTTCCCCTGATTTCTAATGTCTGCGAGGAGTGCGGCCTGCTCTACGTGTGCTGGAGCTGCGACAATCCTCTGATATCCCTGTATCATAAATCTGTGTTCAACGATGTCAATCGTATTTTCTTATTTGATTTGACCAATGTCAGAGAGTTTCAGGGAATGGGTGCCGACCACATATACCATCTGCCTCTGGCGGTAAATGTGGACCGCTTGGACTATCTCTTTGCTAATACAACTGACTTCGATAAATATAAAAATAAGGTCTGTTTTGTGGGATCCTTGTATGAAAAAAACAGCTACGATAAGATGGAATTTACCTTGCCGGATTATCTGCGTGGATATTTTGAAGCAACCATGGAAGCGCAAAAAGAGCTGCAGGGGATCAATATAATCGACAGGATGCTTACTCCTGAGATATTGATGGAACTGCAGCAGTATTTTGAATTGGAAAAATCAGAGGATTCCCTGTCTGATCTGAATCTGATATTTTCTGTGACTACGCTTGGATTTAAGATAGCTGAAAAGCAAAGGCGTAGCATCCTGATAGAGCTGTCAAAGCACTACGATACCAGTATCTATACCAGCTCTGATACAAAGGACTTATTGAAAGTAAATTACAGGGGAAGTGTGGATTATTGGGGTGAGATGCCACTGGTCTTCAGAGAGTCCGATATTAATCTTAATATCACGATTCCCAATATAAAAAGCGGAGTGCCCCTGAGAGTTTACGATATCTTAGGAGCCGGTGGTTTTTGCATCAGCAATTTTCAGGCGGAGCTGCCGATGCAGTTTGAAAATGAAAAGCACCTGGTATGGTACTACAACAATGAAGACCTCTATGACAAGGTAGACTACTACCTGCGCCACGACACCGAGCGGGAGCGCATAGCAGCCGCCGGCAGAGAACTCGTCAGGGCCACCTGTTCCTACGAGCAGCGCCTGCAGCAGATCATAGAGACGATATAAAAGGGCATAAAAAAGCCGGGAGCATATCAAATACTCTCGGCTTTTTATAATCCGTAGTTTACCATCATGCCGCTGTATGCGCTGGTGGCGTAAGGTGCGGCTAAGGTCTTGCCCGGATTCTTGTATTCTACGATGGTCTTGTCCACGTAAGACATCGGGTTGATGGAAGCCTTGGTGGCCGCCTTTGAGATGGAACTCTTCAGGTCGTTGAGAGTGGCAAAGGCTTTGTCGGCATCGCCATTGTTGACCACATCCGATAGCTTCTCACTATCCAAGGCAAGGTGCCCTAAGTTATCAGTAGTAATACCTGCCTCAGATAAGGACTCGCTCATATTTCTGGCGATAGAGGAAATCTCATTAAAGAGCGTCCTGTTCTGGTGGGCACCGTTGTATTTGAGCCCAACATCTATCATGCCGTTGTAGCTGTCTAACAATTGGTTAACTCCATCAGACAGCGCTTCGGTATCATTTTTCAATCCTACCTGCACAGGACCATCGGTAGGTGATTTCAGTACCAGCTCGTATGCCTTGTTGACTGTAAAAGTATTAGAAAGTGACTGATGAGCAGTGCCATTTAGCTTGAAATCAGAGTTGGATGGCTGCTGTGTCATGTTCTGTATGCCCAGGGTGTTGAGCTCTCGCCATGAGATGGTAGAGGAAATATTGAATAGTGATGTCTCATCCTCAGCCAGTCCCGTGGACTTGGAAGTAATCTGTATAGCATTAGAGCCTGTTCCATTATTGATAAGGGCGGCGCTTAAGCCTACATCTGATGTATTAAGGAGCCTTACTATTTTATTTTGGATGGCGAAATTATCCTCGCCTGGGTTGACATTAAACTGGAATTCGTAAGAGTGATTGCGAATATCCAAATCAAATGAATATTGACCCTCTTCAAAATCATGGCCACCGGCAGGCAGATAGTTGCCTGTATTAATCTGCGGCTTGGCCAGTGAATCTACCTCAATGGTAAACTCCTCTGCTTTGTCATCACTATCCCCGACATACACAGCCTCCACCGCATCCGGATCAGAAGATGAGGCGATGCGTTTGTCCAAAATAGCCGATATATCCTCTCCACCGGAAGACAGATTAGACACCGATAGGGACATAGAATTGGCGTGCTCTTTTATATCGATAGCAAACTGACCCATGTCCTCAGTGGCATTAATCTTGTAGAGAGGAGAGTCTTTGTTGGCCTTGACTATTTTATTGTATGTGTCGCGTAGCTCACTTTTTTTATGAGATTCGTAACGAGAACCTATGTTGTCGCCATAGGTCGTCATGAAATAATTGTACGCAGCATCGATGCGTGCCATGAGACGTCCCTCCTTTCTTCCTTGAAATAAATGCCTTCGACAATCCTTTGTCTACTTTGGGACATAGAACTCGATACTTATAGTTACTATCATAATACCATATGTCAAACAATTTGAAAACCCCCTAGATTTAGTAACATTGTCAGACAATTCCACAATATAGGGAAAGTATTAGAAAACATAAAAAGTCATATAGGAGTGGAGTCTGTTTTAATACTCGGTAAAATTTTGGATATCATCACATAAAATACACATAGGGCATACATAAAATTCATACAGGTCGGTTTTAATATATTCCGTAAGGCGCTGAGGTGGAGCGCTGATAAAAAAGACCACCGGGCGAAAGTCCGGCGCGCGAATGGAGGACTGGAAAATGAAAAAAAGAATTACTGCATTGTTGATGACTGCAGCTTTGGCCGGTGGTGCCTTGATGGGATGCGGATCGTCAGAGACAGCATATGCAAGTGAAACAATTTATGGAGAGGTTACAGCGGTAAGTGATAGCGGATTTACCATGACGGTAGGCACTTACGACAACAATGAGCTGACGCTTACAGATGAGTCGGTGGACATCACAGTGACAGATGACACTACTTATTCTATGAGTATGGGCGGCGGCGAAGGACAGCCTGGAGGAGACGGAGAAGCTCCTACTAAGCCTGAGGATGCTGATACAGATGAAAGCAGTGAAGATACAGAAGAAACTACTGATGAGACAACAGACGAGACAACAGATGAGACTACAGATGAGTCTGATGACACAGCAATGGTAGAGTCTACAGTAGAAATGGGCACAGCTCCTGATGCTCAGGGCGGAGAAAAGCCTGATGGTGAAGCACCAAGCGGCGATGGCGAGGCTCCTGCAGATAAGGGCGAGGCACCAAGTGGAGACGGTGAAGCACCAAGTGGTGATGGCGAAGCGCCTTCAGATATGGGTGAAGCACCAAGCGGAGACGGCGAAGCACCTTCTGATATGGGTGGAGCTATGGAAGTTTCACTTTCAAACATCAGCGTAGGTACTCAGGTAGCAGTTACTTTTGATGCAGATGGCAATGTAGAGTCCGTAGAGATCTTAGGTGGCATGGAGTCAGCTATGGGTCAGCCGGGCGGCAACATGACATCAGCAGCAGACATTACATATTCTGCATTGTATGAATACTCAGAGGATGCAACTGTAGAGGGCGAGTCAATCGCCTCTACAGGCACTGATGAGAGTGCAATCCTTGTCACCGACGGTGAAGTCACAGTAAAGGATTCTTCAATAAATAGAACTTCAGATGATAGCACCGGTGGCGACAATTCTAGTTTTTATGGGGTTGGCGCCACTTTGTTAACAACAGGCGGTACACTTACCGTAGAAGACAGCACAATTGAGTCAGATGCAGCAGGAGGTGCGGGTGTATTTGCTTACGGTGATGGTGTAGCCTATGTAAATAATTGTACTATCACCACACAGCAGGATACCTCTGGTGGTATCCATGTAGCAGGTGGTGGAACACTCTACGCGACAAACAATACAATTACTACTTACGGAGGTTCTGCAGCAGCCATTCGTTCTGACAGAGGCGGCGGAACAATGGTAGTAGACGGTGGTACATATACATCAAACGGTTCAGGTTCTCCTGCTGTATATTGCACGGCAGATATTACTATTTCTAATGCAACACTTACTGCCACAGGGTCTGAGGCAGTCTGCATCGAGGGTCTCAACTCTCTTACACTTACAGATTGTGATTTGACAGGGAACATCCCTACAAACGAGCAGAACGACTGCGATTGGAACATCATATTATACCAGTCAATGTCAGGTGACTCAGAGGTAGGTAACTCTACTTTCAGCATGACAGGTGGAAGTATCACAGCAAAAAATGGTGGTATGTTCTATACAACAAATACGGAGTCTACATTCTATCTTGAAAACGTAGACATCACATATGCTGATGATAATGATTTCTTCCTCAAGGTAACAGGAAATGCTAACCAGAGAGGATGGGGCAGCACAGGATCAAACGGCGCTCAGACTACTTTTACAGCTGTAAACCAGGAAATGGAAGGAGATGTTATCTGGGATACAATCTCTACACTTGATTTTACAATGTCTGATGGCAGCGTCCTGACAGGTGCATTTATCGATGATGAGTCAGCTGCAGGCAACGGAGGCGACGGATACGCTAACCTGACAATCGACAAGACAAGCAAGTGGATTGTAACAGGTGATTCCGTACTTTCATCACTCACAAACAACGGAACTATCGTAGACGAGGATGGCAACACAGTATCCATCGTAGGCACAGATGGTACCGTATACGTAGAGGGCACAAGCAGCTACACTATCACAGTATCAAGCTATAACTAAACCGTAACGTAGCCCGTAGCCTACGTAGAGCCAACCCGTTACGCTCTCAAGTCTATAGACCGTGCTACTCGTTACGGCTACAAGCATTAGTGGCCGCCTATACAATATAAAGAGCCAACCCGTTACGCTCTCAAGCCTTAATATTTCCTCCGGTCACTGACACGTGATCCTCCGGAAACACTAAGAGCTTGATAGCTACAGGTTGGCTCATTTACTCTGTGGCCGCTTGCACAATGGCTAGCCAAGGAGTGCTACAAGTAGGCATCAAGCTATTAGGTTTCTCAAGCGAAGCGTGATTGCGAGCGGAGAAACTCTAATGCTTGTAGCCGTAACGGTAGCACGGTCTATTGGCTTGTAGCCGTAACGGGTAGCACGGTCTATTGGCTTGTAGCCGTAACGGGTAGCACGGTCTATTGGCTTGTAGCCGTAACGGGTAGCACGGTCTATTGGCTTGTAGCCGTAACGGGTAGCACGGTCTGTGGTTTGTAGCCGTAACGGGTAGCACGGTCTGTGGCTTGTAGCTGTAACGGTAGCGCGGTCTAGAGGCTACGGTAGATGGATTCGAGGTTGTCGAGGTAGGCAGCTACGTTGTCGAAGGCGGCGGCTTTGGAGATGGCGCCACGCGACTTAAGCTGGTAGGTATCAGGGTCCGTAAGCAGGGTGTTAAGTCTGCTGCAGTAGTCTGCAGTATCGTGGCAAATGTAGCCGCAGCTGTCATCTATGATATCGGACAGGCCGCCGACCCCTGAGCATACTACTGGCTTGCCCAGTGTCATGGCTTCTAAGGCTACCAGCCCGAACCCTTCGAATAGTGAAGGCATGAGAAGTATCCCGGTGGCAGCCATGTAGTTGTATACGTTGTTGCTGAAACCTTCAAATGAGATGGCGTCCGTTAGGTTATGGGTTGACACATAGGCTTTGCACTCTTCTAAGAGTTCGCCATTTCCCACCATTTTCACACATAGTGAAGTGGTGGGATTTTCTTTTTTATATGCTTCTATTATCTGTATAAATCTCAGCGGATTTTTCGCTTCGTTAAAGCGTCCCACATACAAAATATCACTTGATAGACCTGCAGATACCTCAGGTTCTATAGCTGTTTTTACAGATTCTATGGAAAAAGGATTGCCGATAGTGGCGATGGGGCATCTAAGCTTATTTGAATAACAGTATTCCTCTTTGATGGAATCTGATACGGCAAGAATCCGGCTGATGTATTTGCTGGCCAGCAGGTAGGAAATGCTGTTTGGGTGTAGTTTCTTTTTCAGCCAAAGAGGGTTGCAGTGGATGTGAGATATTAATGGTACAGAGCCTTTTAATGCAAAAGCGCTAAGGACGCTTGCGGTAAAATCGTGAGCCTGTACAATGTCAGGGTGTAGCTCATCTACTGCTTTTTTGATTTCTGAGATACTGAAGGAATCAATACTGCGATATTTGTCGTAGAGACCGATGGATTTGAGTTTGTCCTCGATGGGACCGTGAGGAGCCAGATAAATAAAATCCTCACGGTCTGAGAGGCCATTGATAATCCGGCAGACTACATTTTCCGCGCCGGAATAGATGTTGGATTTGATAACATGTAAAATCATGAAATTATTCTCCTGAGGCTACGTATCGAGTGGTGGTGCTTCCGTACTCATAGGTGGTCAGAAATTCGGTAAATTCACTAAATGATTTTGGAAATTCCATGCCAAATTTTTCTGCTATATCTCCGTTATACAGTTTTACGGAATCGTCAGCATCTCCGTAGCCTATCTTGATGGTGCTGATATCATCACCGTTGATTACACGAACGGCTTTTTTGCCGGCTGCATAACCCAGTGTGTAGGGGTCAGAAAAAAGTGTAACCAAAGAATATTGTCCGATGTAAGTATCGCCGGCTACTATTGTGACGCCTGCTTCCTCAGCTATCTCACCGATAGTCTCCATCTGATCTGAAAGTATGCTTCCAAAAGGAATATAGATAGCTGAGCATTCGCTGCATACTTCCCTGATACGATCATCCAAAGTCACTTCCTCAGTGTCGTTTTCCGAATCACTTTTGCTTGTCTTTGAAGAAGACTCTTTGGTATCATCTGCATCCAGAGAAGAAGTGGATTCTTCATCAGTGGAGCCTTCAGAATTTGCATCAGCATCATCCTGGTCTTCTATTTGATCAATTGTTTTTCCACCTGTCCAGAATGAGGAAATAAGAGCCACTCTGGTAGATGAGGTGGAGTTGAGACCTAAAATAGTATCTTCCCCGAGGGCTTCCACGTCGTTGTCCATACCCTGCTTGGCAGAAAATGCTACATATTTGCTTGGGGTAAGGGCTGTAGAGTTATGCTCTTCTTCGCTGTCGGTAATGGCGGCGTCTGTGGCAGGAATAAGGTATTCTTTCCATGGTATGCCGGCCTGATTGAGGTAAGCCTCGAAAATCTCATTTTGATAGATGGCGTCAGTGTCTTCCGGTGAAAATAAAATGCCGACAGTCTGTAAGTCGTCTGTGGCTTCTATCATGAGTGATACCTGGTCTACTATGCTGGGCTTGCTGCTGATACCGGTGATATTGGTGCCGGTAGTCTTGTCCCAGGTCTTGCCATTGAGACTGGCGATGTGCAGCGTACCCTTAAAATCCACAATGCCGGTAGCTATAATAGGAATAGTATCGGTAGCTTCACTGGCAGATAAGAGAGTAGATTTGCCGGCTGTAAAAATCATGTCGGGGGACGATGCCACGGTGCCGATGGCTAAAGTGTCACTGCCGGTGTCCTCATCTACTGTCTTTGTAGTGATATGGATGTGATCTTCTCCTATATAATCCGACAGTGCATCGGAAAATCCGGCTAAAAGAACTTGATTATAAGTGTTGTCATCTGATAAAAGTGCTGTTATATTATAGAGGAAAGAATCCTCATCAGATTCTTCAGTTACCTCATTTTCAGGCTCGTCAGCAGTCTTGCTTTGACATGCGACAGCAGTCAGCGACATGGACGCAGCCAACATCATACATAATAATCTTTTTTTCATATTATTCCTTTCAATCAAAGGCAGATTCCCTTTGTATTTGGTTATTTGATTGTAAATACTTGGACCCAATAAGTCAAATGGGAGTACAAGATGAATATTTACATAAGAAATATTATAGACTTTGTTACAGGATTATTATACCCAAAACGGTGCGTTGCATGCGATAAAGTTTTATTGAAAAATGAAAAAGAAATAGGCTTTTGCAAAAAATGTATCGGTCAAATAAAGCTGACAGGAAGTAGTGTATGCTTCAAATGCGGCAAACCTCTCGAGGATGATAGGGAGGAATTGTGCCCTGATTGTGAAAACACAAAACACTATTTTTCTCAGGCGAAAGCCCTTTATCGTTACACGGGACTTATGAAGCCGGCGATGTACCGCTTCAAGTATTCCAACAGGCGTTGCTACGGCAAGGTGTTTGGAGCCCATGCAGTAAGGCTGCAGGGTAAATGGATCAAGGAAAATAAGATAGAAGCAATAGTGCCGGTACCTATGTACAAGCCAAAGGAAAGGCGACGAGGCTACAATCAGGCTACGGTATTTGCAAAGGCGCTTGGAGAACAAACAGGGCTGCCTGTTTTGGATAAAGTTGTCAGACGAGAAAATGATACTGTGGCGATGAAACAGTTAAGTGGCGCAAAAAGAAAGAAAAATCTGTTAAATGCTTTCATATTGGGGGAAAATGATGTACAATTTAGAAAAGTGCTTATAGTTGATGATATTTATACAACTGGCACAACAATGGATGAAGTGTCAAAAACTTTATTGAACGGGGGAGTGAAGGAGATTTTTGGATTGTGCGTTTGCATCGGCCAGTCCTGATTATTTAGGAGGTAGCACCTATGGATGTTCGTAATTGTAGAAATTGTGGAAGACTTTTTAACTATTTGGGTGGACAAAATGTTTGCCCTGCCTGCCGTGATGAAATTGAGAAAAAGTTTCAGGACGTGAAAGAGTACATCCGTGAAAATCCTCATTCGGGGATACAGGAGATAGCAGATGAAAATGGTGTGAGCACCAGCCAGATCAAGCAGTGGATACGTGAGGAGCGCCTGCAGTTTACAGATGATTCGACTGTAGGTATAGAGTGTGAGGCCTGCGGTGCTATGATTAAGACAGGCAAATATTGCGAGGCCTGCAAGAATAATATGGCATCTGCTCTTTCTAAATCTATCGAGAAACCTAAGGCTCCCGAACCTCCCAAGGAGAAGCCTAAAAAAGAGAACAAGATGCGCTTTCTGGAGAAATAAAGTATTAAAAGAGTACAAAAAGGATGATTGCCCAGGCAGTCATCCTTTAGTTTTTTGCAAATCAAAACTCTTTCTTATTAGGTTTGTTTTATGGATGTTTTGTGCTATACTAATTCTGATTTATTGCGTGTATTAGGTGAGGATAATTTATGATAAATGAAGAACGCGTCAGGCACATGACTTCCATGGCCATCTTTGAAAAGGAGATGGGACCGGAATATCAGCCTATGCTACGTTATTCAAAAAAAGAATATGTCGCCCTCCATGGATGGGGAGGCTTTCTTGCAGGTACCATCTTTTTTGGAGTGGTTTATGCACTGATAGTCCTTTATTTGGTTGGCAATGTCATAGATAATATCACCACCATGTATATTCTGATGATAGCCTTGGCAGGACTGCTGGCATATGCTTTGTACATTATTATTCATGTACACAATGCCAGAAGTCGGGCTGCGCGCCGATACAGACGGGGCAAGAGGCTTATCAAGGAGCTGGGCAGCAGATACTCCAAGCTGCACCACATGTACGAGGATGAGGCCAGACAGACCAGACCGTTACTGGCCAGAGACTATGACGAACAATCAGAGGACTTTTAGATGAACGCTTTTATTAGATTACGAGACAACATCAGGAAATTTGTGCTCTCCCGAGAGTTGCTGTTTTATAAGATATGGCATGCCCTGGTGGCATTTGTAGGACTTATGTGCATCCGGACCAATTTCGGTCACAACAAGCAGCTTAGCCATATATGGGTGATGCTAATTATATCTATAGTATGCGCTTTTTTCCCTATCCAGGGAGTGGCTATTGTGCTGGCAGCGGTATTGCTGGTGGACCTGATGGCACTGAGCGCAGATGTAGCGATTGTTACATTAGGACTTATAGTGGCAGGATATTTGGTGTGCCTCTACTTCAGAAGCAAAAACACTTACAATATGGCCACGGTGCCGGTTTGCTATACTTTTCATTCGCCCTATGTGATTGCTCTTGGCGCAGGACTTATGTCCAATATCAACGAGCTCACTTCGGTAATATGCGGCTCCGTGCTTGCATTTTACCTGCAGGTCATCAAGGATAACACCACTGCTATCGTGGATGATACATCAGAGGTATCTGTGACATCACTTATTCAGGAGCAGATGTTTACCAACAAGATGTTTTGGTTTTTTATAGTAGCCATGGTGGCTATGTTTATGGTGGTATACATGCTCAGGCAGGTCAGCATCAATATGTCATGGATTATTGCTAACATAGCGGGTGTGGTAGTTGAGTTTATTATCATGCTGGCAGGATATTTGCTTACCAGCCAAAAGGGCGAGATACCGGGACTTATCATCGGCAATATTATAGTATTTGCGGTAGGCATGATTTTAAATTATTTTATATTGGATTTGGATTATTCCCGGATTGAAAAAGTTCAATTCGAGGATGATGATTATTTTTACTATGTGACAGCGGTTCCTAAGATCAGAATCGCAGAGGAAGACAAAGAAGTCAAAAAATTTTAGCAGATTCCCGACGGGGTAGTAAGGAAGTGGAACAGTGACAGATTTCGTCAATACTGTGGATGCCTTCATCGACGATTATTTCAATGTAAATATTCCGGATGTTTCCATTACAGACGTAATTGAGATTCTCATAATTGCATATTTTTCATACCATCTATTGGTATGGATCAAAAACAGCAGGGTTTGGATGCTCATCAGGGGCGTCTTGTTAATCATGCTGTTTTTTGTGCTTGCAGCCATACTTCAGATGAATACCATCCTATGGTTGGGTGAGAGACTGGTATCCGTGGCGGTGACAGTGTTGATAGTGGTGTTCCAGCCGGAGCTCAGACGAGTCTTAGAGCAGATAGGCCGCCGAAAGATCTCTTCTATCTTCACCTGGAATTTACTCAAGAGCAACACCAAAAAGTTTGAAGATGCCACTATCCAGGGTATGGTCACAGCCTGCTACGAGATGGGCGCAGTCAAGACGGGAGCGCTTATAGTAGTAGAAAATGATATGCAGCTCAC
>FLNY01000191.1_pt1 | contig 18139 bp, 22 predicted proteins | sample 1140381 | NCBI WGS metagenome assembly FLNY01 (sample SAMEA3878172, study PRJEB12797) | bioreactor metagenome | biome: Moose rumen | place: Sweden | collected 2011-10
GGTGCGAGGTGTCGACTGCCAAATTTGCAGTGGGTCTGAAAGGAAACAAGTCTACAAAATTTGTGGAGGCAGACAAGGGTAGTAATCTATTTTTTGCTGTCTACGAGTCGGCGAAGATTGACAAAAAGACGGGCGAAGAGCGAAAGGAGAGAGTGTTTGAAACGATAGGCTTGCGGACTGCCATGGCGAATCTGAAAGACAAGCGACCGATTGTCCCCGAAACGGATAAAGACGGGCACAGGCTTCTGTTCTACATTTCGCCTGGCGACCTTGTATACGTACCTATTGGCAACGAGACTGAGGTTGTAGACAAGACTCGGATATATAAATTCGTGTCGTGTGCTAATAGACGGGCATTCTTTGTTCCATATAGTGTAGCGAAACCTATCTATGACAAGTAGAGTATAACAAACTGAACAAAATAGAACTGATGGACGACAAAGCGTCCATTAAAAACCTTTGCATGCCACTTGACGTAGACAGACTTGGACAGATAGAACTACGCAAGCTATGATGAAACGCACAGTCTACTTTGGGATGCCTGCCTACTTGTCGGTACGCAATAGGCAGATGGTGGTCGGGCTGCCACAAGTGGAAAAGAGCGACATGCACGAGGGGCTGAAAAAAGAGGCTGAACGGACACTACCCATAGAAGACGTGGGCATTGTGATCTTGGACAACACACAGATTACAATCACGCAGGGGCTACTGGAGGCACTGATGGAAAACAACAGTGCGGTGGTGACATGCGACGAAAGACGCATCCCACAAGGGCTGATGCTACCAATGGAGGGGCACACACTACAGAGCGTGCGATATAGAAAGCAGCTTTCAGCATCGCAACCGCTAAAAAAGCAACTATGGCAACAGACGGTCAGGGCAAAAATAATGAATCAGAAGACCGTGCTGGACCAACAGACACGAGACGACCACAAGTGCATGGCGGTGTGGGCTGAAGAGGTGCGCAGTGGCGACACGGACAATGTGGAAGCTCGAGCGGCAGCATACTATTGGCGAAGGATTTTCCCGAGCATAGCTGACTTTGTGCGAAAGCGTGATGGTGTGTTTCCAAACAACTTGTTGAACTACGGCTACGCCATTGTGCGAGCTATGGTGGCACGCGCCATTGTGGGGACAGGACTATTGCCGACGATTGGATTGTTCCACCACAATCAGTATAACGCATATTGCCTTGCGGACGACATCATGGAGCCGTATCGCCCGTGGGTGGACAAGATGGTGTGTCAGCTACTACCGACACTTGACGCCGAGGGAGAAATGACGAAAGCAACGAAAACGGCATTGCTGAGTCTGCCAACTGAAGACGTCTGGATAGACGGTCATAGAAGTCCGATGCAGATTGCAATTGAGACGACCGTCGACTCTCTGTTTGACTGCTTCGACGAGACTCGTCGGAAGATTATTTACCCTGAAATGTCGGCATAACAGATATAAGGACACATGCGGAATGAAAATAAGATTTAGTGCATATCGCGTTATGTGGCTTCATGTTACATTTGACATACCAGTAGAGACAGCTGAAGAGCGGCGAGCGGCAGCAAAATTTCGACACGACCTAATGGGCGAAGGCTTTCAGATGCACCAATATTCGGTCTACCTGCGCCACTGCCCGAGCAGTGAGGTTGCGGACAAATATGCAAAGAGAGTTAAGAGTTTCTTGCCTAAATATGGTAAGGTGTCGATAATTCGCCTGACCGACAAGCAATTTGGAGATATGGAGACATATTACGGAGCGCAAAGAGAGAACAAATATCCCAATATTGACGAAGGGCAACAACTAACGATCTTCGACTTCATGTAGGGAGCAAAAGAATCTTTGGCAAAAACACGATAAACAACAAAAAGACACCTCGAAGGGTGTCTTTTTGCTTTGTAGAGATACTTTTTTGCGATCCTAAACAAGGACGTAAATCGGTGATTTACAATTTGTTGCGACGGTTGTGCTGTATCTCTCGATACAAAGATAGAATTTTGAATAGACTGAAAACTAACAGACACACGATGGAAGCTGTATCTCTCGATACAAAGATAGAATTTTGAATGCAAGTCACAACTTATATGTTGAGGTGGGTCAAAATGCAGGCGCTGTATCTCTCGATACAAAGATAGAATTTTGAATGCAAGTCACAACTGTAGCGTATGCGTTTATATTTGCCGCAATGAGCTGTATCTCTCGATACAAAGATAGAAATTTCTGACATATATTGAAAATCAGATAATTGACAGAGGTGGGTACTAAAATGGGTACTAAAAAGAGGAGTATCCGATGACGGGGTGCGACCAAGTTTTTTTTCGGTCGGAGCGAGGGTCGATGACGACGGGTGGGCGGAGGTGTTGGTAGCAAGCCCAGACACCAATGGCGCGAGTGATATGTCGGTCGTCGTGGCAACCCTCGGTGGCACCGATTTCGCCGTTGGGCTTGATTTCGAGTGTTTGATGTTCAAAGACGGCTTGTTCGCTACGCTCGACGTAGAGGTCGTTTTCGAGAGCTTTGCGTTGGTGGTCGCAGACCATTGTTTTGGTTGAGCGATTGGTGTGGAAGCCCCAGCGCGAGGGAACGCCCTGCGCAATCTGTTCGGGACTGGTGCGGCAGAAGAGATTGGGGTAGAAACGCGCAATCTCGTCGAGAATAAACTCGTTATGCTGCCCCTCAGTGCGGTGGCTTTCAAAGGTGTTGCTCTCGATGATGAGCAAAGCGTTGTGATACCACGTGGCTATTTGGGCGGCAATCCATGCAAGACGGTAGTGAGCGATGTGTCCGCACCATTCGGCAACGACTTCGGGGACACCCCCTTGCGCCATCCAGTAGCGGTCGAGGACACAGATAACGCTACGGTCGGATAGCTGGCTCATGCCGCCGATGTCCATGACGCAGACGTAGCGTTCGGAGACGCGTTGTTCGGTGTCGGGCTTTTTCCAGACTTGCAGATTGCCCCGAGGGTCTTTCTTGAACTTTATGCCACAGAGGGCGCGAGCGGTGCCGTAGGGGTCGAAAGCCGAGAGTTCGCCCACGAACTTGGGCGGGCGAGCGTTCTGCCCGAGACGCTGGACGTCTTCGAGATTGTAGAAAGGGTGTCCAGACGACTGAAAGGCTTCGGCAGGCGTCGAGGGATATTCGGATACGAAACGCCAATGGTCGTTATATTCGAGCGACTTACGACGATACCAATTAATGCCTTCGAGGGTTGCGCCGTCGGCGAACATCTGCCATTCGTCGGGAGTGAGCGAGCGAATGAAGTCGGGTAGGTCGTCGATAGGTTCGGCATAGATGTCGATGTCGAACCAAGCGACGAAGACAGGCACGAAAGCCGATAGGCTGTCTTTTTGACTTGCGCGGAGCCACTCACGGTGGAAGAAGTTGCCGACACCTTTGGCTGTGCTTTCGTAGACGATTATGCTATCGGGAATCATGGCAATGCCCGAGACTATTGTTTGGACGAGGTCTTCGGGTTTCTTGCCTTTTGTTTCGGCCCACAAGCCGACTTCGGAGAGGTGTGCGCAGGTGATGTCGTCGCCACGTTGGTTTTCGGGTTTCTCGGCAGAGCCGATTGTTATTTTGCAGTCGCGAGAGCGGACGTAGCGTGTTTTTTGGCTACCCTCGAAAGGGGTCATGACGATGTCGGAGCGCGTGGCGTTGTCGTCGTCGAGAAGCCAAAGGGGATAGTTGTCGAGGAGCTTGGTGTACATGCCACGGACTATTCGGGCGGCGTTTTCGACGTGGGCGCAGATGGTGCTGTTCCACTGCTTGTGGTGGACGAGTTGTAGCCATGCGATATAGATTTGCGAAAGGGTGCTACCGCCCCACTGACGAGCTTTGAGGAGGATTATGCGAATGGGGCGAGCGGCAAGCCGTTCGCGCTCGAAGACGGAAAGGAGTTTTCTTTGCCCACGGTTAAGGATAAAGGGAATGTCTTGTCCTGAGAGCTTGTCTTTGATAATGATAAAGGAAGCAGCCCAAAACTCGAAGTCGTGGTGGCAGCGCAGACGAATAAACTCTTGCCAGATGTCGGTAAGGTTGTCTATGTCGGCATCGAGACCGACGCGAGTGAGTGCGCCAGCGAGCGAGCCAGCTTCTTTGATGTGCTGCATAATGGGGACGCTCATCATGGAGCGAGGGAGGTAGAGCGAGGTCGAGCCTTCGGGAGCGTCGGCAATCTGAACTGGTATGCGCACAACGACATCGGAGCCAGCGCCAGAGAGTGGGTCGTAGGGGCAAGCAGCGAGAGCGAGACGATGTCGGTTTTCGTCTATGGTCTTTTGAATCTTGCGTTTAGTTAGTTCGGTCATGGCTTGTGTTGCGAATGACGTTGGACAGTTTGCGATTGGCTTTTCGGCAGGCTTTCAGGAGTGGGCGAATGAGGACATCGGTGGCTTCGGGGCAAGTTTCGGTAAGGGTTATGAGGACAGGGATAAGATTGATGGCTTGTGTGGACTTTTCGCTTAGTTGTTGTTTGCGAATTTGGAGCATTGTGTGGTAGGCTTGCTGAACCTTGGGTAGGTCGAGAAGAGCTTTGTTGTGCATTTGTTCGATTGCGTTTTGCAGATTTTGTTTTAGTTTACTGATGTCGGTCATGATGAAAAGAATGTTTGTAGAATGCGGAATATATGGCGAAAGCCCATAGGAAAGAGAAGACGTGCATACGTAGGCTTATGCTTGGCAAAAGGTTGACAGCCATAAGCGGAATGAGATAGGGCAAGACTTGTCTTGGTGAGGCGGCAAAGGCAATGCCACAGAGTGCGTAGATTACGCCAGAGAGACCGACGGTTGGCAGAGCTGACAGAGACAGAGGCGTGGCAAGAAAAGCAGAAGCGAAAGCGAGTAGGACGAGGCGAGGACGGAACGAAAGGGAGAGGACGAGGTAGGCGTAGGCGTTGAGGAGGAAGTGTAGGAAAGAGGCGTGGGCGAAGTGGCACGAGAGGTAAGTCCATAGAGGGGACGAGAGCGAGGCACCGAGGGTGGCGGGCGAGAGCGGCAGCAGAGCCGCTGAGAAGTAGAGTGGTAGAAAGGCGAGCAGATTAGTAGCAGTGATATATTTTAAGAAACTTGTCATAGGAGATATAGAAACTTGGTGCGTGGCTTTCGATGGCTTTATAGATTATGTCTTTGTCGGTGAGTGCGTCTTTGTATTTGAGGTATAGTCGGTAGTAGACGCGGTAGAAGTCTTGTGCTTTTCGTCGAATGCGTCGGTTAGTTATCATGGGGTTTTCGGAGTTGAATTTTTGAATGTATTTGTAAGCCGTTATGTACTCGATATAGAATTGTGGTGCACCCTTATCGTTGAGGTGAGCGAAGACGTGTCGAGCGTTGCACAAAGGCGTTACTTGCTTGATGTCGTCGATGCGTTTTTTGATGTGTTCGTACCTTAACCTACTAAGTTGTTTATGTGGGACGTAGTGCATTTTTTATATTAACAATAGTAACACAAATATACTTAACAATAATCGAAAAGTTTTATTTTTGTAACAAGTATATATTAAACGAATTTTATATGTTAGGAATATTGTTAAGTATAATACAGGAGACTGACTGCTTGCAAGCCTACGGGTGGATTGGGCTCTTGATATCTGCAGCAATAACGGGAGCGGCAGCAGGGATTAACGCACGGCAACAGCGGAAAGCGAGCAACGAGCAAAAGCGACACAACGAAGAGACGCAGAAGCGAATAGACGCGAAGAGTGCGCAAGAAAATGCGTGGTATAGAATGCAGTATTATAAAGACCCGCTACGGTCGAACAGTGGAGCGCACATGCTTGCTGCGATAAGGGATTATAATAAGAGCATGCTGGAGAGGACACGGAATAGGAACGTGATAACTGGTGGCACGCACGAGAGTGAGGTGGCGATGTCGGACGTTGCGGCAAGGCGATATGCGCAAGCGGCAGGCGACATAAAGGCGGCAGACGATAGGCAGAAGCTGACGATAGGACAGTATTGGCAACAGGCGGAGGCGGCGAACTTTCAGCGTCAACTTAATCTGGACGACCTTGTGTCGGCAGAGCGTATGCAAGGCTACATGAACACGGCAACAAACGTCAACAACTTTGCCAACGTGGCAACGCAAGCGGTGTCGAGCGGAATGGAAATGGGTGCGGCAAAGGGTGCAGAGAATGCGACAGCGACGAATGCCAATGTGGGAGCGACGGCGATTGGTGAAGCACCACAATTGCCATATATGATGGAGCGGTCGGTTGGTACTCAGGTGGGGAAAGCGAAAGTGGCAGCGAAGCCAGCCGAACAGACCATTAAGAGCTATCAGTTTGGCGAGACGCTTAAAAAGCCGACAGAGAAATATGGTGGGATAGGATTGGACTATGAAAACATAATAAAGGGAGGATAAAGGACATGGTAAGACTGAAAGCAATGGGGCGGGTAACGCCAAAGCAGATAAAGCAGAGCGTAGAGCGGCAGAAGCTGGACGAGCTTATGGAACACTTGGAAGCAACGCTATTTGAAGACCTTGAACTACTGTCGCCCCAAGAGAGGGTGAAGCTATATGCCGACCTGTCGAAGCACGTTATTCCACGAGGTTGTGGAGCGACGGAGGGCGGAATGCGCAAGCCGACAACGGACACGGAAAGGGTTCGAGGTCTGTTTGCAAAACTATATAACAATACAAACGAAGAGAATCAATAAGAAATGATACTTAGAGCAGAACTGACGGAAGAGCTTATGCGACTAAGAGGCACGGGCAAGTGTGCACGACACGTAGGCGAGGCGGCACTTGTTCACTTTGCGTATAAGATTGAGGACGTTATAAAAGAGGTCAAGAAGATTACGAACTACGTTGGGGCGAGTCGGACGACGGCAGAGGGTGCGACGTTGGTGGATAAGTATACATACACAAACGACGAGTATGACCTTGACCGCACGCTGACGCGAGACGCAATGGCGCAAGTGTTTGTGCCACTATTGGAGTTTACTCGTGGCGTGGCGGACGCATACCATTATGACGAGGGCATACGGACAATCAGAGTGAAAGAGCAGTTGGGCTTGACACTGTCGGCAGCCTATACGTATGACACGGCTGATAGGACTCTGACGTGGGAGGTGAGGACGAGCGGAGAGCTACCCGAGGGAGCTTGGATAAGTATAAGGAGCGTGGTGGCGTATGAGGTGGCGGACATCTATGGCAGGCGGATAAAACGTTTTGCACGACAAGAGGTTAAGCTACAAGCGCAGCACAAGAGCGAGACGAGAGAAGACGGGACGGTGGTGTACAAGCGACAGACGAAGCCACGTATTGACGTGGACGAAGAGGACTGTGGGCTGGGAGCTGAAGAACTGCTGAACGTAACGGTTGAAGACTGGAAAGTCAGACTATATGAGAAGAACGCACAGAAGCTACGTGCTGGTGATTGGGTGGAGGTTGAGCTATTGGGTGGGATAGGTAAGGCGACATATCTTGTTTTGCGGGATTGCGACACAAACACAGAGCTTGGACACCTTGCTTGGTTTAGGCACATGGAGTACGACTTTCGGCACACGATACACTACGTGTTGTGGTTTGAACACTTGCGGAGTACGGCAGTGCTACAAGTGATAGACACGGACATTTTTATGGCATTGGCGGAATATTGTGTATACCGTTGGTTCCTGATGGTTGCACCGACGGAAGCTGAGGTGTACTTCAACCTTTTTATGAACAGACTTGAAAAGATTAAGGCACAGCTCGACACGTTGCGAGGTGCGCTGACGAGACGAAATTATATTTGGTTCTGATGAGCGACACGATAGGCATAGGCGGCATTGTCCGTAACACAACAAAGATGAACACGCCTGCGGGGGCAATGGAAGAGATTGTGAACTTGCGTAGGCGTGAGGGAATGCTACGTCCACTATGTGCGAGCGAGGTTATCTGGACAGAGATTGCGAGCGAGACAGATAAGTATAGTCAACTATTTTTGCACACGGGCAGTACGTATAAGCACTTGTTGGGTGTGCGGAAAGGGGACTGTGCAATTGTACACGTGGCGAATATTGAGGGCGACGAGGCAGGGCTTGTGGGCGTGGAGACTGGCGTGAGCATGCAAGCAGACGAGGTGAAAGCGCACCAAATGGGCAACCTTGTTGTGGTGGCAGACGGGGTGGGTCGGCTACGCTACCTGCTGTGGTACAGAGACCACTATGAGGAGAAAGACACGACGCACGGCGAGTGGCTAAACGGGCAACCCGAGATACGCATAAAGCCAGCAATGGACGCTGACGGAGTGCCGGAGATACTGCTGGCGCAAGGGTATATAGCGGAGAGTGCGTATGGAGCTTGGGATTTGAGCGAGACGACAGTTAGTGCCAATGGGTTAAGCCTCATTGCGCAGGCACGGACGCTGGCAAAGGAGCAGGGTTGGCTGAATGGTTTTTGCGTGGCGGTGGTGGCAATGAAGATGTACGACGGGACGTATGCGTATGCAAGTAAGCCAGTGCTATTGCCACAAGCCAACGATAGTGGGACGAGGTATGAAGAGGGAGCTGTTAGTTATAAGAATAAACCTAAGACTAACAATGTTTACCAATATACTTGCGAATCTCATCAACGGGCACCATACGCTTATGGCGAAGGTGGTAGAACTTATTGGAACAAAGGTGATTGGTATCGGGAAATATACCAAAACCCCGATGATCATTACACAGGTTTTTATCGGGGAGTAAGACATTCTGCTGGCTTATTTAGCAATTCGACGGCGGACAATGGTAGCTCGTCGTATGAGCGCATATCGCTATATCAGCGCGACTTGTCGAAAGAAAACAATATAAAGAAACATAAATATCTGAACATAGAAGAGGAAGACCACGTGCCATTTGGCTTTATGGTGAACAATTGGAATGACAATGTTTATCAAGATAATGCTTATTTTGATGTTGACGCTGGCATTCGTGCTTCATCAATAAGCGATGATAGCCAGAATAAAATGTGTGGTGTAGACAACTTTAATCCGCCAAATTGTTTTTCGATTATGGGGCGACTGAAGAAGGGACAAGGTAACAAAGCAGGTAGTTGGGATTATCTTCGACCCAGATATACGGAGGCTGTGCGAGATGATAAGGATACGGGTTGGGGCGTGATTATGGGTAACACGATACAGATTAAGCTGCCGAAGCCGAACCCTGACATGGAAGAGATAATAAGCGAGGTGTGTCTGTTTGTCAGCTCGGAGGTGTATTATGCAGAGGAGAATAATAACACATCTAAATCCGTCCCATTATACAGGGCTCAACGTGGTTCTGTTAATGAAAATGGAGCTTGCGTATATGCTAATCCGAAAGAAGACAAAGAGCTAAAAGAAGACATTGAAAAAGTGTCTGTCTTTTATAATGTGTGGAGCGAAAACTATAAGTCGATACAGAGTGACGAGTGGATAGATATAGACCTCAAAAACAAACTAAACATATTGGAGCAACTCGAAACGCTAAATGTGGATAGCTCGACGAACACGGTGCGTAACGTGCTGAGAGCGAAGTGTAGCTACTTATATAACGGGCGACTGCACATTGGCGACATAACAGAAGAGACGTTTGAGGGCTTTGGATTTGAAGTGCTTAGGCAAGCAGAGCCGTGTGATATAAACGTGTGGACGAATTTTAGTAAAGAGTATCTTTGTTCGAGTTCGCAGCATTGCAATCAACCTTTTGAAGGTTCTTTGGGAGGAACTTATATACTTCGGGGAGTGCCAGCCTATTTTGACGTAGACTATGCGGGCAAAAAAGTTGAAACTATGGCGCTATGGGTCGTCGTGGAAGGTCTTGCGTTGGGTGCAATTTATTATGATGGTTCTTATTACGATGTGCGTTATGACAAAGAAGATGGTTGTTATAAATCGGTCGTTGACGGCGGTGACTATATAGTAACGAACATAGACCTTACAAACCAAGTTGAGGCATATAATATATTTAAGGCGATTTACGAAAGCCTTGGGCTAACATTGTTTAACAGTGTTAGCTCACTGAAAGCATTAAATGGTGGTGAAAAGCTATCAGGTCTGGCAGCTGCTTACAAAACTAAAATAGAGGCAGACGGCCACAACTACAAGCGATACGCCGTCTGCCCGGGCTGGGCAAACACGACAATCGAAGTGGGTGCGGAGAGGCAGTTTATCATAGTGAGGATAAAGACAGATGAGGGTGAGAGGCAGACGGGTGTCTTGGAAACGAACACGACCCGCTCGCTGCTTAACCCGCTACTCTTCTACCCCGACAGTCGTGCCGACCGCATGACGATAGGCTACGTGAAGAGCGCAGAGAATGGTGAGGTGGTGTTTTGTGCAAACACGTATAAGCTAAGAGCCTTTTCAGCGTTGGAAGGAGCGGTGTGCGTGTCGGACGACGTGAAGCCTATTTATTGGTGGGATGGAACGACAAAGTATCGGCAAGACGCAAGCGGGCAGATATGGGAGTGGAAAGATGAGGGGTGGACGGAGCAAGAAGAGTATACCGAAGCGTTGTTTGCGACAGAGGGTGGCACATTGGCAGTGAACAAGATAAACACAGTGGAGTATCGCCCTAACGTGATGAAAGTGAGTGCAACGGACACGCCACTGGTGTTTCCAGCCGTCAACACGTATCAGGTGGGCAACGGGCGGATAGTGGGTTTTTGCTCGAACACGGTAGGGTTATCGACTGGTCAGTGGGGTCAAGAGCCACTATATGCTTTTTGTTCGGACGGCATATTTGCGTTTAGTGTAGACGCGAGTGGTGCGATGGTATATCCGAACTCTCGTCCGATAAGTCGTGAGGTGTGCAACAATGCTATGTCGATAACGCCAATAGATAGTGCGGTGGTGTTTAGCTCGGAGAGGGGGTTGCAGATGATAAGCGGAAGTGAGGTAACGGAGATAAGCCAGCCTATTGAGGGATATTATTTGCGGTTTGCCGAGGGCGGACACGTGGATAGGCTGGACAGCGCAAAGCTCATGCTCGACCACGAGGCGTGGCTGGGCATACCGACGGCACCGACGGCAGAAGAGGCGAAAGAATATTTGAAGAAAGCGCGCATTGGTTGGAACTACGACAACAGAGAGCTATGGGTGGCGAATCCAGAGAAAGACTATGCATATATCTTTTGTGAGGGCATGTGGAGCAAGGTCATGCGGCGGATAAGGTATTTCGTCAACGACTATCCGAGTACGTATTACGTGAGCGATACGGATGGACTGGTGTATGACATGGGGCGCGACGACACGACGGAGCCTGTGGACACGATGTTCTTGACGCGTCCGATAGTGATTGGTGGCGAGACGGCAAAGACGTTTACGAGGGCGTGGCTCTATGCCGACCTCAACGTGTACGACAACGGAGCGGTGAGTGGACAGACGGAAATGGTGGCAGCTGGCGACGTAGACGCTTATAAGCTACGGCATAAGGCGGCGTTGGTGGTATATGGCAGTGCGGACGGCACTCGCTATTCGATGATAGGCATAGGAGGAGTAACGGGCAGGACACGCGACATAGTGGCAAAGCTACACCGCATGGCTATGCGCTACGTGAGGGTGATGTTTGTCGGTAGGCTCTGGGACGATAGTCGGTTGGAATGCTTCATGCTACAAGAGAAAGTGGCGTGGGGAGGAGAGAGTAGCGTGAGGGTGAGGTAGTGAGGAAACTTTTTAAAAATGTATAGTTATGAAAATAGTGGTGAACAGACTTTGGAAAAAAGAGGCGTACACGATAGGTAGGCTATATGTGAATGGTGAGTACGTGTGCGACACACTCGAAGACACAGACAGAGGGCTACGCAAGAGTATGCTTAGCCAAGACATTGTGCGCATAAAAGTGCCAGAGCGGACGGCGATACCAAGGGGAATATATGATGTTCGGTTGGACGTGTTCTCGCCACACTTTGGTTATCAAGACTTTTATAGGAAGACGTGTAAGGGTTGCGTGCCACGGATAGAAGACGTGCCGGGCTTTGAGGGAGTGCTTATTCATACGGGCAACACGGCAAGCGACACGGCAGGTTGCATATTGGTTGGACGGAACACGGTGGTTGGCGGACTGACACGTAGCCGAGAGATGTTTGAAAAGTTGTATGCGAAGATACGAGGGCAAAAGGAACTGACGATAGAGATTATATAATCATGGCAACAATAGAACGAATGCCGATAGTAGGCATAGAACGGATATTGAGCAGTGGGCTATACCGACTGCGAGTGCCGACGATGAGGCGAGGCTTGTTTGGGTTGGCGCGCACGGATACGTGCAGAGCAAAGATTACTAAGCGGGCGGGCTGGCAGATGTACGATTGGCGATGTGTGAGGGTCGGGGAGTGTGGAACAGTGGCACTGAACGAGACGCATTGGTATGCGACAGAGGACGAAGCTCTGGCGGACGCTGTGCGTTATGCACGTCGGGTAACACAAAGCAAACAGAAGATAACGATTGAGATGGTGTTGCCAGTGGGTGGATATGTGGAAGTGGCAATGCCAGAGGAAGCCTTTGAGGTTGCGGACGTTGAAGACGAAGAGGGGTTGAAGCCTTGTATGTATGTGCCGACAAAGGTGATTCTTTATAGAGAAACTAATACTTAAAATTATATTTATATGGCAAAGAAAAATGTAACAGAAGTAAAGGTTGGGAAGGTAACGGTAAAGAACAACCCCAAAAGCGATGAAAAACCGATAGTAACTGGCATGCGTACGAAGACAAAATTAGGTGGCAAGATACGCGAAGTCGAAGCGAGGGGGGCAACAAGAATAGCAAAACGCAAAGCCCCACCATAACAACGGAGTTTGAGCCTTACGGACGAGCTGCGCGAAAGGCAAATGTAGGAAAAAGAAGTTTTAAAGAAAGTGAGGTGCAAACTATTGGACGAAGTCGTATGCGTGGCACTGCTACCGTTCAAAACAATGACGGCACGACAAGCGAAGTGAAAGTAAGGGCAAAAACACCAGAAGCAAAAACGTATGCCACTGGCGGTGGTGTAGCACAACAACGAAACAAGCCTAATATAATAAGGAGACTGGTGAACAAATTTTCTAAACCAAAGAAAGGCGATTTCTCATGTAGAAATCAAAAAAAACAATAAAAGTGGGGTCATACATGATTCCAAAGAGAAGAAAATAAGAAAGGTGGGCACTACCACCTTTCTTATTATTTTGTTTAGCCATTATTCGTTTGCTAACGTTTCGAGATTGAAAGCAAAGTGTTTGTTCTCTTGCTCTTCGCACGTAGCAACCATATCGGTACATTTTTCTTTTGCGTCCCAGTAGGCTTGGGCGACAATATCTTCAAAAAACGTTTCTCTCCAATCGGCTTGTTCTTCTTTATCGTAGATAATAGAATCTGACAAGCAACAGTGCGTAACATGATATGCAAGTCTAAGGTCAGTCAACGTATAGGCTAAGTCTTCCATATCCGCTTCTAAGGACTGCCTTATATATTCGTCTTCGCTAAGTTGTTTTTTTACCTTGTCTTTGAGTTCTGTATTATAAAACTCTTCGGCATTGTGCATAAGGCTTGTTGCATAGTCCAAATTTACCCCTGAATAGTCTTTGTCTGAAATGAAACTTTGTATGTAGGAGTTCTGGAAACGACGAAAGGCATCGTAGACCTTATTGTATTTGCATGCACGTTTGTCTTTGCGACTTACATTTTCGTCTATGAATTGCATTACCCTATTCTCATTTTCGAGAACGTATTGCATTTGCGCAACGAAAGCACTATCAGCGTTGACGTTAGTCTCTCTGGGGAAGTAGCCAAAGAGGGCGTTTAGCATTGTAATTAGAAAGAAAATTGAGCTTTCCATAGTATTGTGTATTAAGGGTTTAAGGTTTGTCAGCACTACCGAAATGACCTTTTAGGACTATGTATGCCATTCCGAGAATGTTGATAGTTGTTGTTGAAAGGATAGCTATTAAGATAGCGTCGGAGAATAGAGGTTTGCCAAAAACGGCATCCGCTATTCCGTTGAAGAGTAAGAAGACTGCCACGACTGATAGGTATGACACAATGACACGCGTAACCCATTTTTCAAGTCTTCTGCGAGCAAACGTACCATTGACAATCTTTTGAGCGTTGAGTTGGTCTGTCATTGCCTCGTGTTGGCAAGTCAAAGCAGAAGTGATGAACTGACGCTCGTATTTGTCATCGTCAACTTTGTGGACAGGTTCGCCAGTAAAGAACTGCCAAACTTCTCTGACAATGTCGGCAAAAGCATAGCGCCAGCGGACACGCCACTTTCGTTTGTGTTCTTTGCCTTGCAGGCTACCTAAAATATCAGATGTCATTTCAAAGTTGTTCATAGACCTATTGCCCAGTTACTTTTAAAGTATTCTTTGATTTTGTCGTCTGGTATTTCAGTTCCCCACGGGTTGTAGTTAGCGACGGCAGCCCATGGACTACCCATTCGGTGCGACCATTCGGTCAGTCGTTTTGCAGTCATGTAGTAGAGCTTATCGACGGCAGCGAAAATGAACTTGACTTTTTCTGCTGTCCTTGCCCATGTGTCGATTTCGACTTGCGTCAAATCTTGTGGTTGGTTGGCTGAATACCACACATAGACATCGGGGAACACCGGACCGAACGGCCATACAACAGGTTTTTCTGCAAAGAGAGGTTCTTCGTTATAAGCAAGCCAAACGCCATAGCATATATATAGGATTTTTTGCAGTTGCGTTTTACCTAACAATACGCCATGCTTATTCCACGCATACCAACTTATGAGCCGAGCGTAGTCTATACTCGTTAAGCTGTCCATAGTTTATTAGCTTGCTTACTTGTATAACGCAAGTTATAATATTTTATTGTACGATGTAGCAGATTTTTTTTTCAAAAAAAGTGCCTGACCGTCTCGGCTGCGCACTTAATTGCATTTGAGAAAAAGCTATGGAGAATCTTTTTTTTTATTTTCCGGTGCTACCGAAGCCGCCTGTGTCACGATCGGAGGTGGGCAGTGTGTCGATGAGTTCGTATTCGACGTCGGGAATGGGGACAATGACGAGCTGACAACAACGCTCACCAACCTTGTAGGCTATGGGGGCGTTGACATTGTTGTCGGCAAGATAGGTCTTAAACTTGATTGTGCCGGTGTAGCCACTATCGATTACGCCAACGCCATTGCATTGTGCTTGCCCTGTCTTATAGATTGAGGAACGAGAGAAGACGAGACCAACGTAGCCATTGGGGATAGCAACGGAGACACCAGTGTCGTAGGTCATGATATTACTTTCGGTGTCGCCTTGTGCAGTGAGGACGTAGAGGTCGAAGCCAGCGTCGGTGGCGTGCGCACGGGTGGGAGCTATTGCGCCCTCTGCAAGAGTGAAATTTATTTTTAAGTTTTGAGTGTTATTCATTTTGCAAATGTTTGTAATGGTTTGTTTTATTGTTTCGATAAAAGTGTGTGTCAGCAGACTTTCGGGTGTAGCACGCAGGACGTGCCAGCCCATGGTTGCAGCAGTGTTATACTTTTCGACATCGCCGAGGAAACCTTTCGGACGAGTGTGCCTGCCACGTGTCCAAACGCCACCTTCGACCTCAATGGCTATGCGAAAGAAGGGAAGAGCATAGTCGAAACGCCACATGCGAGTGGGGTGAAAGCGATACTCGCTAACGACTTCTGCACTCGTCAGTTTAGAGAGTGCGACTTGTCGGTAGTCAATCGTTGGCTTTTGTCTTTGTCGGTTTGGCTGCTTTGTGGTCATTAGCTAACATATAATATGTAGGACGTTTGCCATGCGTGCGGAGAAAGAGGTTGTATGTGCTTATCTTGACAAAGGCAATAAGTGTTTGACGGTCGATGTAAGGGTCTTGCCAATGCTGATGTGCGAAACGACGATAGTTTGCACGTGGTAGCTCGCTGGTCTTGGCGGTGAGGCGAAGATAGTCGGCATTGTCTACGATGTAGTCGTATGGGACTTTGAAAGAGTTAACTTGGTTTCGGTAATAATAGCGTCGAACCTTACAAACATACATAGCTCGCCAGAACTCTGCTTGTGTTAGCCCGAGCATTTGCTGGGCTTGTTCGTGAGGAATCCAATTGGGTGTAACCATAGCTTAGAATGGTAATGGTTCGTTTGGGTTTTGTTGTTGTTGATTGCCGACTTGTGGTGGGTAGGGGTACGGCACGGGTTGTTGATAGACGGGTTGTTGATAGACGGGTTGTTGATAGGTCGGTGTTGGCACCAGTTGAGGTTGCGGAGCCGCAGCCTGTTCAGGAGCAGTGGGTTGTTGAGCGACACCATTGATGGGTGTTATTCGATAGAGATTGAGATTGTTGAACACGCGTCCGTTTTTGGTTTCGTAGCCACGTATGCCAAACGAACATTCGACGCGTGTGCCAGTTGGAATATTGTCGGCTATGCCGATATTCTTGCTTGACAATTGAAGGGCGCAAATGGTTTGGAATTGGCTATTGGGGTCAGAGATGTCGACAATGACTTCTTGTGTTGTGAAGTTTTTCTCGCCACGACTGACGGGCGGCGTGACTTTAACAAGGAATCCGATGAGTTTCATTTTCGATTAGTTTTGGATTGTTATTATTTTCACCTTTTAATTTTCTTGTGCGTCAGTGCATAGAGCCTTAGCGTGGGTTGCCACAGAGTGGTTGCATACGCCATGAGGCTGGTGTATTCGTCGTCGTCGAGGATACCGATGAGGTGTCCGTGGCTTAGGACGCTGAATATTTGTTTGTGTATGTTCTGTTTCTCATTGTCTGCTTGGCTGACAACGGACGCAAGATTATGGTCGTCGATATACAACAAGCTGAAATCGAGGCGACGACAGTCGGCACTACCAAGTAGCGCACCGATATTTGCTCTAAGATTAAACATTGTGGCGAGATACAATTGGGTTACCATCGAATTTGTAGTCGGAAAAGTCGAAATTGACATCGTATGATTCTTTGATGTAGCGAGACAGCTCGTCGGTACTGAAATAGTTTTTGCCATCTACCAGAATGGGTTTCAGATCGCCACGAAGTATTCGATAATTAATGGTCGTCGGGGCTACGTCAAGCATTGTAGCGACAATGCGCACGGGGTAGAAAGTCTTGTCCTTGATTTTAATTATGGCTGCCTTTGTGTTTCGTTTGGTTGGAACACGGCGGCGACCAACAGTGATAGGTTTCATAGGTTGTGTAATTTATTTAGGTTGTGTAATTGCAAATCGTCGAGTGGTAGCAGTAGTCTTGCTGTATAGTTGTGCTATTTTGGGGTGTGCGGAGGCAAGAGCCTTAGCGTCGATAGTCGTGCGTCCCTTGTAGGTCTTCCACGTGGCAAGAACGGTGTCGCCAAAGACAAGTCTTTCGGCACAGCCCATGTGTGCTTTGATACGGGTTTCAATCAGAGCCTTGGTAGCTTCGAGTTCGTCAATCTTGTTGCGGACTTCGAGCAATTGCTTGTAGTTGTTGTAGACTTCAGGTGTGGCAGTGGCAGACAAGCCTTCTTGTTCGCTTGGAAAGCGAAAGGCGACATCATCGGTTGTTAGGTCGAGAGAGGGTGGCTCACCATTGACAACACTTCTTTGCCAGAAAGAATCGACCTTTTCGAGCATGAAGTTCACAAAGTCATCATCTCTAACAATGGGAAGATAACCAAACTCACGTCCGTGTTTGAGCCACGCAATGGCACCCTCTTCAAGTCCACTACAAGCGAGCAGATATTGCACTTGGCAGAACCACGACTTAGGCAAATTGTCTTCGTCGACGTTAAGGTTTGTAGTCTTACATTCGAGGAGCATTTTCCCTTTGCGACTTCCTTTGTGTACGTAGCGGTCGGGACTGGCTTTCATAAAGGGGAAGTAGTCGTTGACTACGACAAAGTCTGCGGCGGTCTTCTTGATGACCTTATTCCCAGTCTGCTCTTCGTAGAGCTGTGCCACAACGGGTTCGAGCAAGTGTCCCATGCGCATGGCGGTATTCTCTTCTTTGGCTGGCATTTGCCCTGTCTTGCGAAGCCATAGCTGATAGGGCGTGTCGTAGGGGTTGACACCTAAGATAGTACCAACCTCCGAACTGCCTATACCACCTTGTCTAAGGGTTAGCCACTCGTCGTGGTCTTTGGCGTAAATAGTTTTTATCATAGTTATAATAGTTATATTAGTTTCTCTGTTTCATAACCCCAACAACCATTCTGCTCGTTTAGCTATTCGACCTCAGCTGTTTTTTTTGCCGTGTCTAGTTAATTGCATCGTTGG
>FLNY01004682.1_pt1 | contig 18093 bp, 14 predicted proteins | sample 1140381 | NCBI WGS metagenome assembly FLNY01 (sample SAMEA3878172, study PRJEB12797) | bioreactor metagenome | biome: Moose rumen | place: Sweden | collected 2011-10
CCCCGCCGCCGTCCGGCTCCCCGACGACGAGGCCGTCCTCGCCGGCTGGAAGGCCCTCGCCCAGACATACACCGGCCAGCCCCGTCTTGCCGGCGCCCTCGCCACCGCCCGCACCTCCATCCGCCGCGAAGACGGCATCCTCAAGCTCTCCTTCGCCCTCGTCAACGCCGCCCAGCGTGACTGGGTGGCCGAAAAGAAGCTCCGCGAGCTCGAAACCCGACTCAGCGGCATCCTCGGCTGCCAGTCCCTGCGCCTCTACCCCGAGGTGCTCCCCGAAGAAGAACAGGAAAAGAAAATATACATGCCCGCAGAGAAGGCCCAGGACCTCATGTCCCGCAACTCCGAGGTCAACGAACTCGTCAAGGACCTTGCTCTCGATATAAGATAAAAAGATGATACTCCGCTGTCAGAACCTCGTCAAGAAATATGGCCTGCGAACCGTGGTCAAAGGCGTCTCCATGGAAGTCAGGCAAGGCGAAATCGTCGGCTTCCTGGGCCCCAACGGCGCAGGCAAGACCACCAGCTTCTACATGATTACCGGGCAGATAGTCCCCAACGACGGCCAGGTCTTCCTGGACGACGAGGAAATCACCGGCCTCCCCATGTACAAGCGCGCCCAGAAGGGCATAGGCTACCTCCCCCAGGACGCCTCCGTCTTCCGCAAGATGAGCGTCGAGGACAACATCATGAGCGTCATGGAGATAAAGGGCATCCCCCGCAAGGAACGCAACGCCCGCCTCGAAGACCTCATCGACGAATTCAACCTCTCCAAGGTCCGCAAGAGCCTCGGTATCCAGCTGTCGGGCGGTGAGAGGCGCCGCTGCGAGATAGCCCGCGCCCTCGCCATCGACCCCAAGTTCATCCTCCTCGACGAACCCTTCGCCGGAGTCGACCCCATCGCCGTCGAGGACATCCAATACATCATCGCCAAGCTCAAGTACCGCAACATCGGCGTCATCATCACCGACCACAACGTCGGCGAGACCCTCGCCATCACGGACCGCGCCTACCTCCTGTACGAGGGCACCATCCTCCAGCAGGGCACTCCCGAGGAACTCGCCTCCGACGAGGACGTCCGCACCAAGTACCTCGGCAGCGGTTTCACCCTCAAGCGCTCCGTCTCGGTCATCCGTGCCCAGAAAGAATACGAAGAAAGACTGGCAGCCTCCCAAACACCCCCCGAAAATGGAAACGATAACAGGTAAAATCTCCCAGATTATCGGCCCCGTAGTCGACGTCCATTTCGACATCGCCGACAAGGAACTCTCGGCCACCCGCCTTCCGGGCATCCATGACGCCCTCCTGGTCCTCAGGCCCGACGGCCGTACCCTCACCGTCGAAGTGCAGCAGCACATAGGCGAGGAGACCGTGCGCTGCGTCGCCATGGACTCCACCGACGGCCTCAGCCGCGGCCTTGCCGTCACCACCACCGGCAAGTCCATCCGGATGCCCGTAGGCACCCAGATCCGCGGCCGTGTCATGAACGTGGTCGGCGAGCGCATCGACGGACTCGCCCCCCTGAGCTACGAGGGCGCCTATCCCATCCACCGCGAGCCCCCCAGGTTCGAGGACCTGGCCACCTCCCAGGAGGTCCTCTTCACCGGCATCAAGGTGATAGACCTGCTCGAACCCTACCTCAAGGGTGGCAAGATCGGCCTCTTCGGCGGCGCCGGCGTAGGCAAGACCGTCCTCATCAAGGAGCTCATCAACAACATCGCCAAGAAGCACAACGGCTTTTCCGTGTTCGCCGGAGTGGGGGAGCGCACGCGCGAGGGCAACGACCTCCTCCGCGAGATGATAGAATCCAACGTCATCCGCTACGGCGAGGCCTTCAACAAAGCCATGGAGGAAGGCAAATGGGACCTCTCCCTCGTCGACCCGTCCGAGATAGGCAAGTCCCAGGTAGCCATGGTCTTCGGCCAGATGAACGAGCCCCCGGGCGCCAGAAGTTCCGTGGCCCTGAGCGGCCTCACGCTCGCAGAGTCCTTCCGCGACAGCCGCGAGCCCGATTCCCCGCACGACATACTTTTCTTCATCGACAACATCTTCCGCTTCACCCAGGCCGGATCCGAGGTGTCGGCCCTTTTGGGCCGCATGCCCTCCGCCGTGGGATACCAGCCCACCCTAGCCACCGAAATGGGCGTCATGCAGGAGCGCATCACCTCCACCAAAAACGGCTCCATCACCTCCGTGCAGGCGGTTTACGTGCCGGCCGACGACCTCACCGACCCCGCCCCCGCCACCACCTTCTCCCACCTCGACGCCACCACCGTCCTGAGCCGCAAGATAACGTCCCTTGGCATCTACCCCGCGGTCGATCCCCTCGAGTCCACCTCCCGCATACTCGACCCCAACATCGTAGGTGAGGAGCACTACCGCACCGCCCAGAGGGTCAAGCAGATACTCCAGCGCAACAAGGAGCTCCAGGACATCATCGCAATCCTCGGCATGGACGAGCTCTCCGACGAAGACAAGCTCACCGTCAACCGCGCCCGCCGCGTGCAGCGCTTCCTCTCCCAGCCCTTCGCCGTCGCCGAACAGTTCACCGGCGTGCCCGGCGTCATGGTCGACATAGCCGATACCATACGCGGCTTCAACATGATACTCGACGGCGAGTGCGACGACCTCCCCGAGCAGGCCTTCCTCAATGTCGGCACCATAGAAGAAGCCATCGAGAAGGGCCGCAAGATACTGCAGCAGGCACAATGAGCCCCAAACCTCTCATACTCAGGATTCTGACTCCGGACGGGACGGTCTTCGACGGCCCAGTCGAGGCCGTTTTCCTTCCGGGCTCCAAGGGGCGTTTCGAGGTCCTGCCGGGCCACGCACCCCTCATAACTTCGCTCGATCCAGGCCGGATTGACTGGCGCACCGGCGGCCTCCGGCAGGCCATAGCCGTAAGGGACGGCGCCGCAATAGTAGAAGACAACACGGTAACAGTATGCGCACAGGTACGGGCAAAATAGCACTTGTTCTCGCACTCACGCTCTGCCTGGCCGCGCTTCCCGCAAGCGCCGGCCCTTCCGGCGCCGGACCCGGTGACGCTCCTCCGCCCCCGCAGGAGGAGGAGTTGAACATGGAGGAGTACCTTTTCGGCCACATCTCCGACGCCTACGAGTGGCACCTCTTCACCTGGAAGGGCAGGGAAGTGGCCATCCCTCTCCCGTGCATCGTCTTCGATCACGGCATCCATGTCTTCAGCAGTGCCAGGCTCGCCCACGGGGCTGAGTATGAAGGCCTCCGTATCGCACCCGAAGGCGCCTCCCATGCAGGCAAGATAGTGCGCGCGTCGGACGGCACCCGCCCCTTCGACATCTCCGTCACCAAAAACGTCCTCGGCCTCATCTTCGACAGTGTCCTCCTTGTGGTCCTAATCCTGCTGTGCGCCCGCTGGTACCGCAGGCACGACCCCCTCAAGGAGGCCCCCTCCGGCCTTGCGGGCCTCCTCGAGCCCGTCATAGTCACCATAGAGCAGGACGTCATCAAGGAAGCCGTGGGCCCCGAGTACCGCAAGTATTCCCCTTACCTGCTCACGGCCTTCTTCTTCATACTTATAAACAATATAATGGGCATCGTGCCCATATTCCCGGGAGGGGCCAACATCACCGGCAACATCGCGGTCACGCTCGTCCTTGCCATGTTCACCTTCTTCATGGTCAACCTCTTCGGCAACAAGCACTACTGGAAGGACATACTCTGGCCCGACGTCCCCATCTTCCTCAAGGCCATTCCCATAATGCCCGTCATCGAGATAGTGGGCATGTTCACCAAGCCGTTCTCCCTGATGATAAGGCTCTTCGCCAACATGCTCGCGGGCCATATCATGCTCCTGAGCACCATAGCCGTCATCTTCCTCACCGCAAAAATGGGCCCCGTGCTCAACGGCTCCATGACCGTGGTCTCGTTCCTGTTCGGCATCTTCCTCGACTGCCTCGAGCTTCTGGTGGCCTTCATCCAGGCCTATGTGTTCACCATGCTCAGCTCGGTCTTCATAGGCCTTGCGCACCAACACCCCGAAAATGAAACCAATTAAATTATAATCACCATGTTAGGAACTCTTCTTCAAGTGGCGGCACTCGCCAAGGTAGGCGGCGCAATCGGCGCCGGAATAGTTGCCCTCGCTGCCGGCATAGGCATCGGCAAACTCGCCCAGTACACGATGGAGGCTTCTGCCCGCCAGCCCGAAATTTCGGGCGGCCTCCGCACTACAGCAATCATCATCGGCGCCCTTATCGAGGGCGTGTGCCTCTTTGCGGTCATCGTCTGCCTGCTCGCCGTCCTCCTCAAGTAGGCCATGTCCCTCATCACTCCCGACATAGGGCTGCTGTTCTGGATGGTGGTCATCTTCGGCGCGGTGTTTTTCCTCCTCGCCAAGTTCGGCTTCCCCATCATAACAAGGGCGGTGGAAAAGCGCAGCGAGCATATCCGCAATTCCCTTGCGGCTGCCGAGCAGGCCCGCCTGAGCGTCGAGAACCTCCAGGCCGACCAGCAGAAAATCCTCGACCGCACCCGCGCCGAGCAGGGCCGTATCATCCAGGAGGCTTCCCGCACCCGCGAGGAAATCATCGCCCGGGCCAGGGAAGAAGCCCAGGCCGAGAGCGCCAGGATACTCAGCAAGACCCGCGACGAGATAGCCGCCGAGAAGGAAGCCGCCCTGCTCGAGATACGCTCGAACGTGTCGGCCCTGTCGGTCGCCGTGGCCGAGAAGATTATCCGCAAGGAACTCGAAACCGGCGCCGAACAGCAGGCCCTCCTCGACCGCATGGCCGACGAGGCCTCCCGTTCACAGACCAGTTAGGATGAATACAGGAGCCATCACCAAGCGTTATGCAACGGCCCTCCTGCGCCTCACGCAGGAGTCGGGCCGGGGCGCCCAGGTGTGCTCCCAGGTGCGCGCCATGCTGCGCGACTCCAACCGCATTCCCGTCCAGCTCGAGCCCGACCTAGTCTCCTTCATCTCCCTCCTGGCCCGGAACGGCCGCAAGGATTACCTCCGCCGCATCTTCCGCACCTTCGTCGACCTGTACTGCGAATCCGTCGGCCTCAGGCACGTCATCCTCACATCGGCGGTGCCGTCCCCTGCGCTGGAGCGGCGCGTGCGCGAGGAGCTCGAGCGCCGTTTCGGCTCCAACGTCCTCATCGAGACCGAGGTCGACCCAAATCTCATCGGCGGCTACCGCATCGAGGTCGACGGCCTCATGATGGACGCCAGCGTGCGCCGTCAGCTCCAGATTCTCGAGCGGGAATTCATCGAAAAAAACAACCGAATCGTGTAGTATGGCACAAAACAGCATCAAGGCAAGCGAAATATCCGACATCCTCCTCGAACAGCTCAGGGGCGTGGATACTTCCCTCAAGTACGAAGAGGTGGGCAGCGTGCTCACAGTCAGCGACGGAGTGGCCCGCATCTACGGCCTTTCGGGGGCCGAGTCGGGCGAGCTCCTCGAGTTCGACAGCGGCGTCAAGGCCGTCGTCATGAACCTCGAGGAAGACAACGTCGGCGCCGTCCTTCTGGGCAAGACCGACCTCGTAAAGGAGAACATGCGCGTCCGCAGGCTCGGGCGCATCGCCGGCATCGACGCCGGCGAGGGCCTCGTGGGCAGGGTGGTCGACCCCATCGGCACCCCGCTCGACGGCCTGGGACCCATAAGCGGCGACACCGTCCGCATGCCCCTTGAACGCAAGGCCCCCGGAGTCATTTTCCGCGAGCCGGTCCACGAGCCGCTGCAGACCGGCCTCAAGGCCATCGACTCCATGATACCCATAGGCCGCGGCCAGCGCGAGCTCATCATCGGCGACCGCCAGACCGGCAAGACCGCCATCGCCATCGACACGATTATCAACCAGCGGGCCGGCTGGCTTGCAGGCGACCCGGTATATTGCATATACGTGGCCGTGGGCCAGAAAGGCTCCACCGTGGCGTCGATAGTCCAGACCCTCCGCGAGAAGGGAGCGATGGACTATACGGTCGTAGTGGCCGCCACCGCCGCCGACCCCGCCGCGCTCCAGTATTACGCCCCTTTCGCCGGAGCGGCGATAGGCGAGTACTTCCGCGATACCGGCCGCCATGCCCTGGTGGTCTACGACGACCTGAGCAAGCAGGCCGTCGCCTACCGCGAGGTTTCCCTCATCCTGCGCCGCCCCTCCGGGCGCGAGGCCTATCCGGGCGACGTCTTCTACCTCCACTCCAGGCTGCTGGAAAGGGCCGCCAAGATAATCTCCCAGCAGGAGGTCGCCGAGCAGATGAACGACCTTCCCGAGAGCCTCAGGGGCAAGGTGCGCGCCGGCGGCTCCCTCACCGCGCTCCCCATCATCGAGACTCAGGCCGGCGACGTTTCGGCCTACATTCCCACAAACGTCATCTCCATCACCGACGGCCAGATCTACCTCGAGAGCTCCCTGTTCAACGCCGGCTTCCGTCCGGCCGTCAACGTGGGCATCTCGGTGTCCCGTGTGGGCGGCGCCGCTCAGGTCAGGAGCATGAAGAAGGTCGCCGGCACCCTCAAGATCGACCAGGCCCAGTTCGAGGAGCTCGAGTCGTTCTCCAAGTTCAGCTCCGACCTCGACAAGGTCACCGCCATGGCCCTCGACAAGGGCCGCAAGAACAACCGCCTGCTCATCCAGCCCCAGTATTCCCCCATGCCCGTGGGCGAGCAGGTCGCCATACTCTACTGCGGCACGCACTCGCTCATGAGCTCCATCCGCGTCGATCAGGTCGGCGAGTTCCAGACCCTCTTCCTTGACGCCATGCGTGCCGCCCACGCCGATATGCTCCAGGAGCTTGAAGCCGGCAAAGTCACCCCCGAATCCGAAGCGGCAATCAGCAGCGTCGCCTCACAGATATGTCTTCACTTAGGGAAGTAAAGGACCGCATCGCCTCGGTGCGCAGTACGCTGAAGATCACTTCGGCGATGAAGCTCGTGGCTTCTTCCAAGCTGCGCAAGGCCCAGCGCACCATCGAGTCGCTGCGCCCCTACGAGGAGGCGCTCTCGCATATTCTTTCCTCATTGCAGGGGAGCGCTCCCGCCGTCGCCATGCCGGCAGGGGAGGAGCCTGAAGACGCATTTGCGGCGGAAGAGAAGCCGGCCCGCACCGTGGTCGTCGCCGTCAGCAGCAACACTTCCATGTGCGGGGCCTTCAACGCCAACGTCATCAAGCTCGCGCTCGAAACCGTCCGCAGCATTTCTGGCGCGGTCGAGGTCTGGTCCTTCGGCCGCAAGATGACGGATGCGTTCCGCAAGGAGGGCATGCCCGCCGCCCGGGATTTCTCCGGCCTTGTCGCGCATCCCTCGTCGGACGGGCTCGCCGCCGTTTCCCGCGAGCTCAGGGAAATGTACGAGGACGGGCGGATAAGCGGTGTCGTGCTGGTCTACAGCCATTTTGTGAGTACGGGGCGACAAGTCGCCGTACGTGAGCGCTTCCTGCCCTTCGAGGGCTTTGCTCCCGGGACTGCGGAAGCCGGTCGGGATGATGGGCTCTATATACTGGAACCTTCCGGGGAAGAGCTCCTGCTGGGGATGGTACCCCAGGTGCTCGACCTCAAGCTCTATGCGGCCATCCTGGATTCGGCGGCGGCGGAACATGCGGCCCGCATGGTCGCCATGCAGGCCGCGACCGACAACGCCCAGGACCTCCTCTCCCAGCTTACCCTCGAGTACAACAAGGGCCGCCAGCAGAAGATTACTTCCGAAATCCTCGACCTCGTCGCCGGCGAGAACCGAAACTGACCGAAATAGCGGCTTTTTCCCGTGTTTCCGGCCTGCGAACGCAAATTTTGAGCCGACTTCCTAAATTTTTTAATAAACAGTCAAAAGCAATTGGTCGATTTTTCTTAATTTATTTAAGAATATCGGCTTTTTTACTTACGATATTTTGGGGGTAAAACGCCAAATCCGCATCCCAGCGCAACAGGGTGCAGAATTTGAAAATATTTGTGTTATTGAAAAAAAATTTCTATATTGCGCCATTAATTTTGCCCTATGCGAAAACGCCCGCCCCCGGCGGGCCCCAAAAAGGCCAAAATACAACAATTGTAGTATATTATTGTTTAACTTAAAAAAATGCTTATGAAAAAAGCTAGACTGTTCATCAGCGCCCTGTTCGTGCTGCTGACGGCAACCCTCTCCGCCCAGAATGTCAAGGTGGCAGGTACCGTCCGCGACTCTTCTACAGGCGAGGGTGTTCCGTTTGCTTCCGTCGTTGTCAAAGGAACGATGAACGGAGTTGCCTCCGATGCAAACGGCATCTACTCAATCAACGCACCCGCTGACGGAATTCTGGAAATCTCCGCCATCGGCTACAAGGCCGTGGAAGTTGAGATTGCAGGCAAGGCCGCCATCGACGTCTCCCTCGACCCGGACAACGAGCTCCTGGACGAGACCATCGTCGTCGCTTACGGTACAGCCACCAAGAGTTCCTTCACCGGATCGGCCGCAGTGGTAGACAACGAGACCATCTCCAAGAAGCTGACCTCCAGTGTCACCAGCGCCCTCTCCGGCTCTTCTGCCGGTGTCCAGGTCATCTCCTCCACAGGCGACCCGACCAGCTCCTCCCCGACCATCCGCATCCGTGGTGTCGGCTCCATGAGTGCCTCGAACTCCCCGCTCATCGTTGTTGACGGCGTTCCCTTCGAAGGCTCCATCTCCGATATCAACCCTCAGGATGTCGAGTCCATGTCCGTCCTCAAGGACGCTTCCGCCTCCGCCATCTACGGCCACCGTGGTGCAAACGGCGTCATCCTCATCACAACCAAGCGCGCCAACGCCGGCGACGCCGTCGTCCGTTTCGACGCCCGTGTCGGTGTGAGCAGCCGCCTCATCCCCAACTACGACGTCATCTCCGACCCCGGCCAGTACTACGAGACCTACTACAAGTATATGTATGACACATATTACTATACGGGTCACACCGCCGCCCAGTCCTACGCCTACGCCGACGGCAATCTCTTCGACCAGAGCAACGGCGGTCTGGGTTACCAGGTCTTCACCATCCCCGAGGGCGAAAAGCTCGTCGGCAACAACTTCAGGCTCAACCCCAACGCCACCCTGGGCTACTACGACGGTGAATACTACTATTATCCCGACAACTGGTACGACGAGGTGTTCCACAACGCCGTCCGTCAGGAGTACAACCTCTCCGCATCCGGCGCCTCCGACCGCTTCAACTACTACGCATCCATCGGTTACCTGAACCAGGGCGGTATCGTCTACAATTCAGGCTACAAGCGCTACACCGGCCGTCTGAACGCCGAGTACCAGATCAAGAGCTGGATCCGCTTCGTCACCAACATGAGCTACTCCAACTCCGACATGGGCAACGTTTCCTCCGGCAGCTGGGGATCCTCCGGCAACGCCTTCTACTATGCCAACACCATTGCGCCCATCTATCCCCTGTATGTCCGCAAACTGGACGAAAACGGCAATCCTTACATAGTTACCGAGAACGGCCGCATCAAGTACGACTCCAACAGCATGAACTTCGTGCGTGCCTCCTTCACCGGCAACCCCGTCCGCGACCTCTACAACGACATCAAGAAGGGCGTCTCAGACGTGCTCACCGGCAAGTGGGGCCTCATCCTCACTCCCGTCAAGGGCCTCACCCTCAACGCCAACATCGGTATCACCGACGACAACACCCGCTGGAACTACCTCTACAGCACCTACGGCTCCGGCTCCAGCAGCGACGGTGCCGTCTATGTGGAGCATGACCGCATGTTCACCGTCAACCAGCAGTACATTGCAGAGTACAAGTTCGACATTGCCGGCCAGCATCATTTCGACATCCTCGGCGGTTACGAGCAGTACACCCGCAAGTACCAGGTCCTGGACGGTTACAACGACCACCTCTTCAATCCGTACATCGGCGAGCTCAACAACGCCGACGGCTCCGATTCCAAGACGGTGGCTTCCTACACCAACACCTACATGACCGAGGGCTTCCTGGCCCGTGCCCAGTACGACTACAACGGCACCATCTTCGTTTCCGGCTCCTATCGCCGTGACGCCTCTTCCCGTTTCGCCAAGGGTCACCGCTGGGGCAACTTCGGTTCCGCAGGTGTCGCATGGCTCATCAGCAAGGAGCCCTGGTTCAACGTCCCCGCCGTCGAAATGCTCAAGTTGAAGACCTCCTACGGTATCCAGGGCAACGACGGTCTGGGCTCCTACTACCCTTACTCCGACCAGTACAGCCACTCCTATGACGGCTCCGGATATTCTTCCTCCCTCAGCTACAAGGGCAATGAGAACCTGACCTGGGAAACCTCCTATTCCTTCAACGCCGGTGTCGACTTCGAGCTCTTCAACCATCACCTCAACGGTACCGTCGAGTACTTCAACCGCGACACCAAGGACCTCCTCTACAACAAGAGCGTTCCTTATTCCTCCGGCAACCCCACAGGCTACACTCCCACCAACGTCGGTTCCATCCGCAACCGCGGTATCGAGCTCACCCTCGACGGCGACATCATCCGCACCCGCAACTTCAGCTGGAGCTGGAACATGAACGCCACCCACTACAAGAACACCATCCTCTCCCTCGATGAAGACAAGGAGGCGGAAGGTATCAAGGGTTCCTACTACATCTACAAGGTCGGCGGTTCCCTCTACGAGGCCTACATGTACAAGTCCGCAGGCATAGACCACGAGACCGGTGAAGCCCTGTACTACAAGAAAGTCCTCGGCGACGACGGCAAGTGGACCGGCGAAGACGAAATAGTCAACGACTTCAGCAAACTGAGCAGCGCCAACGACCGCTATGAGCTCGGCAGCGTGCTTCCCAAGCTGTACGGCGGTTTCGGAACCACCCTCAACTTCTACGGCTTCGACTTCTCCGTTCAGTGCGCCTATCAGCTTGGCGGCAAGTACTACGACGGTAACTACCAGCTTCTCATGGGTACCAACAAGTTCGCCGGCCAGGCCCTCCACAAGGACCTCCTGAACTCCTGGACTCCCACCAACACCGACACCGATATCCCTCGTACAGACCTCGAAGAGGCTATTGGCCAGGCTGCTGTCGACCGCTTCCTTATCAGCTCCAACTATCTGAGCCTCAACAATGTTACTCTTGGCTACACCCTTCCCGCCAACTGGACCCGCAAGATCAGCATCGAAAGCCTGCGCTTCTACTGCGCCGCCGAGAATCTGGTCGTCCTGACCGCTCGCAAGGGTATCGACCCCCGCAACTCCATGGGTCTGCAGAGCGCCACCACCGAACTGGGTAACAGCTCCTACGCCCCGATGCGCACCATCACCGGCGGTATCACTCTTACCTTCTAATTTTTAAAAGGAATTAGTTATGAAACTGAACAAGATATTTATTGCCATCGTCGCCGGCCTTGTGCTTGCCGCCTGCTCCAGTATCGACGAAGTCGTACCTCAGAGCGGTACCGTCCTGACGTCTCAGCTGCAAGAGATTTATGCTGCCATGCCCCAGCGTGCCGAAGCCGCATTCAACGGTATGTTCACGGACATCGGCAAGCCCACCAAGCTCTACAATACTCCTGACGACTGGGAATTCCTGATGCTCATGTTCTGCAACGACGCAGAGAGTGCCGACCTTGTCACCAACGACAACAACTACAACTGGTTCTCTGTGTGCGGCGAGTACTCTTCCCGCGCATCCACGTACCGTAACCCGGCTATCCGTTACCGTACTCCCTATCTGATGATTTCTTCCGTCAACACCTTCCTGGCCGGATATGACGAGGAGGATCCGGAGCTTTCTCCCGACGCCGTCGCCATGATCGCCCAGGCCAAGTGCCTCCGCGCCTTCTCCTACATGATGGTTGCTCCGCAGTATCAGTTCGCTCCCAACACCTATGTCAAGGCAAAAAGCGCCTATGGCAAGGACCTCCCCTGCGTACCCATCAACACAGGCAGCGACGAAATCGACTTTGCCCGCAACCCCCGCGCAACCGTCGGTGATATCTATGACTTCGTAATGAAGGACCTGGACGACGCCATCACCAAGCTCGAAGGCTTCACCCGTCCTTCCAAGAAGTACATCGACCAGCAGGTGGCCTATGGCCTCCGAGCCCGTGTGAATCTTCTTCTCGGCAACTGGCAGGCCGCATATGACGACGCCGCCAAGGCCGCTGAGGGTTACACCCCGGCTTCCATCGCCGATGTTTCCAAGCCCGCTTTCATGAACATCACTGAAAGCAACTGGATCTGGGGCTATGAGATGTCCAGCGACCTGCCGCAGAACGTGCAGTCCAACGGCCTGTACGCCACCACTTCCGGCTGGCTCCGTTCTTTCTCCGGCGTCTCCTATTCCGCCGCTGTCGACTGCTACGCCAAGATCAACAAGCTCCTCTGGGACATGATTCCCGCAACCGACGTCCGCAAGGGCTGGTGGGTCGACGAGAACCTGACCTCCCCGCTTCTCGAGGGCCTGAGCTGGGCCACCGAGAACGACGGAACTGCTTATGGCCAGGACATCGCCACCTTCGAATATGAAGACAAGGTTGCATTCAACCCCTACACCAACGTCAAGTTCGGCTGCTACACCCTTGGCACCATCACCAACGACGAGGACATGCCCCTGATGCGTGTCGAGGAAATGCTTCTCATCCAGGCCGAGGCCAAAGCCCAGCTTGGCGACACTGCCGGCGCACAGCAGATTGTAACCAACTTCGTGAAGACCTACCGCGATCCCCAGTACAACTTCAACGCCCGCGGCCTGGCTGTTCTCGACGAGATATGGTTCCAGCGTCGTGTCGAACTCTGGGGCGAAGGTTTCGGCGTGCTTGACGCGCTCCGCCTCGACAAGCCTATCTGCCGCTGGACCGGCAAGGCTTCCGCCACCAACTGGCCCGACAAATTCCGCTTCAACATCGACAGCCAGGATCCCTGGCTCCTGATGAGATTCCCTCAGGGCGAGACCAATACGAACTTCGGCATTGAGGATAATGTGGAAGGCACCCTGCCTACTATCGACCAGAATCCCGATCTGAAAGACGGTGTAACCGCTAAATAAGACAAGTTATGAAAAAAGTTCTGAATATTTTCCTTGCAATTGCAGCGTGCTCCCTTGTTCTGACCTCCTGCCAGAAGGAAACGGAGACCTTCACGCCCGGCGATCCGGATGTGAGTAATTGCTACGGGGTCTTTTTCCCTACCCAGGACGCATCGGGTTCCCACACCTATGATCCTGATATGGACAAGTCCGTGGAAATAACCGTTGCCCGCGCCAACAGCAGCGGCGACATCACAGTTCCCGTAACCGTGATTGAAACCGCCGATGGCGAGACCACCAGCGGTGTATTCAAGGTCGGAGACGTCAGCTTCGCCGACGGCCAGACCGAGACAAGCGTCAAGGTCACCTTCCCCGACATCACTGAAGGTGTGAACTACGGTCTCACCCTCACTGTTGAAGATCCCCAGTATGCTTCCCAGTACAAAGAGGGCGCAATCTCCATCGACTTCTCCGTGCTCTGTGTCAAATGGGAGTATTTCCTTAATCCCAAGACCGGAGAAAAGGCAGTCGTCACCTTTACACAGGACTGGTGGGGCGAGACCGCCTGGGCTTACGTCAAGTACTATGAGGTGGACGGCAAACGTACCTGCATGACCGAGACCTTCAACCATTATTACAACGGCTACTACGACGATCCCGGTTTCTGGGGCTATGGTTCGGATTATGAATGGACGTTCATCTGGTACACCAAATACCAGAACGACAAAGGCTTCGACCTTATCCGCATCCCTGCGCAGAAGTCCGGCTATCATCATTCCACCTACGATGCCGACGTCTATGTGCTGGATTATTTCTACTGGAATGCAGACGACCCGAACGACGAGGCTGAATTCCTGAGCTATGCTGCCGACAACGGCGACGTTGTGAGCTATTACGACGGCAACGGCGGCTTCTTCCTCTCCGTACGTTCCTACTACATGTTCGGCGTAGGCGGCTGGAACCCCGGTGCATATGACACCATCGGCATCGCCGAAGGCTTCGACCGTCCCGATTATTCCATCTCCCTCAAGGCGGCGGATCCCGAAGACTATGTGACCAAGGTGACCGTCACCACCGGATCCACCGTAGATTACATTGTGTACGACGTGTTCGAAGGCACCCTGAACAGCAGCCAGATCGAGAGCAAGTTCGTCCTCTTCGGCGAAGATGAAAAACTCGGCAAGAAGGTTGCCACCGACGATTCAGGTGTCCTCACCCTCGATGTCAAGGCCGAAAATACCGGCATTTATACCCTCGTGGCCGTTTCTTTCGGCCAGGATGTGGAGTCCAAGAAAGTGGTCGCCAAGGAGTACGACTCCGTATCCTTCAATGTTGAGGCCGAAGGCCAGGAAGTTCCCGTCGTTGTCGCCTGCGGCATCGACGAGGTCTCCCTTGTCAACCAGACACTCTACGAGATCAATCCCGACAACTCCCTTGAGTACTATGTCTATGGTGAAGACCTCGTGGACGTGAAGATTGCAGCGATTTCTTATATGGATGTCGTTTCCAAGGGTGCGGAGGCTTGCGCAGAGACCGTCTCCAAGGTTTCTTCCGTGAGCGCTTCCGTTCTTGAGCAGATCAACGACGGCGGCTACGCCGACATCACCACCGGCCTTACTCCCGGCACTGAGTTCTATCTCTTCGTGTATGCCTCCAACGGCTACGAGAGCACTGTCATCATGTCCGAGACTACCGCCACCACCTCCGGCGACCCGCTCATGATTTACCAGAACTTCGATGTCAACAGCTACTACGAGGATGGTGAGCTTGAGAGCGCAAAGGATTGGTATGGCACATGGAACTACTATGCCACCGACTACTATGGCAAGACCGGCATGCGCGAGTATCTGGGCAAGGTTGAAATTTCTGCCAGCAAGACGGAAACTGAAGGTCCGGACGACTACGGTTTCTACCACGAGTATGTGTACGTTGACGGCCTCTTCCCGAACGCCATTCCCGGCGGCGAGTACTATGGATACGAGGTAGGTAACTGCATCCTGGAAATGGATGTGTATGCAGGTCTCATGTATCAGTTCAACACGACTACGGTCGATGGCGTGTGCAAGGTTTCATCATATGCCAAGGGCGACGGCAAGTGGTACAACACAACTTACTGCAGCGCCTTCATTCCGGTGGCCGATGGCTACTATGCCTTCGTTGATGTCTCCCAGTATGCCGCCTCCTACAACCTCTGCGGCCTCCGTGTTGTGCAGACCTACGTCTGGGATGCCTTCTATGACCTCCTCCTCGTAGATCCCGCCAAGGACGAGAATGGTGCTGATCCCGCCTTTGTCAATGCCGCCGTGGCTGCCGCCAAGGCCCGCATGTCCGAAGCTGCAAGGGAAGTCACCCTGACCGGCAACGACAAGGAGGATATCCACAGGATACTCGACCGTTACAACCAGAAGTACGTGCAGAACAGCCTGCATCCTGCGGGCCTGAATCTGCAGCGCGAGGCCAAGGTTGCTCCCGTGACTGTTACTGTAAGCTCCGTTCCCGCCAGGAGCAGCGTGAAGCCTGTCATGACAATGGCTCCTTCGGCTGCTGACAAGGTTATCAACGTCAAGTAACAACTTGCTCATCTATAATGAGGTCCGGAAGAGTAGCATCCATCCGGACCTCATTATGCATAAAAAACACTCTTATGATCCGTTTAGAAAGATGGTTTTCGGCCTTTGCCGCTGCAATCCTGCTTCTGCCCCTCTCCTGTACAAAGGAAATATCGCAGCAGGATACCGTGATGCAGGATGCCGAGTTTGCACTCAGGACCAAGGTCTCGTGCATCTCCAACGAGATTGACCGGAGCAGTTTCTTTGTGAAATTCGCTGCGGTCCCCTCCGAGGAAGAACTGCTCTCGCTCCGCACCGACGGAGTGAGTGACGTCCAGCCTTTGTTTGTCTCCTTTCCCGGCAAGGAGGATCTGGAGGCGCAGTTCGGCCTGGACCGCTGGTATGAGGTGGTCCTCGACGACGCCGGCGCCCTTGAGTCGCTTGTGAGGGCTTCCGCACTCCGGAAAGACGTTGCCCTTGTCCAGTACAACGCGGTTGCGGAGTACTCCGGTGATGGAGAGGCCTACCCACTTGACGGCAATACCAGGGCTACGGTTGCCGGTGGCAGCTTCAATGACCCCTATCTGAGTTACCAGTGGCACTACGAAAATCTCGGCAAGGCCTCGATATCCCCCAAGGCCTACAAGGGCGGCGACATCAACGTCAAGGACGTATGGTCCCAGCTCACATGCGGCGACCCGTCCATCGTAGTGGCCGTAGTTGACGAGGGCGTGAAGTACACGCATCCCGACCTTAAGGACAACATGTGGGTCAATGCCAACGAGATTCCCGGCAACGGCATCGATGATGACGGAAACGGTTACGTCGATGACATTTACGGCTATAATTTCGTTTCCCGCGGCCCTGTCAGCTGGGATGTGTCAGGTGATTCCGGCCACGGAACCCACTGTGCCGGTACCATCGCCGCGGTCAACAACAACGGCCTCGGCGTGTCCGGCATAGCCGGTGGCTCCGGAAAAGGCGACGGCTGCCGCATCATGTCCTGCCAGATTTTCTCCGGCAATGCCGGCGGTACCACGAAGGTGGTTGCCAATGCGGTCAAGTATGCCGCCGACATGGGCGCCTCGGTCATTTCCTGCTCCTTCGGGTACTCCTCCCCGTTCAGCTCCGACAACAATTATGTCAAATCCCAGGGCAGTGCGGAGATAGATGCCGTACATTACTTTGAGGCTTCCAAGAACAACGATGTCCTGGACGGGAACATTGCCATCTTTGCGGCCGGAAACGATGAGCATGGCTACGCCCATTACCCCGGAGCTTTCTATGACATCATAAGCGTGTCGGCCCTTGGTCCGGATTTCCTTCCGGCCTATTACACCAATTACGGCCCCGGCTGCAATATAGCGGCTCCTGGCGGTGAGGCGTATCATATCGTAAACAAATGGGACTCCATGGTGCTGTCCACCCTTCCTTCGGAAATCAAGTCCCTGGGTCTGGATGGCAGCTACAATGTCAAGGTGGATTACGGTTACATGCAGGGAACTTCCATGGCCTGCCCGCATGTGAGCGGAGTCGTGGCCCTGGCGCTCTCCTATGCCCACCAGCAGCACAAGACCTTCTCCCTGAGTGCTTTCAAGCAGATGATCCTTGCCTCCACAAGGGATATCGACCAGAGAATCAGCAAGACTGCCAGCAAGTCTTACGCTTATTCCCACAGTCCGCTGGAACTGGCCCCTTACTACCACCAGATGGGAACCGGGGCAATCGACGCATGGAGCCTGATGATGCACATGGACGGCATTCCCTGTTCGACGGTGACCGTCGGCGCTTCCCAATGGGTGTCTCTGGATGACTTGTTCGGAACTTCGTCGGTATCCCTGTCCTATCTTGACGTGGTGGTGCCTGATGAGACAGTAGCAGCCCTTGGCCTGCAAAAAATAGCAGGCACGGCAGGCGGCAGCTATGCGCCGGTGCCGGAAGGGGATTGTTATGCCTATGTGCAGTTCGGCCGTCTGTATGTGTATCCCACCAAGGCCGGGAGCGGCAAAATCACCATCAAGGCGGTTGGCGGCGGTTCTTCGGTCGGCGGCGGCAGCAACCCCCCCGGCGGCATGGAACTTTCGGAAGATATTTCGCTGATTGCCCGTGAGGTTGACGGCGGTAACGGAACAGGAGGATGGTTATGATGAAAAGATTTTTATTATTTGCGGCGACCGCACTGCTGGTCATGCTGACGGGATGCAAAGAGGAGATACCGGAAGGCACCCCGGCAATGGACATCACCGGTGAATGGGCCCTTGCTGACATTTCCACCAAAGCGGCTGCCATCGGCAGCCAGACGGTCAGCGTGTATGTATCCTTCACGGAAGAAGGAAAGTTCGAGCTTTATCAGCAGTTGGGACAGGGCTGGTATTCCCGTTTTACCGGCACCTGGACTCTGACCGAAGAAACTCTGTCGGGCAGTTACGACGGTGGCCGGCCCTGGGGGTCTTCCTACACCGTGACCCTGAGCGACAATACGATGACCCTGACCACGGCCTCCGGCAGCGAGACCGACACCTATGTGCGGACACCCATTCCGGATGAGGTCAAAAACAAGACCTGGCTGCGGTAAATGAACGCCCGTTTC
>FLNY01000192.1_pt1 | contig 18037 bp, 11 predicted proteins | sample 1140381 | NCBI WGS metagenome assembly FLNY01 (sample SAMEA3878172, study PRJEB12797) | bioreactor metagenome | biome: Moose rumen | place: Sweden | collected 2011-10
TAGTGGATACATTTACGCTTTCCTGTCGTCTAAAGTAGGAAAGGCTCTAATACAACGCTATATATTTGGCTCTGTTATTCAGCACGTAGAGTCACCGCACCTAAGCAGAATTCCAATTCCGTTGATGTCTGAAAAAGAAATGACAGAGATAGATTCAAGTATAAAGAAGTATAAGGATAATGTAGGTAAGGCTATTCGTCTTGAGCGTTCGGCAATCAAGGCCGTAGAGGACGAGATAGACAGTTGGGTCAAGTAAAGGAAAGGAGGAAGTATGATTGCGAATCTAGATATATTAGTAAAGGAGCTTTGTAAGCTACCGAAAGAGGTGGGCTGGGTTGAGTTTAAGCACAACAACTGTCAGCCACAGATGATAGGCGAAGACATCAGTGCCTTAGCCAACAGCGCAACGCTAAGCGACAAGGATTACGCCTACATGATATGGGGCGTTGACGACACCACACATCAGATATTGGGCACAAGCGTAAGGCTACAGTTGGAGAAGAAAGGTGCGCAGGAACTTGAGAACTGGCTACGATACATGCTGTCGAAAAACGCCGATTTTGAATTCCTGGAAACAGAAGTAGATGGCGCGCATGTGGAGCTAATTCGCATACACAAAGCAATCAACGAACCTGTTTCATTTCAAAAGGAAGACTATGTCCGCAGTGGAAGCTATACCAAGAAGCTGCATGAATTTCCAGTTTTCAGAGCGCAGCTATGGGACAAACTGCGAAACAGTCAATTCGAAGACGTATGCGTAAGAATAAACCTGAGATACGAAGACGTTGTACGCTTGCTACAGATAGATAGCTACTTCACACTACTAAACATACCACAGCCAACCGACGAGATGGGAGTGATGCACTACCTAACGGAAGACGGCGTGGTCAATAAGCAAGACAACGGGCTGTATAGCATTACGAACCTCGGAGCCATACTGTTTGCCAAGAACTTGAATGAGTTCGGCAGGCTTGGCAGAAAAGCTTTGCGAGTAGTGCAATATCAAGGAGTGAATAGGTTGCTCATACAAAAGGACGAGACGTTTAACAATGGCTATGCTGTAGGCTTCGAAAACATAGTTAGATATGTAAGTGCGCTATTGCCAAGCAAAGAAGATGCAAGCAAGGTGCAGCTTACAACCAACAGCAAATTCCCACTCGCATCGATAAGAGAGGCTATAGCAAACAGCCTGATACACCAAGATCTATACGTGTCAGGCTCAGCACCAGTTGTAGAGATATTCGACAACCGAGTGGAGGTAACCAATCCTGGAACACCGCTTGTTGACGTGCTCCGCATAATAGACAATCCGCCCAAGTCGAGAAACGAGAAGCTTGCATCGCTCATGAGGCGGCTACGTATGTGCGAAGAACTTGGTCGAGGTTGGGATAGAATGGTGCTTGCGTGCGAGATGCAGTACCTGGCAGCTCCTCGCATAGAGGTGTTCCAAGAATCGACTAAAGTGACATTGTTCTCGGAAATGGACTATACGAACATACCGATGGAAGACAAGCTGTGGTCATGCTATCTACATGCTTGCTTGATGTACATCCAAGGAGATGCGTTGACAAACAAATCGCTTCGCGAAAGGTTTGGAGTGAAAGAGTCGGCAGCGGGAAGTATCTCAAGACTAATCAAAGAGGCTTTGGAGCAGGAACGCATCAAAGCTCTTGACCCCGAGACTGCCAAACGCTATATGAAGTACATACCGATATGGGCGTAAATTTAATTTGCTGGTAATTTGCTGAGGATAGCGCTTTATGGATGTGTGTTTGTGTAACATATTGATTGTCAGTAATGTTTTGCTAGTAGTTTAATTTGCTGGTAATTTGCTGAGATAGAAATGAAAGGGCGGAATAAAGGGCAGAATAAAGAATGTGAACACAAAGGCAGATTTAATTTGCTGGTAATTTGCTGGTAATTTGCTGGTAATTTGCTGAGATGCAGAAACAAGACAAAAGAGACCACACATATAAATAGAAACGAGTTCAACCAACGAACAAACAATAAATATGGGCAAGATATGTGAACCAAAGTTTTACAGCGGTCCTGTAAACGAGGGAGAAAACAACCTTATTCGTTATCTGGAGGCAAAGCTACCAGACAACTACTACATAGTGCCAAACGGAAACTATCCGTGCCAGAATGCTCAAGGCGCAATAGTCTATTATGAGTATGATGCCATAGTAATAGCACCGCACGCCATATATCACATAGAGAATAAGGATTTCAGCGGAACAGTTGAGGGCGATGACCAAACGTGGTATCACAATGGTCACCCGATGAAGCATCCGCTAATCTCAGCCCGATATAAGAGCAAACTGCTTGTCTCTTACCTCAAGCAAAAGAATGCCGCATGGAGTGCAGCGTGGATAGAGACGATATTAGTTCTCAGCAAAACGGGACAGACCAAAGAGCATTTGGACGATTGCAATGCAAACAAAATGGTGTTCCTACTGAACAGCAACGAACTTTGCGACTACATCTGCGACAATAGTATTCTTCGTAAATCGACCAACGCCATCAGTTCTTTGCAACTGCCCATAACAGACTATCTGACGGGTAGCTGTGCCGATAAAACGCATCGTGTGACCTCCGTAATAGGACTGAAAGTGGTTGAGGTCCGCGACCATACAGAAGACTACGAAGAGTATCTGTGCTGCTCGCCATTCTTTGAGCAGAAGCAATATATCGTCAGAGATTATGCGCTCAACCGAGCAGGCCTTTCGCCAATGCAACTTGAGAAGCATAATGCAATGGTGAAGAATGCTCAGATCACTCAGGAGCAATTGCCATTTTCGCCCAACATCATCCGCTCTGAATACACTGAGAGCGAAGATGGCAACCATTTCTATGAGAAACACGAGCGCATGGAGGAACATTCTCTTCGTGCCGAAATGGTGCGCAACACGTTCACCGAGCCCGACAAAGTGCGTATACTAACCGACATAGCCAATGCTTTGCAGATAGCCCACGATCACGGCATTTTACACCGCAATGTAACGCCAGAGAATATATTCCTTACATCAGGCAACGCTGCGGCGCTTGGCAACTTTGGATTGTCGTATAATCCACAGCACGAGAAGTTGGACGTTACTGTTACCACGACATCATTTGATTACAATCCATACATCCCAGCAGAGGTGTTTGACGGCGATGCATCGGCAGCGTCGGACGTCTATTCGTTTGGTGTTATCACCTACGAGTTGATGACTGGTCAGAAAGTGCCATTCGCTAATCACATCGACTTTGCAAAGCGTTTTGCTGGCATACTTCCAGAAGATAAACTTCCAAGTAGCATCAACAGCAACGTGCCAAAGTGGGTAGACGAAGTATGTCGTCGAACAATCATTGAGGACGTTAGCTGTCGTTGGAATAACATTCAAGATGTAAGAAGCTATATTATCAGTTCTTTCATCGCGACACAGAATGATGCAAACAACGACGACAAGCAGTCTCATCCATCCAACGTTAGCGAACTAAAGTTGCAAGATTTGAAGCCTGGCGACCAAGTTACATCAGAGTTGACTCTTGGAGAAATGCTTGGCAAGGGAGGCTTTTCGCGTGTATTCAGAGTTTCGCATGTACTTCAGCCCGATAACAAACTTGCTATCAAGATATTTGAGGAAGGCAATACAGCGCAAGCGGTCATCGATGAATATCAGGCACTCAGCAAGCTAAACCACAATAATATTGTTCGCTTCTATTACAACGGTCTGATACAGAATCGACTATTCTATACATTGATGGAATACGTCGATGGAGAGAACCTTGGCAAATACAGCTATGGCAACATGAGACTGCCATTGCCCGTGATATATAATATGGCGGAGTCGGTACTCGATGCGCTGAAGTACATGCAAGAGCAAGAGACTCCGATGTATCATCGTGATATTAAGCCATATAATATCATGATGGATAAGAATCAGCGTTTTGTGCTCATCGACTTCAATATAGCTTCAGACAATTCAGATAGCTTGAGTGGTGCTGGTACTCGTCCATATATGGCTCCAGATATGTTTACACCGCATGGAATCGTAGTCAACAAAAGTACAGACACGTTTGCTCTCGGCATAACTATATATGAGCTTCTTGCACATGGTTATCCGTGGACAAACAGCAAGCACGAGCCGAAATTGGATGTAAAGGGGGGCGACATAAAGGCAGTCAACAACCAGATCTCCGATGCTTTTGCGGCATTCGTCATGAAGTCTATCGAGACTCGTGAAGCAGATCGGTTCGGTTCTGCCAAAGAGATGCTTGAAGCCCTGAAGGCAATTGGCCCAAGTGGCATTACCAAAAAACAAGACGTAGTGTATATCAATCCAGAAGGCGATGAGTACGACATAGTAGATTACATCAATAGCCTATACAGTCAGAGCCGTCATGGAAATGCAGGAACACGCGCGTCGTTGAAAGAGAGCATTCTTGACAAAGAGACGTACACCAAGACAAAGCTCGACACCGTTCTTCTTGAAGACATCAAGGCAGGCAAATACAAACTTGTTATCATAACGGGTAACGCAGGCGATGGCAAGACAGCCTTCCTTCATAGGATAGAGGCCGCAGCCAGCAATGTAGAGCAGTCGGCCAATGGTGCTACGTTCACCATAGGAGGAATGAAGTTCCGCAGCAACTACGACGGTTCTCAAGATGAAGCAAATCTCAAAAACGACGATGTGCTTACAGAGTTCTTCCGTCCGTTTGAGAACATCGAGAACTTCAAGCAAGCGCAAGAGGGTCGTATCATAGCCATCAATGAAGGTCGTTTGATGGACTTTCTGCTCAATCATGCGGAGCATAAGCAGTTGGCAGACCTCATAGATAAATACTTCTACGAAGAGGGAATGGCCGAAATGCCAGAAGGTGTTCTGGTCATCAATCTTAACCTGCGTTCCATTACAGCATCAGATGGAGGAGAAAAGTCGCTCTTGCGTCAGCAGATAGAGCTACTCACCAACAAGAGACTATGGAGCAAGTGTGAACGCTGTCCAATAGCTAACCAATGCTATATCAAGTATAACGTAGATACACTATCCGACAGCGCGTCGGGCGCAGAAGTGCAGAACCGTCTTGAATGGCTGCTGCGTGCAGTAGTATACAAGCGTGAGGTACATATCACTATGCGCGACCTACGTTCTGTTATCTCGTGGCTACTCACGCGAGACAATTCATGCAGTGATGTCCAATATTTGCTTACCCGGGTCAATAACACAAAGGGCGACTATGAAGCTAATCCGTCGGATAAAACGCGATTGGCATACTACAAAGAGCAGCAGTTCTATTGGCAACATTACTATTTCAATCTGACAGCGCCATCAACAATTTATGCAGATCTCAATTCGGATGACCGTGTAGTAAAGATGCTTCGCGAAACAGACATCGCTAATGTGGCTATCCCGAATTTAGACAGAGACCTGTACTACAAGGATAAAAACCCCAATGAGTATCTGTTGTTTGCAGAACGCGATAGGAATCTGCTGACGGAGTTCAACGAGAGTAATTCGTTGCTGGCAAGTTACAATCAGAGTAAAGAGGAGATGGAGATCCTCAAGGCTCGACATCAATCGTTTATCCGCCATCAGTATTTTGAGGGAAGCATGAACTTCGATTATGCCAAGCGAATCCCATACCAGTCGATCTCTGAGTTCCATGACATGCTTGCTGATATTGAAGAAAAGAGAGAGGATATTATAAAGTCTTTGTCTCTGGCAATATCATGCTCGGAAGGTTGTTGGAATGAACAGTTGTACAGCAAGTTCCTTCTGTTGTCGTCAAGCCAAATCAAAGATCCTTACGGAAAGGCTTATCGTCTGTTTCCTCTGTCGGACTTCACACTTGAAGTCGCACAGAACGATCATTTGGTCAAGTACATAGAGCATGAGCACGACAGTTTCATCTTCAGGCATAAGACCAAGAAGTTTATCAGTCTCAATGTATCACTCGATTTGTACGAGATGCTGTACTTCATTCAGAAAGGATTCAATCCATCTCTCGACGACTTGAACGGCCGTTTCGTAGAACTTCAAGTATTCAAGAGCTTGCTTGAGAGTGAGACATACAAAGACGTTCTCGTAACTCAGAACGATAGAGATTACTTCCGAATCTCCCTTCAAGCCGACAACAAGATTAATGTTGAACGTGTTAATACAGAATCGCTATGCTAACACCAATATTAGACAAAGAAGAATCAGTCTTCCGTAACGAAAAGATATTTGCGGCGGACTTCAAGACTATAACGTTGGACAATGTCCTCGTCAACCTCTTCATGCTTATGCGAAACAATGGAAAGCGCATCAAGCTAAAGTTGAGCAAAGGATACTTTCATAGCATAGAGAATCTTCATAAATACTTCAACAAACTTGAGCAAACTGGCGCGCTCTCAGGCTATAGCGAAAATAAAGACGCAATAGAAACATGGATGCGTAGTAGCCTAGTGAATATGGTCTTTAGAGGAAATATATCTAAAGAGAATGTGTCGTCACTACGTCCTATGCACTTGGAGTGTTATCGTATTCGCAACAACAAGCACACGAGAGACTACAATACGGCAGACCAGGTGTTTATGATGCTCAGTCAGCAACCTACCGTCATGGACAGCTTGAAAAAATACATGTCAGTAGGTTGGGATTCACAACGGAATTCTATTGTAGGTTCGGGTCAGTTAGATGTTGACACGGCAGGTATTCTTCACTTGATGAAGCTAGTAAACATCGATGTAGATGCTAAAGGCGCGAAGAATACCGTTAGTGGAGAACCTTTACTTACGAAGCAGGCAAATCTGTTCTGCGAAGACGTGAGACGATTGCTGGCGTATCAAGAGATAATACCTCGTAGCGTCTTCATAGAGTATCTTAATATCATCATAGGATTCCATCTGTCGTTATACTTCCTAAAACTCGTCTATCTCTTGCCGAGAATGGTAGAGAACGGACGTGTAGAAGACGATGATACATGGAGTATTTTGGTCGATGCTTCAGGCAAATTGAATAGCGACGTAGCTCCGTTGGCTTGTGCCGAAATGGAGTCGAAGCTCAATGGCCTTATGGAGTATATCCGTGCCACATTCAAGATAGACGCTGTTCAGAGATATGTCTGTGACTCATCGTCAGACTCTGTGGCAAAAATTCTTGATATAATGAAGAATCCTCCAGAGGATTTTGACTTCATATTCAAGCAGCGCCTCAAGGATATATATGCAAGATACAAGGGCGATGACGCGCAAGAGAATAGAGAAGAGTTAGACGATTACTTGAAGTATGAAGCAACGAACTTCGATAAGTATATTCAATGTATAATGAAGTCTCGCTCAACGTATCAGTATGAATTTTCATTCAGATTTTTCGATAGCGTTGCAATGAAGAATAAGGAATCGGCATTCTTGGCCGATGGACGTAGCAGGAAAACACCTCGTAGGGCGGTTCTTGGCACAAAACTTCTTGAAGTACTTGTTCAGTTACTTGTATTATCCCCCAAAGAAGGTGGCGGATACGAGTCAAGGGCTTTATCTATCGATGAATTGGCGAAGCAGCTAAGAACTCGTTATGGTCTAGTTGTGGATGGCACGAAGGAAGATAGGTATCATAACGCTGAGATTAGTACCCAACTTGCATTCAAGAACAACATGGAAGCTCTGAAGAATAAGCTTCGCCAAATTGGATTCTACGCCGACATGAGTGACGCGGCAATTCTTCAGAAGATTCGTCCTCGTTACACTATCTAATACCTTGAATTTATGGAAATAAGAACACTATACTACCAGTATATACTTGACCTCTTTGTAGAAGAGTATCAATCGGAACTTGAGCAGGCGCAGGATGGGCACTGTATGAAAGTGGTTGGATTGCCTATCAATGTGTTGGAGCACTTACTTGATAAGTTGAAGGATCTCAATACAAGGGTCCAATGTTCAATTCTATCAGAGACATTGGTTGGAGAGCGGTACATCAGTGCTACGAAACTCATAGAACTTCGTAACGACCAAAGTGCGCCAGTTCTAGTATTAATACCGGTGAACAACGAGACTTCAGCTGAAGACTCATTTGGCAATGCTACGTTCAGAGAATTGTCAATATCTCATCTAAATCACCAACTGATTAATAGGTTATTGGACAAGGCAGAGGAGAATAATAATACCGTAGTGTATGAAGTATTGGAGTATCTGAAAGAGGAGTTGAGCCCAATTCAGAAACTCAACTATCTTCTCTATCTCGACGACAATGGTTTCAGTAATGCGGCAATAGCTCATGGCATCTTCCATTTGGGTATACTCCCCGATGCAGACTTATGTAAGAATGCAGCAAACGCAAGGCGTCGTGTTGCATTGAATGCCAAATGTATTGGGCTTCTATCAGATTTCTCGAAGGCTATTACTGACAGAGTGTCATTGTTGCCGATTAAGAGTGAAAGCATCAAGGCAAAAGCCATACAATTCCTTCAGAGAGAACGCCAGTTAAGCAATGTGCAGGACTTGTGTGAATGCATTGCTAATGATTATCCTGAATTGGATTTCTCCAAATGGGAGATAGAGGAGTTAATAGATGATCCTAATGAGATTCGTATAGCATCAGTTGAGTTATCAGGAAAACATTTGATTGAAACAGAAGACGGCAAAGAACTGAAAGCAGAGACAGGCAAGAGCGAGAAGCTAAAGATACGAATTACAACTGCTCCAAAGCCCAAGGAATGTCTAGATTTGAAGAGCTTTGCCATCGCCTTGTATAACGTAGATGGCATGTATCAAGAGGTTATTGTCAAGACGGCAAAAGTGACAGACAATGCCAAAGAATATCGTGATGTAACCGTCGAACTACAGGCAGACAATTTCAATACTGGTAGATACTTCTTCCGTGTCAAGGCACTCAATGATGTAGGAAATATACTCAACGAGAAGAGCGATTTATTCTGTGACGCAGATGTACAAGACCGTTGGAATGCTCAACATAAAAAGGATCCTAACATGACGCAGGACGAATTTGCTGGCGATAATCAATGGTATCGCTCTTGCGATAGCGATAGTTTTTACCTTGAAGTAATTGAAGATGGAGGTGATGAAGAAGGCCCTACCAATGAGAAGAAAAAGGATAAGCTAAATACAGTTCTCGAAGCGTACTTCCATTATCGCATAGAGAGAATTCGGAAGAAAGATTCATCGGAACTCAACGTGCCAGTACGAAAATCAAGGAAAGACAAGTTTGGGGCAATAAAAGGTCAATGGGAACACTCTACTTATCAAGACACATTCTTGATAAGTTACTCACAAGATGAGAACTATCAAATACCTATACCTAAGAAACTGTTGGATATAGAACGTACTTTTATCAAATACGGTGATAGAATAGGTTCTGTAGATGCAATTCTGCTTGCAAATCACACAGCTAAAGATTTCAAGTCTATACAGTTCAAGGAGTTTGAGACAGAAGAAGTGCCAGAAAGTCTCTTAGAGAAGCGTAAAGCACTCTTTGAACTCATCGCTCAATCTACTAACACAGAGAATGGTCCTCAAGATGACCAAGGCAAGGGTGTAATAGAGACATTTGACATTTTTGCACACATTGGTGAAATCAAGGATTATTTGGCCGAGTATAACGAATGGATAAAGTCTATTCTCAACGACAATCCTAGAAGGGAATTGCTGTTACGAATGCAGCGACTTGATATGCTGCATCTCTACACAGAATTGCCAGAAAACAATTGCCAGATAGAGTCTTACGTCATAACTCCGCTTCATCCCTTGCGTTTAGCTTGGTTTGTGAATCTCTATGAGCAGTACGAGGAGTGGGAGAATAGAACACTTGAAGATGCTTCGTTCAAAAAATCTTGGTACAAGCAGTTGGATAAGATATTCTATGGTGACATGTTGCCAGACGTAGCTCCGTTGGTACTATGTGCGGACAATAGCAATACCTTCTTCCAGTACGTAGGCGAGTTGACATACGGATGGGGAATTTTTGCCGACCCAAATTTCCAGAATGATGACACATTCTCGTCTGGATTCCGACAGGCTAAATCGTACATCGAGAGGCTTCTGAACATTGCCGTTACTCGACGTGTTGATAGTGATGTGAACGTCACAATGGTTCTGCATCAGCTGAAGAATTACATATCGCAGCATCCATATACGGACAAGCTTATCATCAATCTGTTCAATGCAGGCGATGCTGCTGTGTTCGCTCAGAATTTGGTCATTCTTGAGCATGAACATCCAGAAAAGAAATACGAATTGAGGTTGTTCTGCAATGACAAACAATTCGCACCAGGAGAAGCGCTACAGTATCTCATCAATCCTGAGAATCAAGTTTCTGAGGATGCAGAAGTATTCTCTCAGAGTAGTGATAATCGTCTCTTCCCTAAGTTGCGATTCTCAATCAATACGCTTGATGAATTTAGAACTGAAAGTGACAAATTCCCTGCTCACATTAGCTTCTTGATTAATCCTTTCCCCGCAAAGGCTTCACTGCAAAGGCCTTCTTTGAATCAACAATCATTCTTTTTGAATGGTATAGTGGAGCGTCCCGTTGTAACTGTAGATACGAAGGAAAACGGCTGTGTATGGCATCGATATATCTCTAATGCACAAATGCCTAGGCCAGCTTCTACATTTGCAAACGAGGCTGTTGACCTGTATGCGACAATGCAGTCAATGGTAGCAAGCACGATGTCGAACAATAGGGAGCAATCTGTTCCAGCTTTGCAGCTTGATGTTCGTGATTCTAACGCTGTCATTCTGCGTTTGGTTCATGATGTCAGCGACTGGGTTGTCACATTCGACAAGAACATGGGACCAGAGTATTATGACATGCCATGCAAGGAAGGAGAAGTACCATATCTTTTGGACTACATTCCAAGTTCCGAGTTGAATGGAATATCGTCATTCCTTTCTTGTCGTCCGACATCAGAGATAGAGGGGCTCATGAAACCTCATTTCAAGAACTTCGGCATCAATGTTAGCGATCAGACTTCGTTCTACGAGTTGTTGGGCGATGTACGTTCAGTAAGTAGCTCTATCATTATGCAACTTGGTAGTTCTCAGAATAAAGCGTTCGAGGTACTGGGAACGACGCTCATGAAACGAATGCTCGAAAGGAAAGAGTTGCTTACCGACACGTTTGTAATACCAATAGACCTTCACAAAAACTTGTTCAAAGATCTGCCTTCTGATTCAGAAAAACACGCAGACAACTTGCTTGTAGACATCCACGTTCCATGTAAGGAAATAGTTTTCACAATAGTGGAGATAAAGTGTCGTCAGCATCAAACAGATGCACAACGTTCAGAACTTCAAAAGGAGATGAAACTTCAGATAAGCAACACGATAGTCGCTTTGCAGACTCGCTTTGACATTACCTATTCTTCTCCTGACAGATTAGATCGAGAGCTGAAGTCCTTAGAGTTGCAATCACTCTTATTGTTCTATGTCAAGAGGGCTCGCCGTTTCAACTCGTTATGTCAGGAGACTGCGGATAGCTATGAGCAGTTTATCCTCTCATTGACGGATAATGATTATACAATTCGTTTCAAGCGTCTTGGATTAATATACGAGTTCAATAATCCTCAATTACAACTAAAGGAGGATATTGACGAAACGACATTCTACACTCTTGGTCGGCCGATGATTGAACGAATATTGGAGAGAGAGGCAAAGGTTAAGACGGTTGATTTGTGTAATATCGGGCAGAGTGCTCTAATAACCCAAGCTGATACTGAGATGAAGATGTTCTTTGAGACATCTGACAGAACTATTCGTGAGACTGCAAACACTGCACCTCGAAACGAAATAGAGTCTGAACATCCAGTAGTATCGCAACCCTCTACTACAATAATCAATCAACCAGAGGCGGGAATATCCACTATTCCAGTCAATAATGAGACAACACCGATAGTTACTACAGAGCCAATAGGTGAAGAAATAGTTACACAACAACCGCAAGATTCGAGTTCGCCTATTGTTGAAACACCTGTTGAGCCAACACCAGAAGTTATAACGACGCCAACAGAACCTATCTCCAATGATACATTGGTGTTTCCGCCAGCATTGCCAGCTCCAGAGTATAGCATTATGGTAGGAAAGACCTCTGGAAGTGAGCAGTTCGGCATTCTCGGCAAGGCGGTTAATGGCAATCGAACTATAGCTATTGATTTGAGCGAGACGAACACAATTAGTTTGTTTGGTGTTCAAGGAGGTGGTAAGAGTTATACCATTGGTACTATAACAGAGATGACTCTTGGGCAGTTCAAGAACATTAATACTCTGCCAGCACCTATGGCAAGCGTTATTTTCCACTATAGTGAAAGCATGGATTACGCTCCAGAGTTCACTTCTATGATACATCCGAATGACAATGCAGCTCAACTCAAGAAGCTCAAAGAGGTTTATGGTGCGGAGCCAGGCAGTATTGACGATGTTGTCATGCTTGTGCCAGAAGATAAAGTGGAACAGAGAAAGATCGAATATCCATCGATAGAAATTCAGCCTATAAAGTTTCACTCTACAGACCTTAACGTCCAGGATTGGATGTTCTTGCTGAAAGCCGTTGGTAATGATTCAACATACATATCGCAATTGCGTATGATTATGAAGCAGAACAGGAACAATCTCAATCTGGCTGATTTACGTCAAGCAGTGACAGATTCACCAACGTTATCTGCTTCACAGAAGAATCTTGCTTTACAACGTCTCGATTTTGCTGGCGAGTACATTGATGACACGATGAAACTAGGCTCTTTGCTTAAGCCTGGACGACTTATTGTCGTCGATCTTCGAGATGAGTTCATAGAGAAAGATGATGCTTTAGGCTTGTTTGTGATTATGTTGAACATATTCTCAAGCGTACGTGAATACAAGGGACATGGCTTCAATAAGTTCATAGTGTTCGATGAGGCTCATAAGTATATGGGCAACAAAGATTTGACGTCAACGATCGTAACAGCTATCAGAGAAATGAGACACAAAGGTGTCTCTATGATGATCGCGAGCCAAGATCCAATGAGTCTGCCTAACGAGATTATTGAGCTTTCATCAATAATGCTGATGCATAAGTTTAATAGTCCACAATGGGTTCGTCATGTTCAACGCTCTATCACGCAATTGCAGACGTTGTCGTCGTCAGATATGGCATCCTTACAACCTGGCGAAGCATTCCTATGGGCTACAAAGGCTACGGACAAGGCTGTCACACTCCGCCCTATAAAAATATCTACACGCCCCCGTGTGACTAAACATGGTGGAGATACTATTAAGGCTATCTAAAATGAAGGTATTTCAGTATAGCGGAATAGGTCAGCGTGCAACTAATCAAGACTACGTACTATGCAAAGAGTTGCCGAATAATCTTGGCGACCTCTTTGTTGTATGTGATGGTATGGGGGGCTATACGGCTGGGGATATAGCAGCTCGTATTGCTTGTGAAGAAGTTTATACTCAACTTTCATTGGGTAAATCCATTGATGAGGCTATAGCATCAGCCAATAGGCATATTGATACACAGAGACTGGTGTTAGGAGTCGATAAAATGGGTTGTACTATTGCAGCCTGTATAGTCAGAAGCAAAGAAGCACACATCTTTTGGTGTGGAGACTCCCGTGTTTATCTCATTAGGGATGATAGAGTCGACTTTGTTACCAAGGATCACTCCATGCTTGAAGAAATAAAGAGCATTAGACCATTAACGTCATCTGACATCAAACGTTACTCACATATAATAACACGTAGCTTAATGGGCAGCGAAACGGATATGGTGGATAAGGTCATTCTACCTCTCCTAGAAAACACTCGTATCGTGATTTGTTCTGATGGCTTTCATAAGAGATTGTCTGACGATGAAATTGTCAATATCGACTTAGAGGAGGCGGTAAAAGACAATAACGCCTATGATGATAATTATTCGGTAGTGAGTATAACTGTTCAAGATAATTAGTTGCTAGAGTTCTAATGGTAGATGTAAATAAGATAATCGACATAGAAGATCTATATGGTAAGAAACGCATCGACGAAACATTTAATGTCATCAATTACAACGAAATCCGTCAGTATAGTAATACCATACAAGACGTCTCGTCATTGAAGTATTGTATAAATTTGATATGGTAGATAAGTTATGAGGAGATTGACGGAAAAGGAAAAATATTTCATCCAGAAAAGGGCATGGAAATCATTTAGACATAAAGTTCGTTCTCGAAGAAAAAAGAGGGCGAAAAGGCGAATGCTACAAGGTGTTCCAAGGAATGAAATCAAACAACGAAATGAATTGGCAAAATACAAACACATACGTGCACCGAAGTGTTTGTCAATGATTGAAAATCCGGAAGGAACATTAGAATTTATAAGTTTGTTAGAGCATTCTCTGCACAAGAGAGAAAAGGTGTTTGTCGTACTTAAAGATGTTGACAAAATTGCAAGTGGAGCCATTATTGTATTGTTATCCATAATGATAAAGTTTAAAAAGCAGAAGGTTGGTTTTAATGGAGACCACCCTAAAAACAGCAATGCAAGACAGTATTTGCTTGCTTCAGGCTTCTTTGAACATTTATATGAAGCACCTCAAGGAGATAAAGTTACAATTCGTGTCCATAAAAGTATATTTACACATGCTAATAAAACGGTTGATTCTGACTTGTCTGATAGAATAATTTCAAAAGTATCAGAGATGATATGGGGTGAACCTAAAAGATGTCCTGGTGTACAAAGAACTTATCTTGAATTGATGCAAAACACCAATAATCATGCTTCTCTGAAAGGACCAAATGAACATCATTGGTACACTACGGTTTCATATGACAAAGAGAAAAATAAAGCATGCTTTTCGTTTATTGATTATGGTGTCGGAATCATAGAGAGTATCAACAGAAACGAAAAGGGCAAATTCTGGAACTCTTTATCTAAGATATTTTCTGTTTTAAATCCTCATGATGATGGGGACTTTTTAAGGATGTTGCTTGATGGTAGGATTCATAAAACTGCGACAGGAGATTATTATAGAGGTAAAGGATTGCCAGGAGTTTACAAAGCCTTCAGTGATAATAAAATCTCTAATCTGGTAATCATTACCAATGATGCAATGGCAGACTGCCAAAATAATGTATTTAAAACTCTTAAAAAGAAGTTTGTGGGTACATACATATATTGGGAACTTAATGTAGATAATAAATGTTTAAATTATGATAACAGTATCAATAGCAAGGGACTTTAGTCGTATTCCTGGAGCAAGATTTCCACAAGAAGGTGATCACTCAGGACAAGAGTTTAGAACAAAGGTGTTACTTCCCAAATTGAGAGAGGCAATAGCCAAGAAGGAAAAACTATGTGTAATCCTAGACGGAACAGCAGGATTGGGAACGTCTTTTTTAGAAGAAGCCTTTGGGGGCTTAATACGTGAAGATAAAATCCCGTATGAAGAATTACAATCTATTATTGAACTCGTTTCCGAGGAAGATGAAGATTATATAGAAGAAATTAACCAATATATCAAAGATGCGTATGAGCAAAAGAACAATCATTGAGATAATTCTTGGCTTAATCATTCTTGCAATTGGATGGTTAATTGGAAATAATTGGCAAATACTTGAATGTAAACTTGATCTTTCATTCAACATTGTTGACGTCATAACGCTCATTGTTACTATTACTAATGGGCATATACATAGCTTGGATACTAGAAAAAGAAGTTCAAGATAGAAGAATCGAAAAAGATATGTATCTATCCAAGATTGATGTTATTGATGGAATTCTTAACGACTTGGAAGAACTATTTCAAAGTAATAATGGCACCAGAATTGATTATAAAAAAATTGTCAGTATTGAGCATCGTATCAAGACAAAAAGAGATAGCATATTTAAACATCTTTTAGATAATTCTTGCGGGAAAATCAAAAAAGAATTGGAAAAATATGACAATCAACTAAAGAGTGACTTTAAGGATTTGAGGAGCTATCTTACTATGACAGATGCTGGAAATTCAAAAACAAAATCCTTAGTAGTAACTAAAAATCTAGCGAAATATTCGGAAGAACGAACAAGTGACATTCTTACGTCAATTAACGCCATTGACAATAAACTCCTTGAGGTTAAAGTTCTCATAAACAAAATGTAAGCTAATGTTTATAAGTGTCGATTATGTACTTTGCAGCCTATTAATACAATATTACCTTATTAACATTGTTATAAATCGTCAATATGCATAATAGACATACTATGATGACGTTCTGCTTTTCATGCACAAACTACATATTATGAAGCAACAACGAGATATAGTATTTGTGACGTTCGATGCTCCTCGTCCAGATTACCCTTCGATGCCTTACGGCATTGCTTGCCTGATTGCAGCTATTAGAAAGGCTGGCTTTGTTGCATCTCATTTGCAAATAAACACGCAAGCTATTTTAGCCGAGCGAAACAACATATCAGAATATGTTGGTCCTATACATTCATTGGCATTTCAAGAGTACAGAAAGGGTATCCAGAATCTGGTACAGGCACAACTTGAAGCCAACTTAGACTGGCTAAAGAAGTTTCGTTTTGTGGCTTTTTCATATACAAGATGGAGCAAGCAGTTTTGTGAACTAGCAGCGGATGTCTTATGGTCGTCAGGCTACGTGAAAGACAATCCAGAAGAAGGGGGACGGATAATCTTTGGTGGATATGAGATAACAGCGTATGATGACGACTTGCTTGCATCGTTGGATATGGCACACATATTTACTAAAGGCTACGCAGAAAGAGCGTATGTTGACATTTTGCTTGGGAAAGATGGACGAAGTATAGAAAATGGTAAATTCTATCATCGTGTATATGACGGTATAATACGTGATGAGGATGTTGTGTCTCCTTATCTAAGTGGTGTTCTTGTCCCTACAAGCAGAAAAGTATATTGGGAGACCAAGAGAGGTGTCCCTACAACTGCGGTTTTTGTGAATGGGGAGCACAGAAGCGAAACAACAGGAATGAGATCGTCGAGTTTAATTGGACTAATAGATTAAGGCAAGAATTAGACTTGTTCCGTAATTCTGGTGTTGACGAAATCAACATTCTCGATGGAACGTACTGCTTCTCGAAAGGGATGAAGAATCACCTCTTTATCCTCAAAAGCATATTTGACTACACCGACATCAAGGTGGTATGTCAAGCACGGTTTGAAGGTCTGAAAGATGAGTTTGTTTCTTTGTGCGTAGAGAATAGAGATCGCATTCATTTAGAATTTGGTCTACAAACTATTCATAAGACGGAAGAGGACACTATTGGTAGACGAAATGATCTTGAGCTAATTAGCAAACGTTTAGGGATGCTGCGAGACAATAGAATCAGCTACGAAGTTAGCCTTATATATGCAATCCCAGGTCAAACAATATATACATTTATTGACTCTATAGAGTATCTTCTCAGTTTCGGCTGCATGCGGATTCGTGCATTCCCTCTGCAAATAGCAGCCAATTCGGATTTAGCTAAGAAGTCTAATACGCATGAATATAGGTTGGGACGGAGAAACAAGGATGAGATGACCCCCTCTGTCGTTAAGTCTTCGTCATTTTCTGAAGAAGAATCTATGGATATGGATCTGTTAGCGCAAAGGTTATACGATAAGCCTTACGAAAAATTCTATTTACGCAAAGGAACTGTCAGGTTTTGTCGTGAGGAAACAAAGATTTCTGACAGACTATATCAGTATTCGCTTTCGTCTGAAGACATTAACGGCCTATCTGACGAAGAGACTCGGCTTTTGGTTTATCTGATTAACCGTTGCTTTGCAGAGCGACTTAGCATTGATGGAATCGATTGTGACCATAGAAATCCTCAGAACTATCCTGCAGACATCCTAAAGCAGAGTATTATAGATTGCATTAATGGCGGCCATGGTTCTGTCCGTTGTGAAGTAATCCTCGGTCAAAGCGGTAATTTCTACATTGTGCCTAAGAGGCTGAAATAGAAGTAGACTGCTATTGTTCACTGCTTTCTTTTGATAAAGACGGGGAAAATCAATTGGTATATTTACCAATTGGAATTTTCTGCATAACTTAGCCTTTAACTTAAAACGTGGTGGCAACA
>FLNY01003164.1_pt1 | contig 18026 bp, 11 predicted proteins | sample 1140381 | NCBI WGS metagenome assembly FLNY01 (sample SAMEA3878172, study PRJEB12797) | bioreactor metagenome | biome: Moose rumen | place: Sweden | collected 2011-10
GTTGGGGTACCCGGACTCGAACCAGGAAAGGCAGGACCAGAATCTGCAGTGTTACCATTACACCATACCCCAAACTTAGCATAGCAATCGGTGTCATTTCCGTTTTGCGTGTGCAAAGGTACGCATTTTTCTTGAACCACCAAAATTTTTCGGAACTTTTTTATAAAAATCCTCAAAAAAAGTGGGTTTTTGGACTTTAATCAAACAAAAAACATTATCTTTGCAGCATACTAACAGATAATCAAACTTGAATGAAACAAACAGACGTATTGGTTGAAAACATCATCAAAGGAATTCAAGAGAAAAAAGGAAGCCACATCGTCGTTGCCGACCTGAACGGCATAGACGGTACGATATGCTCAAACTTCGTCGTGTGTCAAGGCAACTCCCCTACTCAGGTGGAGGCCATCGCTGAATCTATAGGTGACGTGCTCCGTGAACAGTTGCGTGAGAAGCCTGCTCACGTGGTGGGATTGGAGAACGCCCAATGGGTGGCAATGGACTATGGCGACGTGCTTGTTCATATCTTCCTGCCTGATGTGCGTGCTTACTATGACCTCGAGCATTTATGGGAGGATGCTCCGCTGAAGCAGATTCCCGATTTGGACTAACAGAAAGATACATAATATACATGGAGCAAAACAACAATCAACAGCCAAAGATGCCCAAGTTCAACATGAACTGGATCTATCTTATTGTCATTCTGGCTCTCACGTTCTTATATTTTAGTAATGGTGCAACCGGCATTCAGCAGCCTCAGACAGCTCAAAAGGAAGTGTCCTATTCCGAGTTTCAGGAGTTGCTGACCAATGGCAAAGCCTCGAACATCGTGGTCAACAAGACGAAGAACACGCTGAAGATGTATGTCAAGCCCGACAGCATCAGGTCGGTATTCCACAAAGGCGCCGACCAGGTGGGCACCAACCCCTATCTGAGCGTTGAGTTCGGTAGTGTGGAGAAAGTTGAGAAAATTGTTGAGACGGCCCGTGCCGACAGCGTGTTCACCGGCGATCTGACTTATGAGCGCGAGAAGGACGGGGGCGTGCTGAGCTATCTGTTCAACCTGCTTGTGCCCGTCTTCTTTATCGTCATCTTCTGGATGTTGCTGATGCGCCTCATGGGCGGTGGCATGAGTGGCGGCATGGGCGGCATCTTCAATGTCGGCAAGTCGAAGGCCAAGATGTACGAAAAGGGCGGCGAACTGGGCATCACGTTCAAGGACGTGGCTGGTCAGGCCGGCGCCAAACAGGAGGTGCAGGAGATTGTGGAGTTCCTTAAAAACCCGCAAAAGTACACCGAACTGGGCGGCAAGATTCCCAAGGGAGCCCTGCTTGTTGGCCCTCCGGGCACGGGAAAGACGCTGTTGGCTAAAGCCGTTGCCGGTGAGGCAGGCGTGCCGTTCTTCTCGATGTCGGGCTCCGACTTCGTTGAGATGTTCGTCGGCGTGGGAGCCTCGCGAGTCCGCGACTTGTTCCAGCAGGCCAAGGCGAAGTCACCGTGTATTATATTTATAGATGAGATTGACGCTGTGGGACGTGCCCGCTCGAAGAATCCCGCTATGGGCGGCAACGATGAGCGCGAGAATACGCTGAACGCTCTACTGACCGAGATGGACGGTTTCGGCACAAACAGCGGTGTCATCATCCTGGCAGCCACCAACCGCGCCGACATGCTCGACTCAGCTCTGTTGCGTGCTGGACGATTCGACCGACAGATACACGTCGACCTGCCCGACCTGAGCGAGCGTAAGGAGATATTCCTGGTTCACCTGAAGCCCATCAAGACCGACGAGTCTGTTGATGTTGACTTCCTGGCCCGCCAGACTCCAGGCTTCTCGGGTGCCGACATTGCCAACGTATGCAACGAGGCCGCCTTGATAGCCGCCCGTCACGACAGGCAGACCGTCGGCAAGCAAGACTTCCTCGACGCAGTTGACCGCATCATAGGCGGACTGGAGAAGAAGACGAAGGTGATGACTGACCAAGAAAAACGCTCAATTGCCATCCACGAGGCCGGCCACGCTACCATCTCGTGGTTCACAGAATTCGCCAACCCGCTGGTGAAGGTCTCTATCGTGCCGCGAGGTCAGGCATTGGGTGCAGCCTGGTATCTGCCCGAGGAACGTGTGCTTCAGACGAAAGAGGCCATGCTCGACGAGATGTGCTCTCTCTTGGGCGGACGGGCCGCCGAGGAACTTTTTATCGGCCACATCTCAACTGGTGCCATGAACGACCTGGAACGCACCACGAAGCAGGCCTACGGCATGATTGCCTTTGCAGGCATGAGCGACAAGTTGCCCAACGTTTGCTACTACAACAATCAGGAATATCAGTTCCAGCGTCCTTACTCAGAAGCTACGGCAAAGTTGATGGACGACGAGGTGCTGAGAATGATCAATGAACAATATGAGCGCGCCAAGCGCATCCTGACCGAGCATGCCGACGGGCATGCCCAGCTGGCCCAGTTGCTCATCGAGCGCGAGGTTATCTTCGCCGAGGATGTGGAGAAGATTTTTGGCAAGCGCCCCTGGCAAAGCCGCACCGAAGAACTGCTCGAAGCTCAGATGCGTGCAGAGGCTGAAAGGATGCTGAAGGAGAGAGACGAAAAGGAGACTTCCCTCCCGGTTTTGGAATCAGACAATGACAATCAGACTAATGTAGCCCCCGCAGGGGTAGAAGGAGGAGCCGCATGAACAACTTCATCGTCAGAACTATCACGGGCGTTATCTTTGTCGTCGCCATCGTTACCAGTTTCCTGAACCCCACGGCGATGGTATTTCTCTTTGCCATCATCACGGGCATGACCGTATGGGAATTCTGCGGGCTGGTCAACGAACGCCCCTATACGCACGTCAATCAATTCATTTCGACCGTTGCGGCAGTCTATCTGTTTTTTTCGTGGGCAGGCTTCAACAGTGGACTAACCCCCGCAACGGTCTTTATTCCATACCTCATCTCCATCATCTACCTGCTGGTAGCTGAGCTTTACCTCAAGGAAAAAGACCCCATCAACAACTGGGCCTACACGATGTTGCCACAACTTTACATCGCTCTACCCTTCTCGATGCTCAGCGTGCTTGCCTTTCCCGAGAATGGCAGCTATAGCCCCGTGATGCCGCTTGCTGTGTTTGTGTTTCTGTGGCTGAACGACACGGGAGCCTACTGCTGCGGTTCGATGCTTGGGCGTCATAAGCTTTTCCCCCGCATCTCGCCAGGCAAGACGTGGGAGGGCAGCATCGGTGGAGGCGTGCTGGTTGTGGCTTCTGCCGTGTTGATCTGGTATTTGTTGCAGAAATACAATCCTGGAGAGACGGGGCACACCGCCCTCCAGTGGGCCGGTCTTGGCCTGACTGTAGTTATCTTTGGCACCTGGGGCGACCTTGTCGAGAGTCTTTTTAAACGTACGTTGGGCATTAAGGACAGCGGTAACGTCCTGCCGGGTCATGGAGGTATGCTCGACCGCTTCGACTCGTCGCTGCTGGCCATTCCTGCCGCCGTGGTCTATCTCTATACACTGACGTTGTTCTGATTGTCCGCCCGACAAAAAAGAAGTACCGCTTTTCGTTTGGAGAAGCGGTACTTTTTAATTAAAGAAGCGGCACTTCATTTAAAGAGAAGCGGCACTTCATTTAAAGAGAAGCGGCACTTTGCTTTAACCAAAGGACCGCTTCAATTTAGGGGAAACACCGGAACAGATCAGATAGATGCCGGCAACTCAAGCCAACGGACATAGCAGAAGTCCTGACGGTGAGGCAGCAGCGAATTCTTCGGATACATGCGGACGGCACTCCTATACTCACCGGCCTGGTTGGGAGCCATTACGGTCTCGAAGGTAAAGCAGTTGCCCTCGCGAGCCACAAGTTTCAGAGGCTCAACGCTATAGACGCGCTCCTGACCGTCCTTGTCAGTATGGATGTTAACCTTCTCGAGTCCTATAGCGTCGTCGAGACCCTGCTCGTCGATAACATAGCGGAGGGAATACTTACGACCAGTCTCGGCACCATGTGCAGGAACATCCCATTCAGAACTGACCTGACGTATGCTGTCCCAGCGCTCGGCGACAGTTTCCTTCCATTGGGCAATATCCTTAGCCATGCGATAGCCGTCCTTCGAGACCTCACGGAAGCGGAGAGCCAGTTTATCATAGAACTTTGAATAATAGTCGTCGAGCTGACGCTTCATTGTGTAGTGCGGTGCAATTTGTGCAATCGAGTTCTTGATGACCTTGATCCAACCCTCGCTGATGCCCCTCTTATCCTTATTATAATACAGGGGAACGATTTCATTCTCGAGCAGCGAGTAGATAGTGGCAGCGTCGAGCTGATCCTGATAGCCCTGGTTCTGATAGGTGCGCTTCTCGGTGAGCGCCCAACCGGCACCCTCGCGGTAGCCCTCTAACCACCAGCCATCCTTGACTGAGAGATTGACAACACCGTTCATCTCGGCCTTCTCACCACTGGTGCCGGAGGCCTCGAGCGGGCGTGTCGGGGTGTTCATCCAAATGTCGACACCCGAGACAAGACGGCGTGCCAGCAGGAAGTCGTAGTCCTCGAGGAAGATAATCTTGCCTAAGAACTCAGGACGCTGTGAGATCTCAAAGATCTTCTTAATCAGGCCCTGACCGGCGCCGTCAGCTGGGTGAGCCTTACCTGCGAACAGGAAGATTACGGGATGCTCAGGGTCGTTTACAATTTTCGACAGGCGGGCTTCATCGGTAAAGAGCAGATGGGCACGCTTGTAGGTTGCAAAGCGACGACAGAAACCGATGACGAGGGCATTCGGATTCATGCGTTCCAGCAGGCTGAGCACGCGCGAAGGATCGCCCTGATTGCGTAGCCAAGTCTCGCGGAACTGCTCCTTGATATAGTCGAACAATTTCTGTTTCAGAGCCATACGGGTTGACCAGATTTCCTCGTCAGGCACATTGTAGATGGCCTCCCAGATATTCTGATTTGACTGGTCGCCCATGAAGCTCTTGTCGAAATACTTAGCATAGAGCTTGCGCCACTCCGTAGCCGACCAGGTTGGGAAGTGAACGCCGTTGGTGACATATCCCACATGGTTCTCCTCGGGGAAGTAGCCGTTCCAAATGCCGGCAAACATCTTCTGAGAAACCCATCCATGCAGTTTCGAGACACCGTTGACCTCCTGACAGGTGTTGCAGGCGAAGGTCGACATGCAGAACTTCTCGTTCTTGTCCTCGGGATTCGTCCGGCCCATGCCAATGAACTCATCCCAAGTAATGCCGAGACGCTGGGGATAGCCCCCCATATACTTACCGAAGAGACCTTCGTCAAAATAGTCGTGACCGGCGGGCACGGGGGTATGAACGGTGTAGAGGCCGCTGGCACGCACGACCTCCATTGCCTGATTAAACGTCAGGTGGTCCTCCTCAATATAGTCGCAGAGACGCTGCAGGTTGCAGAGTGCTGCGTGCCCCTCATTGCAATGGTAGATGTCCTTCTTGATGCCCAGTTTCTTGAGAGTAAGCACACCGCCAATGCCGAGCAGGATTTCCTGCTTCAAGCGGTTCTCCCAGTCGCCACCGTAGAGAGTGTGCGTGATGGGCTTGTCGTACTCCGAGTTCATCTCATTGTCGGTGTCAAGCAGATAGAGCTTGATACGACCAACGTTGACACGCCAGACATAGGCATGAACGACGTAGTTCATGTAAGGCACATCGACCACGAGCGGCAGGCCGTTCTCGTCCAGCTGGCGCTCTATCGGCAGGTGGGTGAAGTTCTGAGCCTCATACTTGGCAATCTGCTGACCGTCCATTGAAAGGCTCTGTGTGAAGTAGCCGAAACGATAGAGAAAACCGACGGCGCACATGTCGACGTTGGAGTCGCTGGCCTCCTTGAGGTAGTCGCCTGCCAGCATGCCTAAGCCACCCGAATAAATCTTCAGGGCCGAGTGCATGCCGTACTCCATCGAGAAGTAAGCCACGGAGGGACGGTTCCGGTCAGGCTCCACATCAATATAGTTGCGGAAGAGCTTATACACACTCTTGATGCGCTTCATCAGGGCCATGTCGTTGACGATGGCTTCCTTGCGGGCAAAGCTGAGCTGCTCGAGCAGCATCACGGGATTATGTTTTACGTCATGATAGAGTTCAGGGTCGAGATCGCGGAACAGGTCGCGAGCTTCATAGTTCCATACCCACCACAGGTTGTGGGCAATCTCGTCGAGGCACTTCAGCTCCTGCGGGAGGCTCGACTTCACAAGCAGCTCCTTCCACTGAGGAGCATTAGAGTAGTCTGCTTTAATCTTCATATTTGTATATTGATAATTTTATTGTTGATTCTTTATTCTCTCTTCGGCACGACGCAAGGCTATGTCATAGGCCTCAAAATAGTATTTAATGAACTCGCGCCACAGGGCTTTCTTCGACAGGGCCTCCGCGTTCTTGCGGCAAGCATCAATCTGCTTGGGAGTCAGGCCTGAGTAGTCGGCCACGGTGTCCTTGATGATATCGGCCACCTCAGAGTAGTTATAGTCGGTGCGATGAATCACCTTCACGCCGTCGACCAATTTCCCCTGATGTTCCAGTTCCTTGTTGGCCCAGAGGCCAAAGCCAGCCAGATCGGTTGTAATACAGGGCACATGGAAAGCTACGGCCTCGAGCGGTGTATAGCCCCAAGGCTCGTAATAGCTGGGGTAGATGCAGAGGTCGTTGCCGAGGACAACGTCGTAGTAAGTCAGGTTGAGAATGCCGTCATGACCGTCGAGATAGCAGGGCAGGAAAATGACTTTGACAGGATCTTCGGGCCTGTTGTGCATGTCGTAGAACTTCATCATGTTGAGCACGTTGTCGTGGCCCATGTTATGCAGCCAGTGGGTAATCATAGGAACCTCGAGGGGTGGAACCTCTCCCGACCTTCCCGAAGGGGAAGAGTGCTTACTGGACTCGGATTGCGACAGAAGCCCCCCTCCTTTGGAGGGGTCGGGGGAGGTCAATCTTTCCTGCAAATCCTTTCTAGGCTCCCCTACCCAACCGGGCACTACGATGAAAGCAAGCACCTTCTTCTTTAGGTCACGATTGCGCAGCAGGCGGTTCATCGCCTCAACGAAGACATCGATACCCTTATTGCGGAATTCATAGCGACCGCTGGTCGAAACGATGATGGTATCGTCGCCTAGCTGTTCGCCCAACAGGGCATTAGCCACCTGCAGCAACTTCTCCCGGGCAGCCTTGCGCTTGCGGGTGAAGACAGCGCCACGCGGCACGAAACTGTTGTCAAAACCGTTGGGCAGTACCACATCGACCTTTTTGTCGAGCAATTCAAGACATTCGTTAGCCGTGATGTCGCTCACGGTGGTAAAGCAGTCAACATGATGGGCCGTCTGCTTCTCGATAGAATGCTTCGACTGTATGTTTAGCTCACATGCCATCTGGTCGCCATTGTAAGCAAAAAGGTAGTCGTAGAGGGGCTTTTGGTTGCCTGCTATTGAACGGCCGATGCTAGTGGCGTGGGTAGTGAAGACGGTGCCAATCTGAGGCAACCGGTTGTTAATATAGAGCGCTCCGAGTCCGCACATCCACTCATTGGCATGATAGACGACCCTTGGTGAAGAGTCCTCTTTAAACTTTTCATTTAAATAGTTGTACAGACTCTCTACCACCAGCCCTGCGGCATAGGAGAACATCGATGCCTCGTCATAATCGCCGTAAGCATGCAGAGAGTCAACCTGATATTGTTCCCAAAGCCATGTGTAGATTTCGTTCTTTTGATTAAAATAGGGATGGAAGTCAACCAGCACGGCTATCGGCTCACCAGGCACCAGCCAACGCCCCATCCTCACGATGATATTCTCCTCCTTAGCCTGCCATTGCCAATGGGCAAAGAGCGACTTGTCCTCACGGAAGTAAGGGCTTTCCGATTCGTGCCAGACATCAGGACCTATAAAGATGATCCTATCCCGAAATTGCTTCTGCAGGGTCTTTGCCCGAGATGAAAGAACGGTATAAATTCCACCTACTTTATTGCAAACTTCCCAGCTCGATTCAAAGATGAAATCAGGAGTTAACCGCTTTGTTATCATTGCTTTTGTTTATAAACGGCTGCAAAGTTACTCATTTTTTTTCAGATTCACGACGTCCTCCTCCACATTTTTAATAAATTCACAGATAACTTGATTTATATTTGCTCGCAAACGAGCCTCTTAATAAAGATTAAGGAAACCAAATGTTCATGATTATTGCTCGGAATACGAAAAGACTGGCTACATCCACGCCGATTGACATTTCTGCAAAAAGGCCAAAGTTGCACTTTTTTCGTTAATTCTCTATGATTTCTTTCGTGATTCTCGGAAGAAATAGGTAATTTTGCGGCATGATTGCAACGAAAAGATTATTGACGGCCATGCTGCTGATGGCACTTACCACCATCAGCGCAACAGCGCAGAACGCGGAGGGGAAGACCTTCAACGTCTCTTTATATAATAATGTGTATGAGATTGTGTTCCGACTGAACCTCTACGACCAGGATGTCATAGTGCCAGGACAGGAACTCTACGGTCCGCTGCCGGGCTACCTACAGCGTCAAGGCAACTCATTTACATGGGCTGTGGTCAGCGCTGAGCTCACTTCGCCCACTGAGGCCCGCCTTCAGATGATCAACGACTTCGGTAGTGACGACCTCACGGCCGAACTCACGCAGAAGGACGACTCAACCTACGTGTTCCACCAGCTGAGCGGAGCCACGCTGAAGGTGCCAAAGAACGGAAAATGGCAGAAATTGCCAAAGACTTTTGAGATGAAACGCAAAAAGTAAGAAAAAAATTTGGCCGTTCCAACTTTTTTGTCTACTTTTGCAACCGACAAATTTAATAATTAACTCATAAACAAAACATTTATTGCCTATCGACGAGAAATTTACTTCATAAATAATTAAAAAATATGAAGAATTTTGAAGGTATGACCGACGAAGCGTTGGCCCTGCTTTACGTAAAAGGCAACAACCGTGCGTTCGATGAGTTGTTATCCCGCACCCAAACCAAGTTGTTCACCTATATCATGTTCGTTGTTCGCGACCATGACATTGCCGACGACATCTTTCAAGAGACGTTCGTCAAAGTGATTACTAAATTGCAGCACGGTCAGTATACCGACTCGGGCAAGTTCCAGTTCTGGCTGACACGCATTGCCCACAACGTTATCATGGACTGGTATCGGCAGCAGCAGTCGCGCCATGTCGTCGAGCCTAATGCCGAGAACGACCTGCAGAACCTGCGCGGCGCCTCAGTGCTCGACACTTATCGCGAGTCGGAAATCATCAACGAGCAGGTGCTCATCGACGTGAAGCGGATGATGAATAATCTGCCAGCCCCCCAGCGTGAGGTCGTCTATATGCGTTTCTATCAGCAACTGTCGTTTAAGGAGATTGCCGAGCTCACGAATGTGAGCATCAATACGGCCCTCGGCCGCATGCGCTACGCCCTGCTCAACCTGCGCCGCATGGCTAAGGAGCACAAGATTGAACTGGCACTCGAAGTCTGAGACTCCCCTGCTAGAGGAAACTGGCACGACTTTTGCTGTTAAGGTCTACACATACTTTTATATAGAAAGGAACAGAGAGAAATGTCAAGTCAGTTTTCACCCAAAGTATCCGAAATATTAGCTTTCTCGCGCGAAGAAGCCGCGCGGCTGGCGTCAAGCTCTGTTGGGCCTGAACACCTGCTACTCGGCCTCTTGCGCATGAAGGACGGTCCTGTCATCGACGTATTCCATCGGCTCCACATGAATATGCAGTCGGTGAAGACTGAGCTCGAAATGAGAGTCAGAGAGGATGACATCAACCGCCCCATCAACACCCGTGAGCTGGTGCTCAACGAACGGGCCTCAAACATTTTGAAACTGGCTGTGCTCGAAGCGCGCATCCAGCGCATGACACGTGTCGACGAGCAGCATCTGTTGCTGGCCATTCTGCACGATCAGGTGGACAACGGAGCCAAGCAAATATTGGAATTTAACAACATGAACTATGAAGACGTGATGAGCCTATTACGTTCCGGACAGGCAGCAAATCCGAAGTCAGCCATCGGGCTGCCCGATGAGGACGAAGAAGAATACGAGGCCGACGAGACGGGCGTCAACAATAAGAACAACACTAACGGAACGACCACTCAGACAGCGCAAAAACAGAAATCGAGGACACCGGTGCTCGATAATTTCTCGACCGACCTAACCATGGCTGCCCTTGAAGGAAAGCTCGACCCGGTTGTCGGGCGCGAACGTGAAATCCAGCGGGTTGTCGAGATTCTCGGCCGCCGTAAGAAAAACAATCCCATACTGATCGGTGAGCCCGGCGTGGGCAAGAGCGCCATTGTAGAGGGATTGGCACAGCTGATAGCCCAGCGCAAGACGTCGCCCATGTTCTTCAACAAGCGTCTCGTCAGTCTCGACATGACTGGCCTTGTAGCCGGCACAAAATATCGCGGACAGTTTGAGGAGCGCATCCGCGCCTTGTTAAAGGAGATCGAACAGAGCCCTGACATCATCGTCTTCATCGATGAGATCCACACCATTATCGGTGCAGGTTCAGCCGCCGGAACCATGGATGCCGCCAACATCATGAAGCCCGCCCTGGCACGTGGCACGATTCAGTGCATCGGTGCCACCACGCTCGACGAATACCGCAACTCGATTGAGAAAGACGGGGCCTTGGAACGTCGTTTCCAGAAGATTATCGTTGAGCCCACATCTGTCGACGAAACCCTGCAGATTCTGCACAACATCAAGGACCGCTATGAGCACCACCATCACGTGCGCTACTCTGACGATGCCATCTTGGCGTGTGTCAGATTGACAGAACGCTACGTCGCTGACCGTGCTTTCCCTGACAAGGCCATTGACGCCATGGACGAAACGGGCTCACGGGTTCATCTGTCGCACGTGCAAATACCTCCCGAAATTGTTGAGAAGGAGAAAGAACTGGCACATGTGAAGGACCGTAAACAGTCGGCCGTCCAGAACCAAAACTTCGAGCTGGCCGCCAGCTACCGAGACCGCCAGACCGAACTGGAACAGGACCTGGCAGCACTCGAAGCTGCCTGGCAAAGCGGTAAGATTGACGACCTGCAGGAGGTGGGCGTAGAGGAGGTGGCCAACGTTGTGTCGATGATGACCGGCGTGCCCGTCCAGCGCATGGCCGAGAGCGAGGGCATCCGACTGAAAGGCATGGCAGAGCAGCTTAAGAGTGAGGTCATCGCCCAGGACAAGGCCATAGAAAAGATGGTGAAAGCCATCCAGCGTAACCGCGTGGGTCTAAAAGACCCCAACCACCCCATCGGAGCCTTTATGTTCCTCGGCCCGACGGGCGTGGGCAAGACCTATCTGGCCAAAAAACTGGCCGAGTTTATGTTCGGTTCGCCCGACTCATTGATACGTGTCGACATGTCGGAATACACCGAGTCGTTCAATGTCTCGCGTCTCATCGGTGCGCCTCCGGGCTATGTAGGCTATGAGGAGGGCGGACAGCTTACCGAGCGCGTGCGCCGTAAGCCCTACTCCATTGTCCTGCTCGACGAGATTGAGAAGGCCCACGGAAATGTTTTCAACCTGCTGCTGCAAGTGCTTGACGAAGGTCGGCTGACCGATGGCAACGGCCGCTTCGTGGACTTCCGCAACACAGTCATCATCATGACCTCAAACGCTGGCACCCGCCAGTTGAAGGACTTCGGCCGCGGCGTTGGATTCACTGCCTCCAACATCGGTGTTAATATGGACGAGCGCGACCGCGAGCATGCCCGCTCGATTGTGCAGAAGGCATTGTCGAAGCAGTTCTCGCCCGAGTTCCTCAACCGTCTGGACGAAATAATCACCTTCGACCAGCTCGACCTCGAGGCCATTAAGCGCATCATTGACGTGGAGCTTCGTCCGCTGGAGAAGCGCATCGCCGACATGGGCTACAAGATGGAGATTACGGACGAGGCCAAAGCCTTCGTTTCAGCAAAGGGCTACGACGTTCAGTTTGGTGCCCGCCCACTGAAGCGAGCCATCCAAAACCATATCGAGGATGGCATCTGCGAACTCATCATCAACGGTGACTTGCCACAGGGCACTGTCATCCGCATCGACAAAAAGGCAGACAAGGAAGAACTCGACTTCAATATAATTAGCTAAAAAAGCTTAAAACCACAATGTTTCGGGCGCATAATTACTTCATTCTCAAAGAATTTTAGTAATTTTGCGCCCGATTTGTGCCCCCCTTGGGGCAAGGAGCCGGAACAGGCGCTGGCTCCTATAGATTATTAACCATTTAAACCTGGGGTCTGATGCCCGCGTCTGTTCAGTCCCCGCTGCCCTTTGGAAGGGCAAAAAGAACAAACAATTATGTCAGAATTAACAAAGAACGTCAAGCCGCTCGAGGACTTCAACTGGGACGAATTCGAAAACGGCACCGTGGCCAACGTGAGCAAGGAAGAACTTGACAAGGCCTATGACGAAACGCTGAACAAGGTGGCCGACCACCAGGTTGTCGACGGTAAAGTCATCTCGGTCGACAAGAAGGAAGTCGTGGTCAACATCGGCTACAAGAGCGACGGCATCATCCCCGCAGCCGAGTTCCGCTACAACCCCGACCTGAAAGAAGGCGACGTGGTGGAAGTCTACGTCGAGAGTGTCGAGGACCGCAGCGGCAAGCTCATCCTCTCGCACAAGAAGGCTCGTCTCTCGAAGGCATGGGACCGCGTCAACGCCGCACTCGAGGACCAGCAGGTCATCCAGGGCTTCATCAAGTGCCGCACGAAGGGCGGCATGATTGTCGACGTGTTCGGCATCGAGGCCTTCCTGCCCGGCTCGCAGATCGACGTTCATCCCATACGCGACTACGACCAGTTTGTGGGTAAGACGATGGAGTTCAAGGTGGTGAAGATCAACCAGGAGTTCCGCAACGTCGTCGTTTCGCACAAGGCTCTCATCGAGCAGGAGCTCGAGGCCCAGAAGCAGGAGATTATCTCGCGTCTGGAGAAGGGTCAGATCCTGGAGGGTACGGTCAAGAACATCACGAGCTACGGCGTGTTCGTAGACCTCGGCGGTGTGGACGGACTCATCCATATCACCGATCTCAGCTGGGGCCGCGTCGACGATCCGAAGAAGGTTGTCGAGCTCGACCAAAAGATCAACGTTGTCATCCTAGACTTCGACGAGGAGAAGAAGCGTATCGCCCTCGGTCTGAAGCAGCTGACCCCGCACCCCTGGGATGCTCTGGATGCCAACCTCAAGGTGGGCGACCACATCAATGGCAAGGTTGTCGTCATCGCCGACTACGGTGCATTCGTCGAAGTGCAGCCCGGCGTTGAGGGTCTGATTCACGTCAGCGAGATGTCGTGGAGCCAGCACCTGCGTTCAGCTCAGGACTTCCTGAAGGTTGGCGACGAGGTAGAGGCTGTCATTCTGACTCTCGACCGCGACGAGCGCAAGATGAGCCTCGGCATCAAGCAGCTCAAGGAAGATCCTTGGGAGGCTATCGAGGTGAAATATCCCGTTGGTTCGAAGCACGCTGCCAAGGTGCGCAACTTCACCAACTTCGGCGTATTCGTAGAGCTGGAGGAGGGTGTCGACGGTCTGATTCACATCAGCGACCTCTCATGGACGAAGAAGGTGAAGCACCCCTCAGAGTTCACCAAGGTTGGTGAGCCCATCGACGTCATCGTGCTCGACATAGACAAGGAGAACCGTCGCCTCTCGCTTGGTCACAAGCAGCTTGAAGACAATCCTTGGGACGTCTTTGAAGGCCAGTACACCGTCGGTTCTGTTCACACGGGCAAGATCACTGAGCTGCTCGAGAAGGGCGCCGTGGTACAGCTCGAGGAGAACGTCGAGGGCTTTGCTACGCCGAAGCACCTCGTCAAGGAGGACGGCTCCCAGGCTCAGCTTGGTGAGGAGCTCCCCTTCAAGGTGATTGAGTTCAACAAGGATTCGAAGCGCATCATCCTCTCGCACAGCCGTACCTTTGAGGATGCTCAGCGTGAGGAGAAGCGCGCCGCCCGCAAAGCTGCCGCTCCCCGTGCTGCCAAGAAGGACGACACTCCGAAGATTGAGAACGTTGCCGCCAGCACCACTCTCGGCGACATCGACGTCCTGGCTCAGCTGAAGGCTCAGATGGAGAAGGGCGAGTAATTCCTTCAGCTTACGTAAGAAGTCAATAATTGGGCTGCGCCTCGCAAGAGTGCGTAGCCCTTTTCTATTCAGAAAAATCACGACAAACGACAGTAGAAGATTAAAGAATCGGTGCTTTTCGAGTCGAAAAGCGCCGATTCTTGCATTGAGAAGCGGTACTTCTTAACCAGGAATGCGCCGTTATTCTTTCCAACAATCGCAAACGCACTATTTTTCAGGCGTTTATGGGAATTGAATGGAGAAATTCAGAATTTATCTTACAAATTGATTTTACTTTAACTCGAAGATTCCAGTGGGTTTGGTGCGCTTGAGCACTTCGAGTTCAAGGTCCTTACCGACTACGATGCCATAGGAGCGGAGCACCTGCTCGACGGTTTTGCGAGCCAGTTCAGGGTGATTGTTCTCCTCTGACAGATGGCACAGCCAGACATAGCGAAGGTCTTGCGTCATGTTCTGAGCAATGGCTTCACCGCAGAGATTGTTGTTCAGATGGCCGGTGCCGTTGGTGATGCGCCGCTTCAGATGCTCGGGATAAGGACCGTGGAGGAGCATTTCACGGTCGTGGTTAGCCTCAATGACCAGATAGTTGGCACGCCTGATGAAGTCTGCCATCTCGTCGGTTATGCGGCCGCAGTCGGTCATGATGCAGAAGCGTATGCCCTCAGCCTCAATCATATAGCCGACATTGTCGCTGCTGTCGTGAGGCACGGAGAACGGAGTCACAGTGAAGTCGCCGATAGTGACAGTCTGCCCCGGTTCCACATAGCGTCTGTTAATCTGCTCCACCTTCCGCGTGACGCAGTAGTTGCGGTCAATACCCCGATGAACAGCCTCAGTGGCATAGACCGGAAGATGCTGATCATGGCTAAGGCTGCCCACGCACTTAATGTGGTCGGCATGGTCGTGGGTGATCAGCACATGATGTACTTGCGAGAGGCTAAGGCCGTAATTGCGGAACTCCTTTTTCAGCGTACGGATGCCCACGCCGGCGTCGATAACCAAGCCGTCGGTTCGGCTAGCGAGAAAATAGCAGTTTCCGCTACTGCCGCTACCAAATGAGATAAACCTCAACATATTCCTTTTCGTATTTAAATGCAAAGGTACGAAAAAAGAATCAAAATACAGAGAACACAGCAAAAGTTTTTACCTTATTTAAACATCAGAAAGGCAGACCGACTGCAAAGTGGAAGGCATAGTCGCGACTAAAGCGGGGGTGCAGGATGGGATAATGCTCGTCGTCGTCCTCTTCGAAGGCGGGATTGATGGCCTTCATGCCGAGGTCGAAACGTAGGATGAAATAGTCGAAATTGAAGCGAAGGCCAAGTCCATAGCCGACGGCCAGCTGACTTGGCAGGTCGCTCAGGCGAAACTGCCCTCCCGGCTGAATGTCATAGTCACGCAGCGTCCAGATGTTACCGGCATCAATGAAAGCGGCGCCACCAAGTTTCCAGAAGAGGTGAGTGCGATACTCCAAGTTCAGGTCGAGTTTCATGTCGCCCGTCTGGTTGATAAAGTTGATACGCCCGTCGCGTTCCTTATATTTACCAGGGCCGAGCGAGCGCACACTCCAGCCACGCACACTGTTGGCACCACCTGAGAAATAACGCTTCTCAAAAGGCAGGACTGACGAATTGCCATAGGGATAGGCAATACCGAACCCCAAATGTAGGACAAGCTGGTTGTGCGGGTCGATAGTAAAGGAGCGCGTCAGGTCGACGTCAGCTTTGGCATACTGGGCGAAGGCAATGTTGAAGAGGCGATACTGACCTTTGCCGTCCTTCTTCGTCCCGAGAAGCCGCGCACCGGCTGACAGCACATTGCCCGACGTCTCGATGTTGGTTTTCAAAGCCACATTGCCTTTCGTATACGAGTAGCCAAAGCCGATCTTTGTGATAAAAAGGTCTTCGTAGTTATAGCGCAAGATGGCATTCCGATTTGACTCATTGTCCAGATACTGCGAACGGAACGTAGGCGACAGCCACGGCATAAATACATAGTTGAGGTCAAGCAGGTCAAGCTGATAACGGTCGTGCCGGTGAGGGAAACTCCACCGATAGCGCCAGGCAGCTGAGAGCACCCGACGATGGAATTCCGGTCGGTCCTGCAGGTCATAGAGCAGCGATAGTTCGCTGGTGGCATTGACCAGCTGGCGGACACGCTGGTTGACAAACGGAGTGACAAAGCGAGGAAACTGCAGACGGGTCTCCAAGCTGTATTCGACGAAGTCCTGATTGGCATAGCCTTCCAGTCCCCTGATGGCCTCATAGGCGCCTCGCAGCTCCACGCTGAGCACCTCGCTGCCACGGAACAGATTGCGGTTCTGATAGGTCAGTGAGGCCGCTGCCCCGAGATCGCCCGCCGTATTGGTGCCTTCGGGTTGGAATGAGATGGTCGATGGCTTGTTTGTCTGCAACTGAATATCACAGTCGAGCATGGCAGAATCTGGCACAGGACGAAATGTAATGTTCGTATATCGCACTGCCTGCAGTCTTCCGAAATGGTTATAGGTGTTCTGCAATCCTGATGCCATATAGTACTGACCTTCAGAAAGATGAGTACACTCCTCAAGTACATGCCTGCGCAAGTGGATACGAGAATCAAGAGGGTCGCCGCTTGCATATTTAATGCGGCGCACTTGATAGCGCGTGTGCATCGTGTCAGGTCTGTCAGACGACTGACGATAGAGTCCCAGACGGAGCGTGATATCGATGAGCCGCGAACCGCTTGTGGTATCTGCCTTATATGTGATGAACTCCTTATGGAAGCGGAAATAGCCGTTGTCCGTGAGCAACGACGTGAGCCGCTTGCGTTCAGCATCAAGCAGGTTGACATCGAACTTCATACCCGGATGAATCAGGCGTTGCAGGCTGTCACCGGCCAGCAATTGTCGGATGCTGTCGTCACGGATGTCGTAGTTGATGTTATGAATAAAATAAGGTTCACCGGGACGCAGCCAATAAGTGACGTCAATCTTGCGGCCATGACGATTCTCCTCGACATCAGCTTCTGCCTGAAGGAATCCTTCGTTGCGGAGTTCCTGACGCAAGTCGCTGACAGTCAGCAAAGCCCGCAAAGAATCATAGATGACGGGCGGCTCACCGATAGACTTCAGCGTGCGGTTGATCCACCGCGCAGAGTCACGCCCCGAGAGCGAATAGGTGGCTAATGGCAGCTTCAGCAAGGAGAACCAGCGCGAATTTGGCTGCTGACGGACATAGCTGCGCAAGGCTGCGGTGTTCACGTCGCGATAATCACCCTCTGTATTCACCTTCACACTGCTCAGCAGCAATTCGCCGTCGGGCACATAGCGTGTTGTGGAGCACGAAGCGATGAACGCTGTCATGCCCAACACCAGTGAGACTATGGCAAGGAATTTTCGCATAATCGACCGCAAAGGTACAAAAAAAACGTCATTCTGCATTCATTATTGCGAATATTTTTCTACCTTTGCAGTCAAAATCAAAAACCGACATGGGAAGAAGCAAGAAACCATTACCAATACTTGAGAGTGTCACAATAGAGGCCGTAGCCGCTGAAGGCAAGTGTCTTTTCCACTGGGGGGAACTCGTCGTGTTCGTGCCCTGGTGCGTGCCGGGCGACGTCTGCGACGTGCAGATACGGCGCAAGAAACACTCTTTTGCCGAGGGCGAGGTTGTCAGGTTCGTCAAAAAGAGCAATGTGCGCGCCCTACCCTTCTGCAATCATTTTGGGGTTTGCGGCGGATGCAAGTGGCAGAACCTGCCATATGAGGAGCAACTGCGATTCAAGCAGCAACAGGTTTTCGATCAGCTGACACGCATCGGCAAGGTGGAGCTGCCCGAGATGCGTCCTATCCTGGGGTCGGTGAAGACCCGCGAATATCGCAACAAACTGGACTTCGGCTGCGCCAACCGCCGCTACCTGAC
>FLNY01001980.1_pt1 | contig 18025 bp, 12 predicted proteins | sample 1140381 | NCBI WGS metagenome assembly FLNY01 (sample SAMEA3878172, study PRJEB12797) | bioreactor metagenome | biome: Moose rumen | place: Sweden | collected 2011-10
GTTGGGCGTGTATGGCGAGCATCATCCTGCCGTGGCAACAAGTTACAACAACATAGGTTATATTTATTATATTCAGGGTGATTATCCCAAGGCATTGGACTATTTCAATAAAGCTTTAGAAATTAGCACAAATATCTTTGGTGCAGAAAATGAAAATACTATATCAGTTTATAACTTTATTCAACAGATTAATAAAGAAATAGAAAAATCCGAGTCGGAAAAGAGCGTTAATGAATAATTGGCTAAATGCCGAATCTAAAGTTCGACGTTGTCAATTTCCTATTTCGCGTGCATTTATGACCATTATATGGTTGAAATCAACAACCGTCAGGTTGTCCTCCTCTACTCCAAATACTCCGTAGAAAAGAAAAAAAGAAATTTACGATAAATGGAACCAAAAGAACCAAAACAAATAAACATTAAACAATACAAATATTTCGCTTTTATAAGTTATAGCTCAAAGGATGCAAAGTGGGGAAAATGGCTGCATTGCAAACTGGAGAGTTATAAGTTGCCTTCCATATTGTGTAGCGAGAAAGGATGGAGTAGAAAACCTATGTCACCCGTGTTTTTCGCACCGTACGAGATTCAGCCGGGAGGATTGGATAAGGAACTGCAGAAACGACTTGAGGATTCTCAATTCCTTATCGTCATAGGTTCGCCCAATTCAGCTAAATCGGAATGGGTGGCAAAGGAAATTGAGTATTTCAATAATTTAGGACGACCGGAAAACATTCATTATTTCATCGTTGACGGCATTCCTAATAGTGGTAATACAGATACTGAGTGCTACAATCCAGTCCTCAAGAAACTGGAAATGCCGGAAATCTTAGGTTGTAATATCCATGAACGGGTATTTAGATGGTCATGGATGAATAAAGAGCGTGCGTTCATTCAGCTGGTGTCAAAACTCCTGGGCGTGGACTTTGATGTTATATGGCAACGGCATAAACGAAATAAAAGGAGAAAAATCATGGCTTGGCTGGTCGGTGGAATAGCGGTTATCTCTGCTTTGGGCGTAGTTTGGATAATTAACCAACCTGTGGACGTGATGCTCAGAATACACGAGGTTACGGTTCCAAATCAGAAACTACCACAATTGAGGAATGCTCAAGTAACTATGATTCTGGACAATGAAACAAAAACAGAAAACATTGCAACTCTGAATGACGATGCTTTGTTTCCTAACATACCGCATGGTATGCTTGGAAAGGAAGTGAAAATTTCTGTCAAGGCTGATTATTACAACGATTTAGATACTATAATTAAATTGGATGAAATGATGGATGTAGGTGTTGCAAGAGACCCTCATGTTTATGGCGACATTCACTTCCATGTCTATGACAAAAACATAAAACCTCTCCCATACATGAAGTTAAATATACACGGGCACGAAACAACCTCTGACAATAATGGATATGTAAAATTGTTCATTCCTATAGAAGAACAAGATACTGTTTATTGTGTAACGGCAAGCAGGACTCTTGAAGACGAACAAATATTCCCTCCCTGTGGTGACGACGACGCCATCTTCACGGTTTTCTGATTTGTTGACGACTGATCTGTCAATACATTATCAACCTAATCTGCAATATCTCATTATGCTCACAAATTTCCATGATAATAAAAACTCTATGAATATTTAAATAGCCTCTAAATCCACAAATATCAACATTTCAGTATGAAATACGGTAAACTTAAAATAATATTCTTCATTCTGTGTCTGCCGACTAGCACCAGAGTCCTTGCCCAGAAAGACGCTTACCTCAACGAACTGGTAAAAGTCGTTGAGAACATTCAAAACGCAAATGGCAACAAGTCGATATATAATAATGCGGTGGATAAACTGTCAGAAGACGGAAAACCGTATATAACCCTTATGGATGATTTGGGCTGCGACAATAATGAATACAGAGGCAAATTTTCTGATAAGTTCCGACTCAATGCCGTGGTTACCCATGCCTATGGTGTCCAGAGAGGCACAAATCTGTCGAAAGGAAATTATTTCGATAGCAAGGAACTTGGAGTGAAGTATTCTTTGTTTGAAAAGACCGTGAAACCTGGTGGAAAAGTTGTATATGAAATTAACGGACATAAGGGAATGCAGGAATTCGTTGTCATTCCTTTTAAAAACACAACTCCTTATAACGTCTCAATAAAGTATCTTGGAAACGAAAATCCGAGAATCGACAAAATAGTGAATGGAAAGAAACACACGCTGTTCTATATCGACAAGGTTAAGCCTCAAGGAATAATACGGATTGCCATTGAGAACAACGGGACACAATTCGAATCGTTTGCAATAATTAATTATAACGAAAGAAAATGAGAATCAGGTATTTGTCTTTGTATATATGCATCGTCTTTTCTTGTGCCGTACAGGCACAGAATTACAGAAGGATGGCCACCGAAGCCGTGGAAAGAAAAGACTATGTGGAAGCAGCCATGTTGTGGAAGAAATATGGAAACGACATTGCTGAAGGAAAGACTTTGGAAACACTGGAGGAAAACGAACTCGACAATTACCTCACGGCATTGAGAAGCGAGGCTAATTGTCTATATATGGTTGACGACTACAAATCTCTGCCGCCAATTATCGGTGAGTATGAAAAACTCTTGAATGGGAATGCCAAGGAAATGATAATCAGGGAATATGGAGATGAGGGACAACTTATGTTAAGACATCTGCAACATCATGCTGACAAGTTATGGGGAAGTTACTATTATGGAATGATTGACGACTCACTCGGATATGCTGACATGGCAGAACTGGCTTATAAGAAGGCTTTGGCGGAAGTGGATATCCATAATGTTCACGACTTGAATGTGCTGTACCGGGAATTGGCGCAACTCTATTACAAGAATGAACTCTATGGGAATGCCGTGGATATGTTGGAAAAGGTGAAGCCTTCTGCCTCCGACAATCCTAACATGATTCGCTCGCAAATAGCAATGTGCCTCGCACGAAACGGACAGAATGAACCCGACGACATGAAGGCTGAGACTCTTCTACGACAGGCTTTAGACAGCATCGACAAGACAATCGATAATCTGGAAAAAGACGAAACGGACTATTTCGAATCTCTCAGGAAACGAGGGAAAATAATGATGATTTATGGAGATAGGATGAATCAAGACCTAAGAACAAAGGCTAATGACGACTATAGTAAGTATGTGGAGTTCCAGAAGACGAATGTCGCAAGGACCATGAGAAATATGACGGATGGGCAAATGGAGCAATATTGGTTGTCCATACATAGGTTCTTGTTCGATTGTTTCAGGATAGGGGAGGCCAATCCCGAAATGCTTTACGACTTGGCGTTGTTCGCAAGAGGATACCTCGTGGAAAGTAAAGGCAGACAGGATGTGGAAAATGTGTCTTGGACAGACGTGAAACGAAATCTCAAAGTTGGCGAAGCGGCAATTGAGTTTGTCGTTTATACAGGAAAAAACGATGATAAGTTTATAGCGGCTTTGGTATTGAAACATAATAGCATAAAACCGCAATTCGTATATGTTTCATCTGTCAACGAACTTAACAAGACGGTTCTTAATGGTAGTGACATGACACTGGAAAATGCTGTAAATGAAGATAATCCTTTTGCCAAGAACCTGATATATGATGATTCTGCATTAAGCCATAAGATATGGACACCCGAATTGATGAATGTAATAGGTGATGCAAATGACGTTTATTTCACACCCGACGGAATTGTCAACCAGTTGGCAGTGGAATACATGATGCCGGATTCCAACAAAAACTGTTATAGATTGTCCTCAACCAAGAGGCTGATTGGCAGAAAAAACAAATCTTACCTGAATAATGCGTTAATCGTGGGAGACATTGACTACTATTCAAATGTGTGTCCCAATTCCATGGGTAACGATGTCGAAGCCTATAAACTGCTTTCAAGCAAGAATTTGTTTGTCACTAGCCTGAATGTCTCGCGACAGGAAATGGATTCTGTCAAGAATGTATTTGGCTCTGCCAACTGTCATTGGTTGGAAAAGGATGATGCAACAGATGAGGAGTTTGTAAGGCAAGCGCCAGAGTATGACGTTCTGCATGTATCTACACATGGACTATTTGCTGGAAAAATAAATCCGGGAACCGAACTCAGACCTACACTCGCCAATAAGGCCATGTCGGAAAGTGTTATTATTTTTGCGGGTGCGGCACACAATCTCAACGACAGGGATTTTAACCCTGAGAAAATGGACGGAATCTTGTCGGCGGAAGAGTTGTCGAAACTGGATTTGCGCAATGTGGAGCTCGTCGTCCTCTCGGCATGTCAGACGGGACTCGGACACAATACGGAAGATGGTGTTTACGGAATCATCAGGGCTTTAAAACAGGCTGGGGCTAAAACACTGATTGTGAGCTTGTGGAGCGTAGATGAAACTGCTACTGCCTTATTTATGAACTTGTTCTATAAGAACTTGGCTGATAAGGGAAATGTGCATGAAGCTTTTTATGGTGCAAGAGATAATCTCATGCAGTTCCGCAAGGAAAATAAGCGATTCAATGCACGCTCATTGTCACGTCTTAATCAGACAATATCTTACGAACAACCATATTATTTTAATCCTTTTATTATCATAGATCCAATTTAAGGGTGTCTATAACTATAACGAATCGCCCATAGGAAAGGGTGGATGAAGAAACACAACATAACGACCAAGAAATGGTAGAACAACTTACAAAAATTCCAATAATTATTTAAAAATATAAAAACAGGATTATGAAAAGATTTTTTATCTGGAGCATTTTGCTTTTATGTGCCATGTCCGTCCAGGCACAAAAGGAAAACCAAATAAGAAAAGGTGATTCAAAAAGGGCTGAAAGAAAATTTCAAATCATTGTCAACAATGAAAGTAGTGCGGACGAAATTGTAAAAGCGAACAATCAGATTCTGCTAACAACCAACAAACGAAATTCTGCAAACACGAAGGGATTGCTGGGCGACCTGCTTAAAACAGCATACGGCAGCTCTTTCGTACAGAAAACGACAAACGCTTCGTCCAATTTGTTAAGTTTGGGAGTTAGTTATATTGAACAAGCCTTAAAAGGTGACAGACAAAAATGGATGAATGCCGTACAAAAACAGTGTCACTATGAAAAGACTCTTTCTGCCGAAAGAAAAATCGAGGACTTTTATGCTTTGCCTTCTACCATGGGAGCCATGGACCCTCAGAACATGAAATTTAGGGGATTTGGATGCAGACATTATTTGGAACTGAAGGACGAACCGGGTAACGGACGGGAAGTGTTCTATCTCTTCTGCGGAATTCGAAAGGATTCTGTAGGACTCAATAGTATCATAAACCATTCTAAGTTTATTGTCGAACTCGACACTTTGATGTTCGACCCGCAATTCTGTAATTTGCCTAATGATTCTACGGGATCACCTGATTCCAAATTTGATTTTAACAAAAGAAAAGACCTCACATTTAAAGTCAATGCCGTCATCACATCATCATGGATGACCGAACTGACCCAGGTGGTAAATGACCAGAAAATAGGGGAATTCACCATTACGGCACATATAACCAAGGATTTACTCAACGAAAATGGCGTGTTCGTATATGACAAGAATAACCCTATTCACAGAAATGCGGTATCTGTGCAAGGAGATTGCTTCGTAGTGCCTAGATCTTTCACTGGTACAATCGATGGACAAAAATATGTGCCGGCATGGGGAACTGGACAGTATAAGATTGATATGAGCGTCGTTGAAGATTGCAAGATTAACGAAGATTATTATTTGATCAAGGAAATTGGACATGGAGAGGATGTGGCGTTTTCACAAGGTGCACCGGGGAAAAGAAAATGGGACAAGAAAATTTGGAAGGAAGAATGGAATGATATGAAAGAAAGAAGGAAGGGCGATTCTTTCTGGAAAAACGCATACGAAGCTATCAAAACTGCTTATTGGGGAAATAGCTGGGTGACTACTATAACAGAACCGCTGGGAACTGCGCTTTATAGCTATGAAACTCAAAAACTGAATAGCTGGCTCGACCTCAACGCCACAGCTGCCACGGCAAACAAACCTGCTGGTGGTGCTTCGTCGGAAAAACCTACAACTAATACCACGACTCCTGCTAACGCCCAACAACAACCTAATGGAGCACCTCAAGGAGCACCACAAAATCCAGGACAGGGCAACTAATAAAGTAACAAGGGATATTTAGGAATACAAACTGTTCCACATAGTGGAAATACTACTGCCAAATAATTATATAGAGTTTAGCCAGTCTTAATTATTAACCAATTATATCGTTAACAATGGATGTAGCTTTGATCAATGATATTGTTATAAATGAAGAAGAAATTAATAATGATACCGATAATAGATGGAATGAATTTATAGATCACATAATGAGTGGAAATGTGATTCCTATAATCGGACCAGATTTCCAAATTCAAGATAAAAAAAATGTACATTCTCTATTAATCGACTATTTTGTCAATAGATATAATGTAAAATCAAATCCTATAAGCTTCTCACAATTAATCTATGATAAGGATTTCATATACCACAACAAAAAACAAGATATAATATATCCTTTGGTTGACAAAATATTGAAACAAATTAATTTCACTCCTGCTGATATTTTAATGAAATTGATGGAGACAAAGATGTTTCCATTCGTTATAACTACCTCTTTTACTTCTGTTGTGGAAAAGGCAATGTACAATGTTTGGGGCAAAGAAAATGTTAGGGTTTTGAAGTTTGTAAATGATCCACAAAAAGACATGAAAATAGGTGAAGGGGATGTGATGAGCGAGAAGGACTTGACAATTCCTACGGTTTATTATATGTTTGGAAAACACTGTCCGGAGTATCACAAGTATGTGTTGACTGATATGGATATGATTAATTTTTGTAAGTCTTGGATGATGGGACAACCTCCTATACTCAATCAAATAATTAGAAAAAAATATCTACTTTTCTTGGGAAATAATTATAGCGATTGGCTTTTTAGGTTTATTTGGTATTCTATGAGACAGAAGGATGAGACTATGAGATTTTCTTTATTGACAGAAAACCATCCAGAACAGTCGTTAGTTGACTTTATGCAACGACTTGACGCTTTCATTCAAGCAAATCCTGAGGAGGCTGTAAGAGAGTTAATAAAAAGACTTAATGACAGAAAAAAGAATGAACAGGAAAAATCCAATTCACATCAACGTGAATATGGATATGATGTGTTTATTTCATATTCAAGAAGCGACCAATCAATTGCTGACGAAATATATAACTCGCTATCGAAAAGGGGATTACGAGTATGGTATGACAAAAATACAATAAACCCTGGAACAGATTGGAAAAATTCTATTTTACAAGGCATAAGAAATAGTAGATTATTTCTTCCAATACTTACATCCAATATTGAAAATGAAGTAATGAAACCTCATGAATATAGAATTGAATGGAAAGAAGCGGTCAATGAAGCTAATAAAATTGGAGGTGTAAAATTTATTATACCTTTGGCTGAGAAAGGATTTGATTTCTATAATGAAAGAACTGATATACCAAATGAATTTAAAGCCAAAAACTCATTGATGTTTGTCAATAATGGTAATTTCGATGCTTTAGCTGATGCAATTCTTGAGAGTGTAAACGAAATCAAAAACATGGAAACTCGTTATAAATAATGGACTATATAAATAAGAATCCTTGGAAAGGTCTAAATTATTATGTGGAAGGTGATACCTTGTATGGTAGATCTGAGGAAATAGAACAACTGTCACGATTCATTCTTAACAATAGACAAACTGTTTTATATGGAAAGTCTGGAATTGGAAAGTCTTCAATTATCAACGCTGGCATTTTCCCTATAGCTCGTGAAGAAGGATTGTTTCCTGTAAGCATAAGGTTCGACCATGCGTCAGAAAGGACTTACATGCAACAAATACGTGAAGCAATTGCTAATACGGGAGTGGAAATTTATTATAATTCCAAATCTGTTTATGATCAACAGGAAACTTTATGGGAATTTTTTCACAGAGTTAAATTCTATAATAAAGAGAATAAGATTGTTAACCCTTTATTGATTTTCGACCAATTCGAAGAAATCTTTTCTTTGCAGAAAAATGAGAATATAAAAATCGCTTTTTTCTCTGAATTGGCTGACTTGATAAATGATGTGAGACCATCTTCCGCAAATCTTTTAGATAGTGAAAATGAAAGTGAAGTACAACTTTTGGAAATTAAAGGAAATATAGAAGATTTGGACTTAAATCTGGATATTGATGAACCAAAAGATGATTTTTATCAAAAGGCTTTATTTCATATTGTTTTTGTAATAAGAGAGGATTTTTTATCTTACTTCGAAAGATACACTCAGTACATACCACCATTGAGAACTTCTAAGTTTCCGCTGTTGCCTTTGAGCGAAAAACAGGCCAAAGAAGTTATAATGAAACCTAAGGAAGGACTCATTGACGAAGCTGTTGCACTAATGATTATTCGGAAGGTTACAGGGACAAACGATTTCATTTTTAACAATAACATGGTTGCAGAAATTGATGCAGCTATACTTTCGCTTTATCTAAGTAGATTATACGATAAAAAACGTGAAGACGAACAACAAATAACACCTTTGCTGGTAAATAAATTCAGTGAAGATATAATCAAAGATTTTTATGAAGAAGCGATTAAGAATATACCGAATAAGGAAATATACGTCATAGAAGATTTCTTGATCACTAAGGAAAATAGAAGAAACAACGTCTCTATGTCTGAACTTTTGGATAATGATGTCGATGAACACACACTCGACTACCTTATAAATAACCGTAAATTGCTACGGCAATTTTCTTATAATAACGACCTTAGAATTGAGTTTATTCATGATGTATTATGTCCCGTTGTCAGAAATCGTATCGAAACAAGAGAAAAGAACGTTAAAATCAAGAGAATGAGGATGCTGAGAACTATCATGGTTGCATTGTTGGTAATTTCTGCTGTAGGTACTTTTCTTTTATATTCATCTATGAAAAGAGATGTGCAAATGGTTGAAAAGAAAGTCGAAGAAATGGACTCTAAAAATGATAGCCTTATAGTAGATGTAAAAAAATCGGAGGAAATAATTATGGATGCAATAGCTGGCATAAATGAGAATAATAAAGAAAATGAACAAACCGACAGCGTTCCTTATGAGCGAGCTTTTATTGATGGCATAAATGAGAATAATAAAGAAAATGAACAAATACCCAATAACCAAAATGATAATTCGAAAGAATTACCTCAAGGTAAATGGCCAATGACAGCAACAAATTTGCTTAAAGAAAATGATCTCGTCGGAATGAGCAATTGGGATTTGAAGGTTATGAGAAACGAAATTTATGCTCGTCATGGATACGTTTTTATTACTGACGATATGAAGAACTATTTTAATAGACAAGAATGGTATGTGAAATTACACAAAGAATCAAATATCAATAAAATTAAACTTTCAAGTACGGAGATTAATAATATACAATTGATTAAACAAGTTGAAACGGAATTAGAAAATAAAAGAAACGATGAAAATTGTAAATTGACATCAGGAGACTATGTTTTGAAGGGGACTTTATTAAATGAAAAGAATAAAATTGATAGGATTGACTTGAATCTTAAGGTTCACGATGACGGGAAGTGCGAAGGAACATTCACAAATCATAAACTCAAAGTAACTTGGGATGTTGAGGGCTTCATAAATAATAATTGGGTGAAGATTAAAACTCTTAAATATAGTTGGGTATTGGAGGCTGACAGACGTACAGAAGGTGGATTCTTTTATGGAATTATGAAATGTAGTGATAGTAAACAGCCTTATAAAATAACATTAAAATTAAAATAATAACATATCATATTTATTATGTCAATAAAATATCTTCAAATATGCGAACGGTACGCTCTCGCTTATAAAAATGTCAATGCGACATCTTTCAAGGAGGCTAACTGGAATTCTTATGAAAGAATGGACTTCCATCCTAAGGATATTTTTGCTGCAATAGGAAAGGGTGGAGTAGTGCTACCTGTCGTCAAAACCTCTATTTTTGAGGAGGACAAATCTGAAATGATTTTCACTATGATTGTCCGAATTAACCACGCTAAAAATACAGTCACACTCTTTAACCCAATAATTGAGAAGGAAACTGATTTACCGCTAGATGATTTTATAACGCAATGGACTGAAGATGGAAGCGACTGTATAACAGCGTTTCCCTTGGACCCAAACACATACTACCCTCAACCCGACAACCTTGATGATATCGAGTTGTCTGAATCAATGAAAGCTCTGGCTGAGAAAATGGCATCAAAACTACATGACGCTTGGGCTATAGAACGAGAAAGTGAAGGATGGACTTGGGGACAAAAACGCGACGATTCAAAACTACTCTCACCCGACCTCATTCCGTATGAACAACTACCGGAAACCGAGAAACGATATGACTACATCATGGCGGAATCTACCATCAAGCAACTCATCTCACTTGGATACAAGATTGAAAAACAAGATTTGACAATGCAATTTTAGATAGATCATAAATGGTTCACACAGAACTTAATATATACAAAGACAAGAAAAGATAAATACTAAACTGATTATGAAAACCGTAATTAATTTCCTTCGTCAACTAAAGGAAAATAACAATAGGGAATGGTTCAATGCGCATAAGGGTATGTATATCGACGCTCAAGCTAGATTCAACGCTGTAGTTCAAGACATACTCAACGGCATAATGAATTTCGATGAGTCAGTCACAGGACTGACTGTCAAAGACTGTATATATCGTATTTATCGTGATGTCAGGTTCTCAAAGGATAAGTCGCCTTATAAAACCCACATGGGGGCATATATGTGCCCTGGTGGGAAAAAATCGGGATTCTCGGGATATTACTTCCATGTGGGAGTGGGAGGCACCGGCTATCCAGAAGGACACATGTTGGCTGTAGGTGACTATATGTGTGAACCGAAAGTGCTTCAAGTAATTAGGGAAGACATTGCCTTCGACGGCGACTATTTCCAATCCATCTTAGATGGAGCCGGAGAGAAATTTGTTCTCGACGACTCCAACAAACTAAAGAATGTGCCAAAGGGATTCGACAAGGATTCAAAATGGGCAGAGTATCTCAAATATAAAGTGTTCTGCATATATCAAGAACCATCCGACAGTGTAATGACAAGCAAGAATTGTGCGGAATATATCATCCAAGAATGTAAAAAAGCCAAACCATTCCTCGACTTTATCAATCGGGCGGTTCAATACGTAAAAGAAGGAAACGAATAGCTCTATTTGAAAATAAAAGGGTTGGGGGTGAGAGGCTTTGACTCGAATAACTGAAAAATAATTATGACTGCTGAACAAATCAAGAACATAGAACAAGAGGACAATCCTCTGATACTGAAAGATACCAAGTTCGTCGACCTGATGAAACGCAGGATCTTCAATGTCCTCATTGTGGCGAATCCCTACGATGCATTCATGCTCGAAGATGATGGAAGGGTGGATGAAAAGATCTTCGCCGAGTATTCCAAACTCGGACTTAGATACCCGCCTCGTTTCTTCCAAGTGTCAACCATAGAAGAGGCAGAAGACTTCCTCGATAAGGGCACGTTCGAGTTGGCCATCTGTATGCCTGGAACCGGCAATACCGACGTGTTCGACATAGCAAGAACGATCAAGACTAATTATTCTAGAATACCTATTGTCATTCTCACTCCTTTCAGCCATGGTATAACAAAGAGAATGGAAAACGAAGACCTCTCGGTATTCGAATATGTGTTCTGTTGGCTTGGCAATACCGAACTACTGCTTTCCATCATAAAGCTGATGGAGGACAAGATGAACCTCGACAACGACCTCAAGGACGGAGTACAGATGATTTTGCTTGTAGAGGATTCCATAAGGTTCTATTCGTCAATACTGCCTCGACTCTATAATTTCGTGCTGCAACAGAGCCTGCTTTTTGCCACGGAGGCACTCAACTCGCAATTGGAGATGCTGCGAATGAGAGGGCGACCTAAAATAGTACTTGCCAGAAGCTATGAAGAGGCTTGGGATTTATATGACAAATATAAGGAAAATGTCCTGGGAGTGATTAGCGACTGCAAGTTCCCTAAAAATGGCAAGAAAGACGAAATGGCTGGATTCCATCTGCTCAGGGAGATAAGAATGGCAGATGAGTTCGTGCCTATGATAATGGAGTCATCCGAATCATCGGGAAAAGAACTGGCAAAGCAGTGCGGAGCGTCGTTTATTGACAAGAATTCAAAGAACATGGACGTGGAACTGCGACAACTCATCTCTAACTATTTCGGATTCGGAGATTTCATCTTCCGCGACCCTAAAACCATGGAGGAAGTTGCGAGGATAAAAAACCTGAAAGACCTGCAAGACAACATCTTCACCCTACCAAAGGAATCGCTACTATACCACATCTCGCATAACAATGTGTCCAGATGGCTTGGATCTAGGGCCCTGTTCCCTATAGCACAATTCCTCAAACGTATCACGTGGCATTCGCTACAGGATGTTGACGCCCACCGGCAAATCATCTTCCAGGCCATCGTTACATATAGGAGAATGAAAAACCAGGGGGTCGTAGCCGTCTTCCATAAAGACCGATTCGACGAATACTCCAATTTTGCACGTATAGGTGAAGGCTCGCTGGGAGGCAAGGGTAGAGGCATTGCCTTCATCGACTATATCATCAAACGCCACATGGAACTGAATCAATTCCATAATGCTAGGGTGATGATACCTAAGACGGTGGTGCTGTGTACTGATATCTTTGACGAGTTCATGGAAAATAACGAACTCTATCAAATCGCACTTAGCGACATTCCCGACGATGAAGTGCTCATGTATTTCCTACGTGCACGGCTACCTGAGTATTTGGCAGAGGATCTTATGGCTTTCCTAGATGTGGTCAGGCAACCTATAGCAATCCGCTCGTCATCACTGCTCGAAGATGCACACTATCAACCTTTTGCCGGAGTGTATAGCACGTATATGATACCTTTTTGCGATGACAAGTACCAACGGCTCAAAATGCTTAGCGATGCAATTAAAAGCGTGTATGCTTCTGTCTTTTTCAAGGCAAGCAAGGACTATATGATTGCAACATCCAACGTTATCGACAAGGAAAAGATGGCGGTGATTCTACAGGAAGTGGTGGGTGAGAAATATGGCGACCGGTTCTATCCTACAATTTCTGGAGTTGCACGCAGCATGAACTATTATCCTATTGGAGACGAGAAAGCTGATGAAGGAACCGTCAATCTGGCACTCGGACTTGGTAAATATATTGTAGATGGTGGGGTAAGCTTGAGGGTGTGCCCTAAACATCCCGACAAGGTGCTGCAGACAAGTGAGATGGATATCGCACTCAAGGAGACGCAAACACGTTTCTATGCCCTAGACCTTAAAAACATGACAGACAATTTTTCTGTGGATGATGACTTCAATCTTCTTAAATTGAGAGTGAAGGAAGCGGAGAAAGATGGCTCAATACAATATATCGCTTCCACGTTCGACCCCTACGACCAGATCATACGCGACGGTATCTATGATGGGGGGAGAAAGGTCATAACATTCTGTGGCGTACTTCAATACGACGTGTTCCCACTTCCTGAACTGCTCTCAATGGTAATCAAATATGGCAGGGATGAGATGCGCCGTGAGGTGGAGATAGAATTCGCCGTGAAATTACGTCCCGACAAGACAGGGGATTTCTATATGTTGCAAATACGACCTATGGTGGATATGAAGATGAAACTGGAAGAAGACATCACCCTCCTGCCGGATGAAAAAGCTTTGCTACGTAGCCATAACGCTATTGGACATGGAATAATTAGTAATGTCAATGATATTATATATGTTAAGACAAAGGACCCTAAATCGGGGGAAACAGTATATTCGGCACAAAACAATCCGCAAGTAGCTGAAGAGATTGAACAAATCAATAGGCAGTTCCTCAATGAAGACAAGAATTATATTCTTATAGGGCCAGGAAGATGGGGGTCAAGCGACCCTTGGCTTGGCGTGCCCGTAAAATGGCCTGCCATTTCGGCAGCTAAAGTAATTGTGGAAGCAGGATTGACCGAATATAGGGTTGACCCAAGCCAAGGTACTCACTTCTTCCAAAACCTAACTAGCCTTGGAGTGGGATATTTCACAATCGACGATTATGCCGACAATGGCATTGTGCGATATGATATACTCGATGCCATGGAGGCTGTGAAAGAAACTGAACATGTCCGCCATGTCAGGTTTGACAAACCTCTTGTCATCAAAATCGATGGTATGAAAAAAGAAGGAATCGTCCTCATACCAAAGGAATAATATCTTCACACCAAACGAAATAATACTTTGAATGGAGTCCCAAGCTCCTCGAATCTCCGACTTCTTGATAATAATTAAACATCTTGATGAGCTATAAGCCATTAAATAAATTAGGTTGGGAATTTCTTGATTTCTTTTTCCCCCGTTTCTGTTGTATGTGCGACATAAGATTGGCCGTGACAGAGAAGTATATCTGTGTGGGATGTCTCAGGGAGCTTAATCGTATAAAATATGAAGGAGGAGATGAACATGGAGTAATCGAACGACTCTTTTGGGGTAAGATTCCCATAGAAAGAGCCACAAGCATGTTTCAATACGAAGGAGAAAAAACCAGGAAGATACTCCATAGCATCAAATATTTCGACCGACCCGAAATAGCAACCATGCTGGCAAAGGTGTTCGTTCAGGAAAACCAACATACCGATTTCTTCGATGGTATTGACATGATTGTTCCTGTGCCATTGGCTAAGCGGAAATTGAGGAGTAGGGGATACAACCAATGTGATTATATTGCCAAAGGATTGGGTGATAACACCGGAATACCGGTAAGGCTTGACCTCGCGAAGAGAAGTGTCAATAATCCTACTCAAACCCACCTGTCACCACAAGAGAGGAAAGAAAACGTGAAAGGTATATTTGATGTGTCGAATCTGTCTGAACTCGAAAACAAGCATGTGCTTGTAGTGGATGATGTAATTACTACTGGATCTACCATACTTTCTTTGGCGGAGGAAATAGCAATGGCTAATCAAGTCAAGATATCGATTTTCTCACTCGCCTTTGCAGGGGAAATGATAAAAACCAATCTACCATAATCGCAAACCTTATTAGGGACCAACAAAAAAACGCGACACTTCAAATCGATGCCGCGTTTTCATTATCCGGATGCCTTTATTATTTTGCCAAGTGATATTCTGATGAAGGATCACCGCCTAAATGCAGGATAGGATCTGATGTCATGTAGTTTTCAATTGTAATGCTACTGGTTATTTCATCTATCCATCTGTAAGAACTGTCATAATTCACGTATGACTTTATATTATATATTCCATTCAATTCAGTCGCGCTGATGCCAGTCTGTTTAACTGTTATCAGACGTTTGACATATTGATATGACGGGTCTTTGTCAATGTTGTTTGCATACTCCATGTTCTTGAAGTTGCCACTAAATTGGATGGTGTTTGAACCATTGGTCCATTCGGTGCCGGCGATGATTGCGAGAATGTAATATGTAGAGCCCTTGTAGAATGTCTGGGCGAGGTTGCTGCCTAGTTGGACGCCTGTCCATGCCGTTCCGGTACGATTACATAACGTCACTTGGTATTGACTCGATTGTATGGTGGTTGACAGTATGTTTGTTGTTGCATTATATGTCCATTCGCCTGTTCCTATCGAAGCCATCTTGAGATTGGAGATGCCTTTACATGTGCCGTTTGCATAAAAAATAAATGAACTTGGACCTGTGTTTGTCTGCCAGAAACCGGTGAAAAAATCTTGGTCTTTAGGCAGGTTGTCTGCAGGCAAACCGAAAACGGGCTCCTTCTCGTCTTTATTTGTTATCTCGTCGGTGCCGTCGTCACCGCTGCATGAACTTAAACTTATTGTTGCAAAGAATGATGCTGAAAGCAATGCGAGTGTTGCAAAAATAATCTTTTTCATATTGTTTTATTGTTTTGTCAAAATGAGTTATTCTGCCTTTAAAAATAGCAAATCAGCTCGATATGAGGCTTCGGAAACGACATGCGTTTTTATTGGCGTATAATTTTTTGTAAAGTTATACATTTTTTTTCATTCTAACAATTCTATGACGAAAAAAGTTGATTTTGACAAATAAAGGGCAACCATAAAGGGCAACATCCATTTTTTATCTAATCATGTCAAATGAAAAAGAACAAAAAAGAGGAACCCTTTCATTTCAAGAGCTCCCCCAATATTGATTTGTCGGATTTTGATCAAACAATGCCTTGAGCCATCATGGCTTTGGCTACCTTGATGAATCCAGCCACATTCGCACCCTTCACATAGTTTACATAACCATCTGACTCTGTGCCGTATTTCACACAGTTCTCATGGATGTTCTCCATGATGTAGTGAAGCTTGTTGTCAACTTCTTCCGCACTCCATGACAGACGCTCCGAATTCTGGCTCATCTCAAGACCTGATACTGACACGCCGCCGGCATTGGCAGCCTTGCCTGGTGCATATAGGATCTTTGCCTCCTGGAACACGCGGATGGCACCTGGAGTGGATGGCATGTTCGCTCCTTCGCTCACTGCTATTACGCCGTTGGATACAAGTGCCTTGGCGGCTTCTTCGTTTATCTCATTTTGAGTAGCGGATGGCAATGCGATGTCTGCCTTCTCGTTCCATGGCTTCGCTCCTGCTACATACTTTACTCCGTATTCTTCTGCATATTCGCGGATACGACCACGTTGAACATTTTTCAAGTCCATGATGAAATCAAGCTTCTCACGGTCAATGCCGTCAGGATCATATACATAACCGTCACTGTCGGACATCGTAAGCACCTTGCCACCCAATTGAATTACCTTCTCTGCAGTGTATTGAGCCACGTTACCAGAACCGCTGATGAGCACTGTCTTGCCTTTGACGCTGTCACCCTTGGTCTTCAACATCTCCTGAAGGAAATATACGTTACCATAACCGGTAGCTTCCGGACGAATCAACGAACCGCCGAATTCAAGACCCTTACCTGTCAAAACGCCTGAGAACTCCCGAGTCAGCTTCTTGTACATACCGAACATGTAGCCTACTTCACGACCACCCACACCGATGTCGCCGGCTGGAACGTCTGTGTCAGGACCGATATGACGAGACAACTCGAGCATGAAAGCCTGGCAGAAACGCATCACTTCGGCATTGCTCTTGCCACGTGGAGAGAAATCGCTTCCTCCCTTGCCACCACCCATCGGCAAAGTGGTCAAAGAGTTCTTGAATGTTTGCTCAAATGCAAGGAACTTCAATATGGATAGGTTCACTGAAGCGTGGAAACGGATACCACCCTTGTAAGGACCTATCGCATTGTTGTGCTGAATACGATAACCCATATTGGTCTGGATATTGCCGGAATCATCCATCCAGCTTACACGGAACTGATATACACGGTCTGGTATGCACAAACGCTCGATTAGGTTCACCTTGTCGAATTCTGGGTGTTTGTTGTACTCCTCCTCGATGGTGCCTAATACTTCTTCTACTGCCTGATGATATTCAGGCTCATTGGGAAAACGACGCTTCAAATCGTCCAATACTTTCTTTGCATCCATAATGATTCGCTTTTTGTTTGTATTTACTTTTTACCTTATTGTTTTGATGTATATGAAATATGAATGTGTAAAAATGACAGTTGAGTATGTAAAGTATATATATTATGCTTGAAAATCAAAATGTCATCCGTTTACGTGCACAAAGTTACAAACTTTTGGATTTTCTACCAAATTTAATAACAAAAAAATAGCTATTCGACGAAAAAAATAACAAATTGTGTCCTTTATGCACACTTTATTCACTTTTTATGACATAAAAGAACTGCCTATACTCTAAAATCTAAAATTATGATTATGACATTTACTTAATTTTTAACATTCTTTTTTGCCATGTCAAAAAAACATTTTAACTTTGTAAAGAATTATAGATTTAACTCATTTATTTGATAAGGTG
>FLNY01004876.1_pt1 | contig 17990 bp, 18 predicted proteins | sample 1140381 | NCBI WGS metagenome assembly FLNY01 (sample SAMEA3878172, study PRJEB12797) | bioreactor metagenome | biome: Moose rumen | place: Sweden | collected 2011-10
AAACAAAAAAGTAACTGAAAACAAAGAATAAGGGACAACAGAATCAGGAAAGAAAACTGAGATGATAAAAATCAGAACGGCCTTAAAAAGCGTCGCAAAAAATCCGATAAGAAGAGGCAGAAAAACGCCCTGAATATTCAAGGTTTTGTTAAAAATTCCTGAGACATAGCCGATTATCGTCCTTAAAAGCGAGTGAAGTCCAAAAGGAGACACAGTCAGGAAATCAAGAAAAAGCCCCGATGCAAATCCCGCTGAAACTCCGAAAATTTTTCCGTTGTGAACAGAAAGATAAAGCGAGATTATGAGAAGAAAGTCAGGAATGGCTGGCAAGAAAAGCATATTCGAGAGAATCGCAGTCTCAAACACAACGAAGCAAAGGAGAATCAAAACTGATACTAAAAAAGATTTTAACACCTTTACCCCCTAGTTTTTCAGAAGCGGATTCACTTCGATTAAATCAGAAACAATCACCATTTCGATTCTTGAAAAATCAATTACAGGAGCGACCTTTATGCTCAAAGAAGAGTCATAATCAAGCGTCTTTATTTCAGAAATAGAGCCAATCGGAATATCGCTGGTATAATTTCCGCCCTCACCGCTCGTAACGATTAAATCCCCAATCTGAAGCTCGTCCAAAACTCTTTTTTTTATGTAAGACATATTGAGCATTGAGTCGCTCGAGCCATTACCCGAAATAAGGCCGATATCACGAGTTTTTTGAATTCGCGCAGAAACTGAGCATTTTGTGTCATAAATCGGCATTACAAGGCTGGTCCCCGCCCCGACCGTCACAACCTTCCCGACAAGGCCAGTGATTCCGTTCTGAACGGCAAGAACAGGCATATTTTTCTTAATTCCGTGACGGCTTCCCTTGTTAATCGTAAAAGCTGAATAAAGACTATCTGGATTTCGGGCAATTATTTGGGCTGGATAATTTTTTTCCTGATATGTGACAGAAAAATCAAGCTGCTCTTTTAAACGCTCATTTTCCTTACGGATGTCAGTATTAGCCCTTTGTAAGATTTCGTAATTTTTTAGCCTTTCCGTAAGCTCCTTGTTTTCCTGGCGAAGGCGGGCAAGTTCGTGGACGGCATTAAAAGTGTTTTCAATTCCGTTTGTTACGGTTGAGACACCTTTTTGAACAGAGGAAAGAAGGGTAAAACCCAAACTCCGAAAATTTAAAACAAAGCCGCCAGAATGAAAGGCGAGCATTGCTCCAGAAAAGAGAAGGAAAACTATGAGCAGGATTTCAGATAAACCAAATCTGAAGGATTGTTTTGACGAAGCCATTTTTGACACTAATCATTGAGATTGTCGTAAATTGCCCTGTCAGAAGACATATCCTTAAACAAGTCGAATGCCATTCCGGCTCCCAGAGCCACGCATTCAAGAGGCTTTTCCACGGTAAAGACAGGAACACCCGTTTCCTTTGCGATAAGTTTTGGCAAGCCCTTCAACAAGCTTCCGCCGCCGCTCATTACGATTCCCCGCTCAACGATGTCGGCCGCAAGCTCAGAAGGAGTTTCACCAAGAGTGACTTTGATAAGCTCAACTATTTCGTTTACAGTAGATTTTAAAGCCTCACGAACCTCAACGCTGTCAATTTCAAGGCGGCGCGGAAGACCTGTGATTGCGTCGTTACCACGAACCTCCATTTTTTCGATTGCCTTGTCTTTTTCTGAAAGAGCGTTTCCAATCTGAATCTTGAGCCGTTCCGCTGTCTGCTGACCAATGCGGAGGTTATGAACATTAAGGACATATTTCATGATTGCGTCGTCGAATTTGTCGCCACCGACACGAATCGCCTTTGTAACGACCATTCCGCCCAGCGAGATAACAGAAACCTCTGTCGTTCCACCGCCGATATCGCAAATCATGTGACCAGCCGGCTCGTTGATTGGAATTTGAGCACCGATAGCAGCGGCCAGAGACTCTTCAATTACATCAACTTCCTTTGCCCCGGCCTTAAGGGCCGTTTCAATAACAGCCCGTCGTTCAACCTGAGTGATACACGACGGAATTCCGATTTTCATTCTTGCAGATTTAAAAAGCTGGTGACGAGAAATGACCTTTGAGATGAAATATTTTATCATTTTTTCGCAAGAATCGATGTCTGCGATAACCCCATCCTGTAACGGACGAATTGCTTCGATATTGCCAGGGGTTTTCCAAAGCATTCGTTTAGCCTCGGCACCCACAGCCCAGACATGCTTTGTTCCTTTTTCGACGGCTACAACGGAAGGCTCGTCAACAACGATTCCTTTACCGCGCACATAAATCAATGTATTACAAGTTCCTAAATCAATACCAATATCTGTTGAAAATCGATCCAAAAAGCCCATGAAAAAGTCCTCCCAAACTTTTTTTATATATCTATTTTACTTTATTTCGCTCATTTTTTTCAATGCTAAAGGGTGATTATTTTGAATTCTTAACGCTTTTCTCCACTCAGAGCGAGCCTTTACAAGGTCACCCCGGCTTTCGTAAACCACACCAAGACCATACAGGGCGTCAGCAGAATTTTCATTTTTTTCGAGAACGAAATTGAATTCCCTTTCGGCATCATCAAATTCTTCCCGCTCCAAATAAATATTGCCCATCAGGATTCTGCTTTTCAAGATTATCTGCTCATCCTTACATTCCTGAGAAATTCTGTAAAGATACTGCTCTGCGACTGTGTCCTGCCCAACTGCATGATACTGCTCCGCTATTGAAAGAAGCAGGATGTCGCTTTCCCGAACTAAAAGAGCTTCAGTAAAAGCAGAGATGCTTTCCATTGTCATTCCAAGAGAAGCGTAGCTTAAACCGAGAAGCTCAGGAATATCGTCGTTTTTTGGGTTAGACGCCTTATATCCGTCTTTTTTTGCCTTTAAGAGATATTTTACTGCCAAATCTGCATAATAATGATAAGAAGACTGAAGGTTTTTGTAAAAATAAGCCTTTCCGAGCATATATTCGATTTGACTTACAGAGCCGAACCGAGCCGTCTGAAGGGCAATCCGCAGGGAATTTATTGACTCGTCAAGATATGTAAGAGATTCCGTTAAATCTGACTGAGAGACGGCAAGGAAAAATGCCGCGTATCCGTTGTAAGTTCGTGCAGTCGTATTGAAGGGCTTTTCGTAAAGAATTGCGGAAGAAATGTCGTAAACGGCCTGATAGTCGTAACTCTTCCATTTGGATTTCAGGTTGATTAGTGAATTTCCCTTGCTTATTTTTGAATCAATCGCACGGTAAGCAAAATAAAAGAGCGTAGAAATCAATGCAATGACAAAAGCGAAAATAACAAACTTTTTAAAAATAACTTTTTTTTGCTTAAAAACTTTTCGCTTTTGCAAAGATTTTAATCTCATTTTCCCACCGCTTAAACATAAATAAAAAACAGAAAAGACAATAAGCCGGGTTCTGTCAGTCCCTCGCAAAGAAGGACTTATAACCATCTATCCGAAGCTCCTGTTACCAGAAGCCTTTAGCGGTCTACCCGTAGACACAGCCCGAAAACGCATATCTACTGCTTGACCTTGCTCCAAACGAGGTTTTCCCTGCCAGCCTTGTTACCAAAACTGCGGTGCGCCCTTACCGCACCTTTTCACCCTTACCCACGAAAGCAGGCGGTTTATTTTCTGTGGCACTTTCTGTCAGAAAAAAGGCTTATGCCCACAAGAACAAGTTCCTTTTTCTGCCCGGTCGTTATCCGGCGTTTTTTTCGGTGGAGCCCGGACTTTCCTCACCCGCAAATGCTGTCATAAGCAAAGCAGGCACGGTTACATCTTTTCTGTAATTTTTATTCTTAGAAAACTACTCGTCGAACGCCATGGTCTTTTCGTCATCAAGGCCATTAGAAGAGTCAGAAAGCTCGCCGTCCTCATCTTCAGCATCGCGTTCATCAGCAAATTCATCCTCGAAATCAGCAAGGCTGCCCGTTTCTTCGAGAGTTGAATAATCCTCGGCCTCGTCCTCGGCAACTTCCTGATAGAAAAGAATTCTTGAGCAATACGGACAGAAGAGAATTTTCTGACCGTCACGAACTTCGTTCGCAAACTGCCCCGGGAGAATCATCTGACAGCCAGTACAAACGCCGTTCTTTACGGCAACGATTCCCTCGGAATTTCGCTGGATAATTCGCTGGAATTTGTAAACGATTTCAGGATCCAAATCCTGTGTTATTTTATCTTCCTCTGCATTGAGAGAACGGATTTCCTCGGCATAAGAATTAACCTGCTCCTGAAGGGAAGACTCGCCCTCTGCAAGACCTGTCTTCTGACTTTCAATCAAAGCCTCGTCTGCCTTCAATGATTCGTTTATTTCTGACAGTTTTTTTTCTTCACGGAGCAAATCCTTTCGGATATTTGCCTCACGCTCAGTCGCTTCGGTAATCTGCTTATCGAGTGCCTCGTACTCACGGTGAGAAGTAATACTATCCATATCCTTTTCGCCCGCTTCGCGAGACGCCTCTGCCTGAGAAAGCTGTTCTCTTAAATCGTCAACTTTAGTTTTTAACTCTTCGTAATTCTTGTTTTTCTCGACATATTCCTTCTGGAGACGCTCTAAAAGCTCTCTCTGAGAATCAAGCTGTTTTGGCGAAGACTCTACTTTTTTTTCCAAATCGTATTTCTTTACCAAAGTATCCTGCAAAGATTTGAGTTTATCAAAAACTTCTGTCATTTCCATAATCAAAAGACCTCAGACTTTATAAATTTCAAAAAAGAAATTTAAATTATTTTACCGAAAGATTATATACAAAAGCAAGCTTCGTGTCTATCACCAGAGAAAGAGAAAATAATGATTTTCAGCTCCAAGCACAGCCAGCTAATACTTAAAGGAGCTTCCGCCAATGAATTCGCGCACGAGCGACTGCTTTGGAACATAGTCCGAAGAAATTGCGTTAAAATGCGACAGGAAATTCAACAACCTGCAAGCCTCAGTGTACTCAGGCTCAGTCGGCTTTACGGCACGGAGCTTTGGCTCAGCGTAAATCTTTAAAACCGGAAGCTCATAGTCCAAAGCAGTGTTTAAAACCGCATCTGCCGAATTCTGGAAGGGGAAAATATGAAGCCTCTCCCCCCTCTGAACGCTATCCCACATTCCAATCGTACCCGCAGCACTCTTTCCCCGGAAATTTGCATCACGGACGATTCGGCGGATAAGTCGGTTATCGCTTGTAGGAACCCTGTTATGGTCATCAAAATTTAACTGGGTTAAAGCCGAGAGATAAATCTTGAATTTGTATTCAGGCTTGATAAGCGGAGTAAGTTTATCGTTGAGGCCATGGATTCCCTCGACAATAAGAATATCCGTCGGTGAAAGGCGCATTTTTTCGCCAGTGTAATACCTCTGCCCCAAATCGAAATTGTAGGAAGGAATATCAACCTCTTTTCCGTCGAACAAATCAATAAGGTTCTGATTCAAAAGCTCAACATCCAGAGCCTCGAGACACTCGTAATCGTAGTTTCCGTTCTCATCCTTTGGATTTCGATCCCGCCCCACATAGTAAGAGTCAAGGCTCAGAGTTTTTGGAGTGTAACCAATCGCACGGAGCTGCAATGCCATCTTGAATGCGGAAGTCGTTTTTCCTGAAGAAGAAGGACCTGCAATCAAAACTACCTTCACATTCCCCCTGTCATGAATCTGCCGGGCAACCTCGGCGTAATTCTGCATCTGATAGGTCTCGCAGATATCGATAAAGTCATTAATCTTTTTGCGTGAGACAATTTCGTTAAGGCTTGCGGCAGATGTGACATTAACAAGCTTTCCCCATCTTTTGTACCGCTTGAAAATCTGATAAATTTTCGGCAAATCTTCAAACGGAGCGACTTCGTCAGGTTTTTCGGCCGTCGGGAATCGCAGCAAAAAGCCGTCGTCATACGGCATAAGGTCAAAAACCTTTAAGATTCCGGTTGAATCCACGAGAGAGCCGAAATAAATGTCGCAGAATTCTTCAGTGTTATTCTCAAAAGAATTTACAAGAACCACATCACGGCATCTGAACTGAAGCTGCTTTGCCGTCTCCGGCATATTGAGCCTGTTGAAAGCCTCGATAGCCTCTTCGTAAGAAATATGCTTTGTCGTAATCTTCAGGTCTTTTTCGACGATTTTAAGCATTTCGTCCTTTATCGCCGAAATTTCATCCTTCGTGACCGGCTTTTCCCGGTCGAGAGTGTAATAGTATGAATATCCCAGAGAATGACCGATTAAAAGACGGTCTTTTGGAAAAAGCTTATGGCAGGCTGCCGCTAAAATAAATGAGAGGGAGCGGCGATAAACATAGCTTCCTTCTTTTGAAGCTAAATAAACACCTTCAATTTTGCTTGAAACACGAATAGGCCGGCAAAGAGAAACAACTTTATTGTTCACCTTAACAGCGACAAGAGTTCCATCTTTTTTTGGAAGATGCCCAAGAATATCTTTTCCATGCACGCGTGCAGAAACTTCGATTTTTTTTCCATCAGTAAAAGTTAAAGTAATATTATTCATAGGAAAGATTATAACACAGATTTTTGATAAAGCGAGAATTTTTTTCTCAATATTTTCTTTGAAGATTTTTGATTTTTTTTAATTTTTTGACTGACAAGTTATTGACACATTCTGCGTTTTTTTGATATATTACAGCACATCAGTTACACGGTGCCTGTAGTTCAGGGGTAGAGCGCCAGATTGTGGATCTGGTTGTCGAGGGTTCAAATCCCTCCAGGCACCCAATCTGCAAGTGGCAATTCTCTCGCAGATATAAAATGCGTTCGTAGCTCAACTGGATAGAGTAACGGACTTCGAATCCGTAGGTTGCACGTTCGATCCGTGTCGGACGCATAACTTTTTAACTGATAATTTCGGGCGACTAGCTCAGTTGGTAGAGCAACAGACTCTTAATCTGTGGGTCCGGGGTTCGAGCCCCCGGTCGCTCATCTCCCTTTTTAATTTTAGCGAGAGTGGTGAAATTGGCATACACGCTAGACTTAGGATCTAGTGCTTCGGCGTAAGGGTTCAAGTCCCTTCTCTCGCACTTTTTCGCAATCTTTTGTTTTCCCCCAAATTATTTTCAAATTTCTTTGCTTATTAAAATCCTTAAAATCAGAGTCTTGGTCTTATGAATAAAAGCTTGGGAAGCACGCAATTTTTTGCTGCTTTCGATTAGCTGTGGATTTTCAAAAACAGCAATATTTCAGTATCTTCCCGTATATTTTCAGTCCTCGCTCTCGCTTTTCGTTTGCTTTTCTTCTTCTTCGAGACGGTTGAGTTTGTTCACCATATCGAAGCCGTCTTTTATGCTTGTGTCAGCAACGAATGTCAGACGAGGAAATTTGTAAATCGAGAGTTTTTTAGCGATTGAAGACTGAATGAAGCCAGCCGCACTCTGCAAGCCTTCAACGCCTTTTTTTACCTGCGATTCATTCAAAAATGAAGAGACATAGACCTTTGCATAAGCTAAGTCCCGCGCAACCTCAACACGATTTATTGAAAGAAAGGTTGAGACCCGCGGATCCTTCACTTTTTGCGTCATTATAAGCTTGGAAATTTCCTCACGGATTTGTTCTCCAAGCTTCAACATCCTAAATTCACCCATAAGCTATTCCTCGCTTTCAGAAACAGCCTCTGCCTTAGCAGCTTCGGCTTCCTTCTCTTTTGCGATTGCGTCTCCAAGCTTTCGGGCAATTTCGACATACTCGAATACTTCGAGAATATCGCCTTCCTGAATGTCCTGCCAGTTTTCGAGACCGACACCACACTCAAAGCCGTAAGTGACTTCTTTTGCATCGTCCTTAAAGCGCTTGAGGGAAGAAATTTTGCCAGTGTGCTTTACGATTCCGTCACGGATAAGATTTACGCTGCTCGTTCGTTTGACGACACCCTCGGTAACATAACATCCGGCAATAAGGCCGACCTTCGGCACCTTGAAAGTGTTTCTGACTTCGAGCTGACCTGTAACTTCTTCTTTTGTGTCAGGCTTAAGCATACCTTCCATTGCAAGGGTAATTTCTTCGACACACTTGTAGATGACATTGTATTTTCGGATATCGACTTTTTCCTGATCCGCCAAAAGCTTTGCCTTTGGAGTTGGTCGGACATTAAAGCCGATAAGAATTGCGTTTCCGTCTGCGGCAGCAAGGGTAACATCAGACTCGTTAATCGCACCAGCAGAAGAATGAATTACATTCAAGCGGATTTCCGGAGTTGAGAGCTTTTCAAGGCTTGTTTTAAGAGCCTCGGCAGAACCCTGCAAGTCCGCCTTGATGATAACCTTGAGCTCGTTGACTTCGTTTGCCTGAATTGTCGAAGCGAAGTTGTCAAGATTGATTTTCTTGACAGCCTTTGCCGCCTCGAAACGCTTGAGTTCCTGTCGTTTTGCAGAGATTGCCCGTGCGTCTTTTTCAGTTTCAGTAACCTGGAATGGGTCACCCGCATTCGGCATATCGTCAAGACCAAGAACCTCAACCGGCATGCTTGGCAAAGCCTCGTTTACCTTTTCGCCACGGTCATTGAACATAGCACGGACACGGCCTGAGTAAATGCCAGCGACAAAGGGGTCGCCGACCTTAAGTGTACCGCTCTGAACAACCACTGAAGCGACAACACCCCGCCCCTGATCTACGCGAGACTCAATGACTTTTCCTTCTGCGCGGGTGTCATACTGAGCCTTAAGCTCCAGCATTTCTGCCTGCAAGAGGATTGCGTCAAGAAGGTCGTCGATTCCCTGCCCTTTTAAAGCAGAAATCCTTACATATTGAGTGTCACCGCCCCACTCTTCAGGAGTAAGCCCCTGATTTGAGAGCTGTGTCATTACATTCTCAGGATTAGCGTCCGGCTTATCGATTTTGTTCACTGCGACAATAATCGGAACCTTTGCGTCCTTTGCGTGGCTCAAGGCTTCGAGAGTCTGAGGCATAACGCCGTCATCAGCCGCGACAACAAGGACTACGATATCTGTAATCTGAGCACCGCGGGCGCGCATCATAGTGAATGCTTCGTGACCAGGAGTGTCAAGGAATGTAATCGTTCCCTTTTCTGTGTGAACCTGATAAGCACCGATTTTCTGAGTAATACCACCGGCCTCGCCAGCGGCAACATTGGTCTTTCGGATTGCGTCCAAAGTCTTAGTTTTACCGTGGTCGACATGTCCCATAACGGTAACGATTGGCGGACGGACCCGAAGATTTTCTTCTTCACCGACATCGTGCTCGATAACTGTCTCGTCGTAAAGAGAGACAAGATGAACATCACAGCCGTATTCTGCGGCAAGAAGTGTCGCCGTGTCACTGTCGATTGACTGGTTGATTGTGACCATCATCCCCATTCCCATGAGCTTTGCGATGATGTCTCCAGCCTTTAAATTCATTTTGCGGGCAAGATCAGAAACTGAAATAGATTCCATAATGTCAATTGACTTCGGAACTACGCTCGCCTGAGTCGCCTGCTTTTTCTTGTAAAGTTCTTCCTCGTCAAAAAGCTCTTCCTTGTCTTTTCGCTGACCGTAAACCTGCTTTTTGCCCTTGAACTGTTTTTTACCAGCCTGCGGAAGAGGCATCGGAGCGGGAGCGAATCCGCCACCCATTGGCCGAGAGCCTCCGAAGCCCGGGCGTCCGCCGCCAAAGCCTGGTCTGCTTCCCTGCGCTCCGCCGAAGGAAGGCCTGTTGTTGAAACCGCTGCGATTCTGACCATTCTGGTTGTTGTAGCCGCCTCGATTATTATTATAGCCGCCTTGACGCTGACCGTTCTGACCATAGCCTCCGTTCTGCCGGTTAAAGCCACCATTCCGGTTGTTGTCTCGTTCACGGTTCTGATAGCCTTCACGAGCCTGGGCGCCGGTAAATCCGCCGTTTCTCTGTCCGTTCTGACCATAGCCTCCGTTTCGGTTATATCCGCCGTTAGAGCCATTATTGTAACCGCCCCGGTTGTAGCCGCCATTCTGCCGGTTGCCGGAAAGATTTCCAGCCTTTACATTCGGACGGGCTGAATTTAACTCGAAGGTTCGCTGAGGTTTTGGACTTTCCTGAGATTTTGAGCCTTCATTTTCAGATGAAGTTTTCGGTGCGGAAGAAGGAGCTGTTTTTTTGACAACGACATGAACGCCATTCTTAGCTTTTTCTTCCTGATTTGAGTCCTGTTTGCCTTCGTTTCCACCAGACGGATTCTTCTTTTTGATGACAATTTTCTTTTTTGTCACGGACTGAGATTCCGCATTTGCGTTTTCAGCATTCGATTCTGGCTTTTTTTCTTTTTTTCGTAAAACAAATCCTTGTTTTTTCTCTTCTTCTTCCGCCATATTTTCCTATAAACCTCTTATTCCTCATCCTCTTCAAATTCGAATTCAACGCCACATGACGGACAATGAGTCATATCAAGCGTGATTTTTGCACCACATTCAGGACAGAAATATTCTTCTTCCTCTTCTGTGACCGTATTTTCTTCTTCAGACGGAGCAGCCTCTGATTCTTCCTCGTCTTCCTCGACGAACTCAACATTGTTATGAATGATTTTGCTGACTTCTTCGAGTTCTTCGGCAGTAACGCCTTCGATTTCGCCAATTTCACCGTTCTCGTATGCAACGATGAATTTTTCAATATCTTCGTAACCAGCGGCCTTAAGCTTAGAAACCACATCCTGATTTACGCCCGGTAAGTCAGCGATAACCTGAATTTCATCCGGCTCTGCAGAAGAAGTATTATTGAAAAGCTCGGCGGCCTTTCGTGTGACAAGCTCACTCAAATCAAGCTCTGCAGCCTGCTCCTCAGTTTTAACATCGATATTCCAGTCACACAAGCGATTAGCAAGTCGTACATTCTGACCATTTTTTCCGATTGCGACAGAGAACTGCTCGTCGTTTACGATTGCAAGAGCAGTTTTCTTTTCGTCATCAAGAATAACTACGCGATTAACCTCTGCCGGTGAAAGAGCATTTTTAATGAAAACAGCAGGATCATCCGAGTAACGAAGGACATCGATTTTTTCACCTTCAAGCTCATGAATTACATTCTGAATTCGCATACCCTTCTGGCCGACACAAGCTCCGACCGGATCAATATCCTCTTTTGAGGTGGCTACAGCGATTTTTGTGCGATAGCCTGCGTCACGGACAATCTTTTTGATTTCAACCGTTTTGTCCTGAATTTCAGGAACCTCAAGCTCCAATGTAGTCTGGACGAATTTCGGATCAGAGCGACTGAGGACAAGCTGCAATCCAGAGGAAATTCTTTTTAATTCCATAATGACAGCCTTAATCCTGTCTCCCTTCTGATAAACCTCGCGGGGAGACTGATATTTCTTCGGCAAAACGCCCTCAACCTTGCCCAAATCAACATAGATATTGCCATTGTAGTCGCGCTGGTAATATCCGATGATGATTTCTCCAACCTTATCTTTATATTCGTTGTAAAGCTTATCTTTGAACGACTCGTTAAGGCCTTTGTGCGTTTCCTGCTTTCCTACAGAAACGGCAGAGCGGTCAAAGCTTTTCGGGTCAACGATAATATCAATTTCATCACCGATTTCACAATCCGGAGAAAGCTTTAAGGCATCCTCAAGCTCAATTTCGATTACAGAGTCATAAACGCCGTCTACGATAGTTTTTCTAGAAGCGACCGTAACATCAGACATATCATCTGCAAAGGTTATGACACAGTTGTCCGCAGTTCCAAAAGTTCTCTTGTACGCCGCGCGCAAGGTGTTCTCGATTGTTTGTTTTACTGATTCCAGTGAAAAGCCTTTTTCCTGAGTCAATTCACGGATTGCATCTGCCATTTCTGACATATTTTATCTCCTACTTCTTTATAAGTGAATAAATTTTGCCTTAGCGATATTTTCAAAAGAGACAGTTTTTTGCTCTGACGAGCCGTCTTCTTTTGAAAGCTCCAATGTCACGGATTTGTCATCAGCGGCTTTTAAAACTCCGCCAACCCAATCCGTAACGGTTTTGTCATAGACACGGATTTCCCGGCCGATAAAGAACCGGAATTCCGCCGCATTTTTGATATTCCTTTCCATTCCTGGAGAGGTAAGCTCCATATAAGTGTTGTCAGTCCCAAGCATTTCTTCGAGTGAAGGAAGAAGAACCTTATGAACCCTGGAGCAATCATTCACACCGATATTAGTGCCAGAATCTTTTCCTGTGATAGTCGCAAGAATCTGAGTAACTCCGTTCTGCGGGGAAATTTTTAGCTCCACAAGATGAAAGCCCAGCTCACTTACGATTTTTTCACATTCTGTGTAATGCGGATAAGAATCTAAAGAAATGTATTCCAAAAGAAACTCCTGTCGCCGTTCAAATAAAAATGGACTCGTTTTTGCGAGTCCATTAAAATATTTCTATTAAAATGTTAGAGAGAATTTATATTTTTTCAGAAAAAATGTCAATAGCCCAGAAACTCATCGACATACTTTTCTCTTTCAAATTTCTGGATATCCTCGTATTTTTCGCCAGTACAGACAAAAAGAACAGGAATAGAAAATTCCTTTCCGATTGAAAAAGCACAGCCGCCACGGGCAGTAGAATCGTATTTTGTGATTACGATTGCATCAACTCCCACCGTTTCACTAAAGACCTCTGCCTGCCTGAGTGCGTTCTGGCCTGTAGTTCCATCAATTACGAGAATTTTTTTAAAGCAGCCTTCATCCGCCTTTTCACGGGCAATTCTGTCGATTTTCTGAAGCTCACGGACAAGATTTTCCTTGTTATGAAGCCGGCCCGCAGTATCAGCAATAATTACACCACCACCATTCGCCCGACAGCTTTCCGCCGCATCAAAAACGACCGCGCTAGGGTCACTTCCGTGCTGATGAGCAATCACGCGAATACCAAGACGCTCGCCGTGCATCTCAAGCTGCTCCTCGGCCGCCGCCCTAAAGGTATCGCTTGCCGCCATAATCACATTTTCGCCGTTTTTTTTGTAAAGATTTGCGATTTTAGCCGCAGAAGTCGTTTTTCCGACTCCATTTACGCCCAGAAGCATATAAATATTGACCTTTCCTTTTTCAGGAAGAAACTCACATGAAGAAACAAGGCCCAAAAGAAGGGACTTTAATTCAGATTTTATTGACTGCTCATCGTAAACTTTTTTTTCACGGCAAATTTTCTCGAGCTTTTCAGTGATTTCGTAAGCCAGTTTCGCCCCCATATCACCTTCAACCAGAGCATCCGTAAGATTTTCAAAAAATTCCCCGTCAATTTTTTTTGAGCTAAAAAGATTTTTAAAAGCCTGCGCAAAAGAAAATTTCATAACTAATATTATCATTTAGGGGAAAAAAAATAAACCACACCTTCAATGAATCTCCGCGCACAAAAAACCGTCAATTCCGCTTTCAAGGGCTTTCGTAATTTTTCCGTTTCTGTCGATTACGCAGGTTTTTCCGTCAATCGTGGAGCGAATAAAGGGAGAAGAGTTTTCTGCCGCACGAAAAACCGACATCGACAGGTGAATATTCCTGGCCTCCTCCGCCTCACTCCAGGCGTCATCTGAAATATTCACAAAAAAATCAGCGCCGCCCCTCTTCATTTTTTTTACCAGCGAAGGGAAGGAATCCTCAAAGCAGATTGGGGAAGCAAAGGAAAGTTTTTTTATTTTAAAAATTTTAATTTGGCCGCCAGGAGAAAAAAACTCACAGCCCAGAGACTTTTTCAGTCCGTCAAAGATTTTAAAATTCAAGGTCTCAGGCCAATACTCCGTGAACGGCACGAGATGATTTTTGTCATAAATTTCGATTTTTCCTGTCTCACTAGAGAAAAAAAGAGCTGAATTATGAGTTCCGGCCTCGTCATTATGATTATTTCCAATCAGAAAAGAGCAGCCTTTGCTTTTAAAATAGTCCGCCAGATTTTTAGAAAGCTCATGCCGCCTTTTGTCACCAGGATTTTCAAGATTGTAAAGAATATCCGGCACAATTGCAGTTTCAGCCCAAACTACAAGCTCGGTCTCCGGATTTTGAAAAAGAGCCTGGTCAGTAAGAGTTTTCAGAAGAGCAGCATCTTTTTCAAAGTCAGAAATAGTTCTTGAAGAAGCAGAAGAAGAGTTCTGAATCAAAGCTATTTTTAGGCTCTCACCAGATTTTCGGGAAGAAAAAAGGCACTTCCCCGCCCAAAAAGAAATTACTGCAAAAACGAGAAGCAAAAGCAGGCAGATTTCCCGTCTCACCGTCTTTCGGAATTTTGCTTTAAAAGAGAGGAGTTCTGACTCCCTTAAAATTCTTTCAGTAAGAGAATTGAAGAGCAAAATGACAAAAGAAACGCCGTACACGCCAAAAGCGGACGCAAAGCCCAGCAAAACGGGATTTTTCCACTGGCTGTATCCGATTATTCCGTAGGAGAAGGCAAAAATCCCCTGAGTTCTTAAAAAATCAACAAAGAGGACTAACAAAGCCCTAAAAATCCAAAAATATTCCTTAAAATTACCAGTAAGCTTTGTTTTTATGAAGCTAATCAGAAAAAAAGTGACGGAATTATAAAGGGCAAAAAGAAAACAGACAAAGAATAAAGCGGCAAGCCCAAACGAAGAAAGCCAGTGGCACATTAAAAGATATGAAAAAAATCCGTAAAGAGCGCCGAACAAAAGAGATGATTTCAAGGAAAGATTTTCAAGAAGCAAAAAATACGGGATGTAAGCGATAAAAGCACAAAAAGAAAGACCTTCCTTAAAGATAAAGGAAGGCTCGCTAAGCACGAAAAGCGCTACGGAAAGAAAAAGCAAGATTGAATTTACAAAAATGCTATTTCTTTTCAACAGGAATCTCCATAAGAGCTTTTTTCAGGTCCTGACCGGCACGGAAAGCCGCGACATAATGTGGCTCAACCGTGATAATCTCGCCAGTTTTTGGATTTCTAGCCTTGTCACGGCCGTTCCGCAAACGCGGCTCTAAAGTTCCGAAACCACGGAGTTCTACAGTATAGCCGTCCTTGAGGGAGTTTTTGAATTCATCGATAATTCCTTCAAAAGCCTCCATAAGAACTTTCTTTTCGATTTTTGTCGATTCGTGAACCTTGTCAACGATGTCGTTTTTTGTAACTTTCTTTACAGATTTTGAAGCCATAATTCCCACCAAGTTGTAAATTTAGAAAAAAAATGCTATCTGAAGTGCATATTATACAATCAGATAGCTAAAAGTGAATTAACTCACCGCTAGAATGTTGCGATTTTATTTTTCAGCGCTCTGAGCGAAAGTCACATTGTAAAGTCTCTGCATGCGTGACTTTTTGCGAGAAACAGCGTTGCGGGTAAGAACACCCTTGCTTCGAGCTGAGTCAAGTTTTGAAGTCATAAGAACGAGTTTTTCCTGAGCAAGCTTTGAATCTTTTGCTTGAACAGCCTCGATGAACTGTTTAACATAAGTGCGGCACTCGCTCTTGATAGCCTTGTTGTGTAAGCGACGGTCTTCGCTCTGGCGGAATCTTTTCTGTGCTGATGTCTGATTTCTTGCCATAAGAAATTCTCCCAATATAATTTCAGTCTTTTTATAAAAAAATACCTTGCAAGCAAAAAATGTTGCAAGGTTAATTTTACATCTCCTAGCAGAATTGAACTGCTGTTGTCGGGATGAAAACCCGATGTCCTAACCACTAGACGAAGGAGACATCTTTGCAACTCTTGTCGAGCTGACGGTAAGTATAATATCAAAAGGGGAATTTTTAGTCAACTGCTTTAGAAAGATTTTTAAATATTTTTTTTAAGTCAAGAAAGACCCGCTAAAACAAAACGCTCTCAATCCCTTCGATAAAATCTTCGGGTCTTTCAGCTTTCTCCATTTCTTTTTCGCGCCTGATTCTTTCTTCTGCCATTTCATCGGTTTCTTCGGCTTTCATACGGATTTTCTGCATTTCCTTTTCACCAGTCACTGTAAAGGGCTGAGACTCCCGCTGTTTTTTAAGCAAACTTTCTTTACGGGAACGCTGGATTAAATTTATTGTCAAATCCGTAAGACCAAGCCCCAGGCAAGTAACGGCGGAAATTCCGATGATTTTTTTTACATCTCCCTCAGTAAAGCTGTCCGTATTTTTACTCAGCGGATTTCTGAATTCTCCGTATTCGTAAAGTGAATAGCCAAGGGTTGTCCAAAGAGTAACAAAGGGAAGTGAGCCAAAGGTGATGATTTCAGTCCGTCGTAAATCACGGGCCCACTGAGGAAAATTTATGTCATCATAATTCGTAGAAGAGGATGAGGATGACGCCGCAAGAAGCTTTTGAGGGAGAAAAATAAAAAGTGAAAAAAGAAAGATAAAGATTGAAATTCTTTTCATTTGCGATTTTATATCACAGCCCTAAATTAAAACCTTCAGGCAGTCAGAAAGTTTCAGAAGCCCGTCCACGCTCAAATTTTCAGCGCGTTCATTAGGCTTTATGCCCGCTTTTTCGAGAGCCGCATCTGTTTTTTCGCCAGAGCAAAGGGCAAGGAGATTGTTTCTGACAGTCTTTCTCCTTGAAGAAAAAAGCTGGCGAATCATTTTCATAAAGAATTTAGGGTCCAAGCAGCGGGGAAAATCCTCTCTTTTTGTCATTAAGACCGCCCTGCTGGCCACATTCGGAACGGGCCAGAAATTACCGCCGGCCAAATCAAGGACATTTTTGACATCGTAGGCCCACTGGCACAATACAGAGAAGGACGAGTAATTTTCAGTCCCCTCCCTTGCGCTCATTCTCTGGGCCACCTCCTTCTGAATCGTGACCACAGCCTTTTCAAAGCGGACGCCCTCGTTTATTGTGTCGGCTATTATCGTGGCCGCAACATTGTAGGGAAGATTTCCAAAAAAACTGTCGGCGCTTCCATTTTCATCGTGATATTTTTTCCAGGTTTTAAGGACATCGCCCTCAACAAGCGAAAACCTGTCTTTTTCTGAATAACTCTCAAAAAACTGCCTTAAAAGCCGCGCAAATCCATGGTCAATTTCAAAGGCTGTAAGACAAGCGCCTCTCTCTAAAATCTCGCTCGTCATGCAGCCAAGCCCCGGTCCTACCTCCCAGACCTTCATCCCATCTGCAACATCAAGACAGTCAATGATTTTTTTCCTGGCATCTGCGTTCACAAGAAAATTCTGACCGAATTTTTTCTGCATCGCCATTCCGTTTTCATCCAAAAAGGCCTTTAAAGCGACAGGGCTGTTATAATCTGGTGTTTTCAAAGTTGTTTTTCCTTAAAAATTTATAAAAAAGCCGCTCCAAACAGAAGCGGCAAGCCTGTGCGCAAAAGCTCGGACACACAACACATTGTTGTTGTTGTTCTTGTTGTTGTTGTTGACATTGCCGGAGCCCAAATTGACATTCCAAGCATTGTTATTGTTGGAAGCATACTGACTCGACGACCAGTTAATGTGAAGTTTTATAATGAAACGGACAGAAAAGCCATATTCACTTGACAAAAGCCTCATACCACAAGAAAGGAAAACTCCGAAACACAACGATTCTTTTTGACTTATGGTAACTTCACCCTTTTACGCAAAAAGCATGTCTCGCTCCATAAAGCTATTTTTTTCACCCTATGGATTCTGGACTTTACCGCTCGCATTTCGCCATGCGGTAATTTGCCTGCCGATACTTTCCATTTTTGTTGAAAATTCAGCCTGCTTTTTTATTGTAATCAATTTTAAATCTGTACACAAGCGAAATTCAAATTTTAAGATTTCAAAATGGTCTAAAAACTGCTCAAGATACTGATATCTGTCTTTTGTTTTATTCGCACGATAAATGTATCGGACAAGTATTATACAGTCGCGTTTCATATCCTGCCCAATCGTAAATTTATATTCACGGGGAAAATTTGTAGTCACCCGAAAAAGCTCAAGCGCAAGCTGGTAAACATCTTTAAAGACCGGAAGATTATATATTAATGCCATAATTATTTTTTCTCACCCCCCCAAAAAAAACATAAAAAAAAGCGGCTTTCTGCATTTAGAAAGCCGCCCGCAAAAACCGCCGGTATTTTCGCCCCAAGGTGCGAAAATACCGGAAGAATAGTTGAATAGTTAAATCGGTCGCGCTGCTCCCTTTTAAAAAGCTCGGACACACAACACATAGTAG
>FLNY01004588.1_pt1 | contig 17983 bp, 14 predicted proteins | sample 1140381 | NCBI WGS metagenome assembly FLNY01 (sample SAMEA3878172, study PRJEB12797) | bioreactor metagenome | biome: Moose rumen | place: Sweden | collected 2011-10
AAAAAAATGTACTTGAAGGATAATTAAAATGAATTTTGAAAATTTAAAAGTCGGTTTAAAAAATTCTGTCGCACAATTTGTAACTGAAAATGATACTGCACTTGCCGTCGGCTCGGGAAGTTTAAAAGTTTTGGCAACGCCGAAATTAATTGCGATAGTTGAAAAGGCAGCGGCTGATTTAGTCGAAAAAAATTTATCGCCGGAATTTACTTCAGTTGGAACTTTGATAAATTTTGAACATACCGCGCCAACTCCAATAAATTTAAAATTTTGGGCAGAAGTTGAAATTTTGGAAATTGAAGGGCGCAAAATAATTTTTGAAGTTGCAACCTTTGATGAACGCGGCGAAATTGGGCGCGGACGGCACGAACGCTTTATTGTCAATCGTGAAAAATTTCAGTCAAAGGCAAATTCTAAAAAATAGTTGACAAAAAATGTTGTTTGTGGTATTCTTCCCTAGTCTTAGAAATAAGACAAACTGGGAGTGGTACTCAAGTCGGTGAAGAGGACGGTTTGCTAAACCGTTAGGGTCGAAAGGTCGCGGAGGTTCGAGTCCTCTCCACTCCGCCATAATTTTTGAACATTCTACCGTTTGAACGGTTTTTTAAAAGCCTTGCAGTTTTGCAGGGCTTTTTTGCATGGTAAATAAAAAAAACTGCGATTAAAAACAACCGCAGTCAAATTCTTAAAAATTTTTACTAAATCTATTGCCAAAATTAAAATTTTTTCTTCATTTCATTTAGAATTTTAAAATTGTCAACAACTAACTTTTTCAATTTCGGCGGCAATTTTGTTACAGATTTTATCAAGTTGCAATTTATTTGGACCTTCAGCCATAACTCTAATCAAAGGCTCCGTGCCGGACGCACGTACCAAAATTCGCCCCGTTGTACCAAGTTCAGTTTCGCCTTCAATAATTGCGCGTTTCACGGCGTCAGCATTTTTATAAGCCTCTTTATCTTTGACGCGAATATTTATTAAAACCTGCGGAAAAGTTGTCATCATTTTGTTAAGTTCGGCGGCAGATTTTTTAGATTTTTTCATTGCGGTTAAAACTTGCAGGGCGGTAATTAAGCCGTCGCCGGTTGTTGAATAATCAGTAAAAATAATGTGTCCGGATTGTTCGCCGCCGAGTTTGTAGCCGTTCGCCCGCATATTTTCCAAAACGTACCTATCACCAACGGCGGTAATTTCGTAACGCCCGCCCAAATTTTCAATCGCCTGTCGAAAACCAATATTCGCCATTACAGTTGTAACAACGGTGTTATTTGGCAACGCGCCAACATTCATCATTAATTTTGCGCACATTATCAAAATATGATCCCCGTCAATTAAATTTCCTTGTTCGTCAATGCAAAGGCAACGGTCGGCGTCTCCGTCGTGTGCAATTCCAATATCAGCCTTTTTGCGCAAAACTTCAAGTCGCAAATTTTCAATATGAGTGGAGCCGCACTCGTCATTGATATTAATCCCGTTGGGTTTATCGCCCATTAAAATTAATTCTGCGCCCAATTTTTTCAGAACGGCGGGCATTGCCTCATAAGCCGCGCCGTTTGCACAATCAAGCGCAATTTTCATACCGTCGAAACGCTCGGAAGTTGTACTAATTACAAAATCAATATAATCTTTCAGTAAATCATGTCGAAATTCAACATCGCCGATTTTTGCGCCGGTAGGGCGTGCAAATTTATCGTCGTTTTCAATTTGGTGTACGATATTTTCAATTTCATCTTCGACAGCATCAGGCAATTTATAACCGTCGCCGCCGAAAAATTTTATCCCGTTATCGTAAAAGGGATTATGTGACGCCGAAATTACAATACCCGCCGCGGCGTCAATTTTTTTGACAAGGTAAGCAACCGCCGGCGTTGGAATAATTCCTACAACAACTGCGCGCCCGCCGGCTGAACAAATTCCCGCAGTCAACGCCGCCTCGAACATTTCGCCCGAAATTCTTGTATCACGCCCAATTAAAATTTTCGGCTTATCCTCTGAACGCTTGCCGAAATATAAAGTTGCGGCGCGCCCCAATCTGTAAGCCATTTCCGGCAAAAGTGCAACGTTTGATTCGCCGCGTACTCCGTCCGTTCCAAATAATCTTGACATAAAAAAACTTCCTTTCAGTCGATTTTTAGGGACTAAGGACTAGGGATTAGAGAATTGAAAATACCAGCCCTTAACTCTTAAGCTCTAATTCCTTTAAATCATTACAAGTCATTCTGCAATTAGGAAAATTACTGCAACCCCAAAATTCGCCATTTTTTCCACTGCGTTTAACCATTACGCCGCTTTTACATTTTGGACAAGCAATATTACTTTCCACAGCTGATTTTAAATTTTCAAGGTCGGGCTTGCCGTTTTTATCTTCACAAGTTGTTTTGCAATTTGGAAAATTACTGCAACTCCAAAATTCGCCGTTCTTTCCATTGCGTTTAACCATTACGCCGCTTTTACATTTCGGACAAGCAATATTACTTTCCACAGCTGATTTTAAATTTTCTAAATCCGGCTTGCCGTTTTTATCTTCACAAGTTGTTTTGCAATTTGGAAAATTACTGCAACTCCAAAATTCGCCATTTTTTCCACTGCGTTTAACCATTACGCCGCTTTTACAGCGCGGGCAAAGTGTAACACCTTCCGGCGGCTTAATTTTCGCAGTAACGGCTTTTTGGCAAAGATTTTTTGTAAATTTAACTTGCCCCGCCAAAAATTCATCAAGCGTGCCTTCGCCGTCTGACATTGAATGAAGTTTATCTTCCCAAATTGCGGTTGCGTCCGGAAAAGTTATTTCGTCCGGCAATAAGTCTACAAGCATAAAAGCTTTTTCAGTAGGTTGCAGGGATTTTTTACTTTTGCCGCCCATAAATTTTAAAAAGCCGCGTGAAATTAAATCGTCAATAATTGCGGCGCGGGTTGCCTCTGTTCCAATTCCATAAACATCTTTGAGTTGTTGTTGAACTTCAGGATTTTTAACATATTTATGAATATCTTTCATACCTTGTACCAAACTTGACGCCGAAAAGCGCGGCGGCGGCTCGGTTTTACTTTTTTTTAGTTCGGAATTTTTATAGGTAACGAAGTCGCCTTTTGAAACTTTCGGCAAATTTTGTGAAACTTCATCATCAGCCTTAGTTTTTGCGGCAACGTAAAATTTACGCCAGCCAATTTCCTTTACAATTTTTCCACGCGCAGAAAATTTTTCTTTCTTGTAAGTTACTTCAATAACCGTTTCATCGAAAATGTGCACGGGATAAAATTGCACTGCGTAATTTTTGGCAATAAGTTTATAAATATTCATTTCAATTAAACTCAAGCCGCCGGTAACGGGCTTAATTGTAGGGATAATTGCATGGTGCGCAGAAATTTTTGAATTATTCCAGGCGCGGCTTTTAATTTTGGAGTCGGCGTTATCAGCCAAATTTTTTAATGATTCATCTGTAGTTTTTTGAAGGTTGGCGAGAATTTTTTTAGCGTCAGAAAGTTGAGTAGTAGGCAAAAATTGACAATCTGAACGCGGGTAAGTGGTTAATTTTTTTTCGTACAAAGACTGCGCGGCTTCCAAAACTTGTTGCGGAGTGTAGCCGAAAGTTTTACCGGCGGCAATTTGCAAAGTTGACAGCGAAAAAGGCAAGGGTTGCGATTCTTTTTTTTCGGTAGTTTTACAGCTTGAAATTTTGCCGTCGAGTGGCGCGGTTGCAAATTTTTTCAAGCAAGATTCAGCAAATTTTTTATCAATCAATCTGCCTTCGCTGTCAAAAAATTTTCTGTCATCTGAATTAGGTTTCCACTTTGCAACGAAGGAGCCGTTTTCGTGTTGAAACTGCGCAAAAATATTAAAAAAATCTACCGGCTTAAAATTTACAATTTCACGTTCACGGCGCACAACAAGCGCAAGGGTCGGCGTTTTAACTCTGCCAATAGGAAAAACTTCATTATGTCCCAAACGGCGGGCGGCTAGCGTGTAAGCGCGTGAAAGATTCATACCAATAAGCCAATCTGCGCGGCTGCGTGCAAGTGCGGACTGTTTAAGGTTGAAAAAATCTTTATTGTCGCGCAGATTTTCATTAGCGCGTTTAATGCTTGTTTCGTCGAGTGCATTTAGCAAAATTCTTTTGACGGGCTTTTTGTTTCCGACAAAATCCAAAACTTCGTCAACTAAAAGCTGTCCTTCCCTGTCGGGGTCGCCTGCGTGCACAATTTCATCAGCATCTTTGATTAATTGTTTTACTATATTGAATTGGGCGGCAGTTTTTGGATCAACTTCCAATTTCCAAATTTTGGGAACAATCGGCAGATCTTCAGCGCGCCACATTTTATATTTTGCGTCGTAACCTTCCGGCTCTACTTGCCGCAAAACGTGTCCTACAAGCCACGTTACAACGCCGCCTGAAGTTTTTATAAAGCCTTTGCCGTACTTTGGATTTTCCAGACAAGCGGCAATTTCCCGCGCCATTGAGGGCTTTTCGGCTATATACAATCTCAATTTATCACTTCCAATTTAACAAAAACATTTCCCTAAAATTTCTACTCTTGAATGTAAATCCCTTTAAAAAATAAAATTTTCTTGACAGAAATTTATTTGAGTGGTATATTATCGCAGTACTTATGGAAAGTTGTCCGAGTTGGTCGAAGGAGCACGACTGGAAATCGTGTAGGCGTTGATAGCGTCTCGAGGGTTCGAATCCCTCACTTTCCGCCATTTTTTTTAATAAAAAGTTCCGGCTGTGAACGCAGGAACTTGATTCTTCCGAACAATTACACCCGTACTGACAATCTCGCCAGGGCATACGCAGCAACGAGAGTCCATTGTAGCGCGGTAGGTTTCGGAGTTAGGGGTCGAGTTTTTGCGTTGACATTCGGGATTTTTTAGTTTTATAGAATTTTTTATTTGAGCGCAAAAAAGCCGCCTGCTTTTATATCACATTTGCAAGCGGCGCATTTTTATTCATTATCTAAAAATTATTTGTCGGTTAATTTATCGGCGCAAGATTTAAATTCGGCGATAATTTTTTCTTCGTCCAAAGTTTTTAACTCTCTGCCCTGCATTAAAATTTTGCCGTCAACAATAACCGTATCAACTTAGGAAAAATTTACAAAATTTAGTTTTTATAAAATTTTTTTATTTGAGCGCAAAAAAAAGCCGCCTGCTTTTATATCACATTTGCAAGCGGCGCAATTTTATTCATTATCTAAAAATTATTATTTGCCGGTTAATTTATTGGCGCAAGATTTAAATTCGGCGATAATTTTTTCTTCGTCCAAAGTTTTTAACTCTCTACCTTGCATTAAAATTTTGCCGTCAACAATAACCGTATCAACTGAAGACGAATTTGCAGAATAAACCATAAGCGAAACGGGATTATAGCAAGGTTGCCATTCTACGCCGCTCATATCAAACAAAATTATATCAGCTTTAAAGCCTGCCTCAAGCTTGCCGATATTTTCAATTCCAACAGCCGCCGCGCCGTATTCTGTAGCCATTTTAACCGCCTCAAACGCGGGAATTTCCAGCGGGTTAAGCGTGTCAACTTTATGCAAAAGTGCGGCAAGTCTAATTTCTTCCAACATATCAAGATTATTGTTGCTGGACGCGCCGTCAGTTCCCAATCCTACTACAACGCCTTCTTTTAAAAGTTTTGGCACCGGCGAAATTCCGCTTGCAAGTTTCATATTACTGCCGGGATTATGTGCAACGCGGATTTTTTTATTTTTGATAATTTCAATTTCGTTATCGCTCAAATGTACGCAGTGCGCCGCCAAAGTTCCCAAGTCAAAAAGTCCTGTTTCTTCGACAACTTCAAAAGGACGCTTGCCGTAATCTTTGATACTGCTGTTAATTTCGTCAAGCGTTTCGTTCATATGAATGTGAATTTCTGCGCCGAGATTTTTGGCAGTTTCGGCAACTTTTTTTAGATACGCGGGCGGGCAAGTGTAAACTGCGTGCGGTCCAAACATAACTTTAATTCTGCCGTCCGCCTTGCCGTTCCAATTTTTGAACAGTTCAACATTGGTTGCAAGTTTTTCATCGCCGTCAAAAATTCCAATTAAGCCGCGACACAAAACGCCGCGCATTCCGGATTTTTCGACAACCTGCGCGACTTCCTCCATATTTGGTCCGTACATATCCATAAAAGTGGTAGTGCCGCTTTTAATCATTTCAACGGCGGCAAGCTCTGCGCCAACTCGAATATCTTTGCGTTTCATTTTATTTTCGATAGGCCAAATGTGTTTGTTAAGCCAATCCATTAAAGCTAAATCGTCGGCGTAACTTCTAAGCAAAGTCATTGAGGCGTGAGTATGTGCGTTAATAAAACCGGGTACGGCGAATTTTCCGCGCCCGTCAATTACTGTAAAATTTTTTGCGTCAAAATTAGAATTGTCAATTTTTGAAATTTTATCGCCGCTGATAAAAATATTTGAAGTTACAACTTCGCCGTTCGACTTAAGCACTTGTACATTTTTTATAACTAAATCAGTTGTCATTTTTTTACCCCCAATAGCAAAATGTGGCAACATTGTAAAAGCAACCGCGCCCGCCGTCAAGTTTAAAAATTCTCGCCGTGTAATTTCCATAAATCAACCTCCTCTGACGAATTATAACACTGAAATAAAAAAAATCGCCGCTTGCAGAGCGATAAAATTTTTCCGTTCAAATTTTTTTAAGACTTTTGAAGTTTTGCAATGTTAAATGTGGCAACATTGTAAAAGCAACCGCACCCGCCGTCAAGTTTAAAAATTCTCGCCGTGTAATTTCCATAAATCAACCTCCCTTGAAAAATTATACCACTGAAATAAAAAAACGCTCCTTGCAGAGCGATAAATTTTTCGGTAAAAACCTTTGAGATTCATACTGCGGAAAACAAAGCAGCCAATATTTTTTGCGGTAATTCCTACGATATGAATGTGAATTTCGTTGTTGCTGACTTGACCAATACTGCCTTTGACATAACCGCCTTGAGTAAGTCCGTTTAATTTTCCTGCAAAAAAAAATATTGCTTTTTATTTCGAACTTAGAAATAAAAAACAATTAAAAAGTTGATATTTGATAAGCCAACTTTGACTTGGCACTAGCATGGAATAAAGATAATCTCAACAATTTCTATTTCATCTTGCAAATAAGATACATTCTCCAAAAGTTAAAAGTTTAACATCTAAGCCCAACATATCAAGATTATGCTCTAATTCCTCTGGAAGAAACAAAGAAATATCCTCTCTATTGAAACCACACTGTTGTATTGCAAATTCATAATCCGGTCTAACCGATTTTATAAAATTCATCAATGTCCATAAATCATCCAATTTGTGATATGCACTAAGCGTAAGAATTGGCTTATATTTGGCAAGAGTTATAACGGCACCTTTTAAAACATCAAGTTCCGCCCCCTCAACGTCCATTTTTATAAAATCAACATGAGAAATTTTATTTTCGCAGATATAAGAATCAATGGTAGTTATCATTGTTTTATTCGTTCCATTTGGATCTAATCTGCTTGCAGTAGGATTTACATCATCGTGGAAATAATTCATTTCGTGCTTATAAGATCCAAGCCCCATATTTTCAAGCACAAAATTTTTTTCTTTGGCGAGATTAGAGGCAATTTCAAAATTTTTCTTATCCATTTCGAAACTATATACTTTACAACCTAAGTCCGCAAATCTAGCAGCAGTTAAGCCATCACATGCGCCACAATCAATAAAAATATCGCCTTCTTTAGGAAGAAAACCATCGCGTATATAACTAGGCGTTTTAGAGAATACCATTTTGCCAACTTGATTTAAAATTTTGCCGCGCCAATAGCCGCAAAAAGTTTCTTTCGAGCGTTCATCAATAAGAGATTCATAAACTTCCTGTAATTCTGGAAGATGATTCATAAAAACATCATAAACATGTTCCGTATTTCCATGTTCAAGACTCAAAACTTCAGAGTTTGGAAAATTTTTCAATGCAACCCTAGCATCTACATCAAAATAACTACTGTGCGTCAAAATGTATTTGGAAGGAAGAACCATATCGGAGGCATTACGCAAATTTATAATTTTAAATCCAAAATCCGAATTATCTGGGGGGGGGGGGGGGAAAGGGTAATCAAACATTCAATGTTCAAACCCTGAGAACGAAAATTTTTAACCTTTTCAATAGCTTGATCCAGTGGAGCTATAGACAAAAAAGCTACCGGTATCTTTTGACTAATAATTTTGTGAATAACCAGTGAAAATCTTTGTGTGTAAACTTCGTGAATGAGTTTAATAAAATTTTTCAAAATAAAACCTCCTAAAAAGATATTGATTTTTTTGCAAAGAAAAGATTTTCCAATACATTCAACGGATTTTATAAAAATTTTTGCAAAAGCAATAAAATTTCATTAAAAATCGAATCTTCAAAGTTTTTGTCATTCAAAATTTTTCAACTAAAAAATGTGCGCCATGTCATTCTTCATAGCTAAAGTTAAAGAATTTCACGGCGCAATTACTATATAAAATTGTAACAATATTTTTTAGTCTTTGCTTAAATCGCTACCATCTTTAAGCCAACTCATCATGCCGCGAAGTTTTGCGCCTACTTGTTCAATTTGGTGTTCAGCGTGAATTCTGCGTTGTGCCAAGAAGTTTGCACGACCTGCCGCGCGGTTTTCAACTAACCAATTACGGGCGAAAGTTCCATTTTGAATTTCTTCGAGGGCTTTTTCCATAGCTTTTCTAACTTCCGGCGTAATGATTTTGGGACCGGTTGTATAATCGCCGTATTCTGCGGTATCGCTAATGGATTTACGCATTTTCGCCATTCCGCCTTCATACATTAAATCGACGATTAATTTCATTTCGTGGAAAGTTTCAAAGTAAGCAATTTCCGGTTGATAACCGGCGGCAACCAAAGTTTCAAATCCCTGTTGAATCAGATGAGTTACGCCGCCGCAAAGTACGCACTGTTCGCCGAATAAATCAGTTTCAGTTTCTTCTTTGAAAGTAGTTTGAATGACGCCTGCGCGAGTACCGCCAATTCCGCGAGCATAAGCAAGGGCAATATCAAAACATTTGCCGGTTGCATCTTGTTCAACTGCAAAAACGTCAGGAACGCCGCCGCCTTCAACAAAAGTACGACGTACTAAATGTCCTGGACCTTTTGGCGCAACCATGAAAACGTCAACATTTTTTGGCGGAATAATTTGTTTAAAATGAATATTAAAGCCGTGTGCAAATGCAAGAGCCGCGCCGTCTTTCAAGTTTGGCTCAATTTCATTTTTGTAAACGTCAGCCTGTTTTTCATCAGGGATTAAAATCATAATAATGTCAGCCTGTTTAACGGCGTCTGCAACGTTCAAAACTTTCAAGCCTTGACTTTCGGCAACTGCTTTTGATTTGGAACCTTCATATAATCCAACAACAACATTGACGTTACTTTCTTTCAAATTCAAGCTGTGCGCGTGTCCTTGAGAGCCATAGCCAATTACAGCAACAGTTTTTCCATTGAGAATATCAAAATTAACGTCTGAATCGTAATATGTTTTTGCCAAATAAACTACCCCCATAAAAAATTTTTTTTAGAATACAAGGCAGTATAGCACTAATCTTTTTGCTTTTCAAGTGCTTTTTTACTTGCTATAACTTGAATTGGTAATTAAACTTGTGTAAAATTAAAATGGAATATGATACTGATAAAAATTAAAGGAGACTTTTAAATGGATTCAATCGTAAAAGATATGACACTCGCGCAGATTTCGCCACGGCTAAAAAATTAGGTTACATCGAATAGGAGGAAAATTTTTGACAATTTCCGAAACTGTAAGAAATTTTTTAGAAAGTTTTTTTCAAGAGAGTGGAAATTTTCTTAAAAATGGCGATTATCAATCAGCAATAAAAGCTATAACCGAAACAATAAATTTGGCTGAAAAATCCAAATATGATTTAATAGGTTACTATTATTTTTACCGTGCTGATATTTTTTATGAATTAAAAAATTTTAGTTCGGCGGAAAAAGATTATAAAAAAGCAATTAAACTTTTGGGGCGTTATGAAGAATACGAATGCGGCGTTGCAAATTTCAGATTGAAAAATTATTCGGCGGCTGTGAAATGTTTTCAAAGTGCAATTCAAAATGATATAGGCTCGGCTGTCGAATATAAGATCATAAGTCCTTGTGAAATTAAAAGTTTGGGTTGTTGGTGTTATAGCAACTGTTCAAAAATTTACACGCAAGATAAAAAAGGATTCTATGAAACACATTTTGAACTTTGCCCGTTTAATTTGGTTACAGATTTAGTTATTGAGGAATGCGGTTATCATAGCGGTACCCTGAAAATTAATTCCAATTTGAAACTTGATGACAATTCGCTAAAAAATTATAATCTTGAGGAATTGCTAAATTATCTTACTAAACTAATTGAAAAAAATCCCAATTCGATTGAAACGGCTGAAATTTACAACCTGCGCGGGCAGATTTATTTTGATTTTAGAAATTATTTACCAAAGATAGATATTAATATACCTGAAAATTTTTCTGAAGATGAATTTGAAATAAAATGTTATAAAGCTACGGCTATTGAAGAATATTACAAAAATTTAGCCGTTGAGGATTTTAATAAAGCTACTAATCTTAAGCCGGATTGTCTTCGCGCCTATATGAATTGGGGATGGTTTTATTTTTGTACCGAAAGATATGAAATTTCCATTGAAAATTATTCAGCGGCATTGAAAATTTGTCCATATAATCCTGTAGCTTATTATTATCGCGCTCATTCTTATGAAAATTTGGGCAATTACCGGCAAGCCTTGAAAGAGTACGAAAAAGCCTACAAATGCGATACCGGAGTTAGTTTTTATCTTCATAAAGTTTGGCTCATGCGTGCAAAAATTGCATATATAGCCGAATTAAAAGAATCCGTCAAGAAATTTAACCGATTTATAAAAAAACATCCAGATAATTTTAAAGGATATTTCAAGCGCGGCAAATGTTATCAAGAGTTGCAAGAATATGAATTGGCTGTCGAAGATTTTACAACGGCTATCAAGCTTAGTCCAAATAATTTTCGAGCGTATTTTCGGCGCAGTGAATGTTATCATTTTTTGGAAGAGTGGAAATGTAAAGATGATGATAATTTTATTGCTCAAAAACTAATACGGCAAGCTCCTGAAGTTGCAAAATACACCAAGATAATAGAAAATTATTTTGAGTACAGCTATCAAGATATTGCTGAAGCTTACTGCAAACGCGGCAAAATTTATGAATCTTGGGGATATGATAAATTGGCTCAAGCTGATTTTAATTCGGCTAAAAAGTATGGATATAAAGAATAGAAAGGAAGATTATTTTGAATTCAATCGTAAAAGATATGACGCTCGCGCAGAGTGGACACGATAAAATTAATTGGGTAAAAAATTTTATGCCGGTAATGGCGGCGATAGAAAAAGAATTTTCGCAGAGTAAACCTTTTGCCGGTAAAAAAATTTCAATGGCGTTGCACGTAGAGGCAAAAACCGCTTATATGGCTGAAGTTTTTAAAGCGGCTGGCGCGAAAGTTGTTTTAACCGGTTGCAACCCACTTTCAACTCAAGATGACGTTGCCGCCGCGCTTGTCGAAGACGGCGTTACAGTTTTTGCCAAACATGCTTGCACGGCTGAAGAGTACGATAATTTTATTGAACGCGCCATTGAATTTGAGCCGGATATTTTTATTGACGACGGCGGCGATTTTGTAAATTTACTTTTGACTAAACACCGTGAAATAATTCCAAAAATTTTGGGTGGCAGTGAAGAAACAACAACCGGCGTTTACAGGTTACGCGCCCTTGAAAAGCGCGGCGAATTGACCTTTCCAATGATTGCGGCAAATGACGCTTACTGCAAATATTTGTTTGATAATCGCTACGGTACGGGACAATCAACTTGGGACGGGATTATGCGCACTACAAATTTGGTTGTTGCCGGAAAAAATGTAGTTATTGCGGGTTACGGTTGGTGTGGCAAGGGCGGCGCAATGCGTGCAAAAGGGCTCGGCGCAAATGTTATTGTTACTGAAGTAGATCCTATTAAGGCGATTGAGGCGGTTTTTGACGGTTTCCGCGTTATGCCAATGAGTGAGGCGGCTAAAGTCGGCGATATTTTCTTGACACTTACCGGCGATAAAGACGTTATCACGGCTGAACATTTCGCAGTTATGAAAAACGGCGCGGTACTTGCCAACAGCGGTCATTTTGACGTTGAAATTAATATTCCGCAACTTGAAAAAATTTCAATCAGCAGAAAAACAGTTAGACACAATATCGAAGAATTTTTACAGAAAGATGGGCGAAAAATTTATTTATTGGCAGAAGGAAGGCTTGTAAATCTTGCGTCCGGCGATGGACATCCTGCAGAAATTATGGATTTAAGTTTTGCTGTACAATTTTTCAGCTGTGCACATATCCTTCACAATCATAAAAAACTTTCAAACAAAGTTTATCTTATGCCCGAAGAAATCAATACCAAAATTGCCGAAATTAAGCTTGATTCAATTGGCGTAAAAATTGATACTTTGACAGACGAACAACGCGCCTATTTGGGGCTTTAATAAAAAATGATGATTTGATAAAGAAAGCCTGTAAGTTCGATGAAAATTTGGCTTGCAGGCTTTTTGCATTTTAAGGCGTTTTTTTATATTCAAACTTTCAAAAAAGCGAAAGCCTCCTGCCCTTTGGGGCGAAACGAGGCAAAATTACCAGAACAACAGATACGATTTTTCTAAGATAATAAAAAATTTATTTTCAATAATACAAACTGAAAAAATTAACTTGGAAAAAAGAAAAGGAACTTGCTGACGCGCAAAGGCTATATCGCCTTGTATTTTCCGCTTGAATTTAAATCACGGTAAAAATTAAAATTTCTAATTAACACAATTCATATTGGACAATGGCAAGCGCAGAAATTGCCGCCGTGTCGGTTTTCAAAACAGTTTTTCCGAGTGAAACACTGACGCCGCCGCAATTTTTTATTTCTCTAACTTCACGTTCTGAAAAGCCGCCTTCCGGTCCAATTAAAATTACAATATTTTTATCGCCGTCGAAATTTTTATATTTGTAAAGAATTTCTGCAAGATTATCTTCAGTTTCTTTTTCGTAGCAGAATAAAAGCAGTGCGCCTTTACCGTTAAATTTTCCGTTTTCAAATTTGCCGAGAGTCGGTGCAATTTTTTGGAGCCAATCTGAAATTTCTTGAATGTTGCCAATTTCCGGCAAAGTATCACGGGCGCATTGTTCGGCGGTTTCTTTTGCGATACGGTTCCAACGTTCCAATTTTGTTTTTGCGCGGAAATTTCCCGGGCGTGCAATAGTTCTATCAGAAATTAACGGTTCCAATTTGTCAACGCCCAATTCGGTTGCTTTTTCAACGATCGTATCAAATTTATTTTGTTTAGGTAAACAATCCGCCAACGTTATAAATTTTTTTAAAGTTTCAGCGGGTTTAATTTCGCTTATACATTTTGCATAAATTTTTTCTGAATCAAAATCTGTAAGTTCAAGCGTTGCCGTGTTGCCGAATTTATCAACGGCAATGATTTTATCGCCCTTTTTGGCGCGCAATGAATTAGCCAAATGATTAGCATCCTTGCCGGTTATTTCTACATTTTCAGAAAGTTTTTCCAAAAAAATCCTCTTCATACTTTATCCGCCCTTCGCAACTTTTTTCTTATTATTCGTGAAAATGTAAACTTATCCTTCAGTTTTGCAAAGTTAAATCTTCCATTTTCCGGAAAAATAAAGTACCGCGCCGATAACTAGCGGCGTAAATCCTGCGAGTGCATCGCCCAGCCAAAATCCCAAATATCCCATTTCCAATGTTAAGCCAAAAAATATTGAAAGTCCAATTCTCAAAATTATCCCGTCAAAAAGCGCGGTTAAAAAATTCGCCGCCGTGTTGCCGCTGCCATTTATTAAAGCCCCCATTGGTGAACGGCAAGCACTGCCGAAAAACATTAAAACCGCTATTGGCAAATATTCCATTCCTACGGCGATAACTTTTTCATCATCTGTAAAGACGCCGAAAATTTCAGCCGGAAAAATATAAATTGCAACTGCCATTAAACTTGAAATCGTTAAAGTGATTGTAAACATTACCTGCAAAATTTTTGTGACGCGCTCAAATTTTTTTGCGCCGATATTTTGCCCGACCATTGACGAGCCCGCCATTGTCAAGGCGTTTGAAAGTAACATTGCCACGCTATTAACTTTGTTTGCAACTCCCGCAAATGCTGAAACTACTACGCCAAATGAATTTATCCACGAACTTACAAAAATTTTTGAAATGTGAATTGACGCGCTTTTAATTGCCATTGGAAGTCCCAATTTTATAAATTTTGTCAAAAGTTCTCTGTCCGGCGTGAAAAAATCTTTCGCCGAAATTTCAAATCCTAAATCTGCGCGACGCCTGTATAAAAAAATTACGCAACTGATAAAACTTGTTCCTTGACTAATAACCGTTGCAAGAGCCGCGCCTTTCGCTCCCATTTCCAAAAAAATTACAAACGCCACGTCCAGCAAAACATTCAACGCCGCCGCAATGCTGATAAATATGAACGGGTGTTTTGAATCGCCTAAGCCGCGCAAAATTGAACTTACCGCATTATAACCGTAAATAAAAATTATCCCGCTGATTGTAACTGTTGCATAGGATAACGCCTCTTCAAAAGATTCTGCAGGCGTATTCATTAATTCTAAAATTTCTTCGCGCAGGTTTAAAAATATTACAGATAAAATTAACGCGCCCGCAAATAAAAAGCTTGCCATATTTCCAATAAATCTTCCGAGTGCTTGAGACTTTTTCGCTCCCAAAAGTTGCGCAATGATAACTTGTCCCGCGCCGGAAAATCCCATTGAAAAAAAAGTTAGAAAAGTTGTAACGTCGCCGCCAATAGCAACCGCCGAAAGTCCGACACTTCCCAAAACTTGTCCGACAATTACCATATCAACCACATTGTAAACAATCTGCAAAATGTTTGACAGGTACAGCGGAATTGCAAATTTTATTAGTTGGCGCGGTACGCTGCCTTCTGTAAAATCTGTCGAAAATTTTTTTGATTCTGCCATTTTAATTTTCTCCAAGTAATTTAAACATCGCCAAAACGGGCTAAAATATCCACGACAACCCGCCTTGAAACTTTTTTAGGTAAATTGGTATCAGAAAAAATTTTTACCCCCAAAATTTTCAAGATTTGCCGAAATTTCAAAAAATGTTTACAAATAGAAAGTGGCGGCGCACAGGATGTGCGCCCTGTCCGCGCAAATCGCGTGATGCGATTTCAGCGGACACACCTACTTACAAATTTCGGTTAAAGCGTCTTTCTTTTGATACTTTTCTTTGACAAGACAAAGAAAAGTATATTTAAGATAAAAATATTTTAAACTTGTAAACAAACTTTAACCGTTAAAAAAATCTTGTAATAAAATTTTTTTGCTGTTATCATTAACTGAAATATTTTAAAACCTGCGCGAGGTGTTGTAAATGACATTAACCGAAGAAATATCAAAACGCCGGACGTTCGCAATAATTTCACATCCGGACGCCGGCAAAACAACTTTGACAGAAAAACTTTTACTTTACGGCGGCGCAATTCATTTGGCGGGCTCCATTAAATCCAGAAAAACTCAACGTCATGCTGTTTCAGATTGGATGGAAATTGAAAAGCAGCGCGGTATTTCAGTTACAAGTTCAGTACTTCAGTTTGACTACGGCGGCTGTAGGATAAATATTTTGGACACGCCGGGACACCAAGATTTTTCTGAAGATACATATCGAACATTAATGGCGGTTGATAGCGCGGTTATGGTACTTGACGCGGCAAAAGGCGTTGAGGCTCAAACTAAAAAACTTTTTAAAGTTTGCAGGGAGCGACGCATTCCTATTTTCACTTTCATAAATAAATTGGACAGATACGGCAAAATTCCGCTTGATTTACTTGACGAAGTGGAAAATGTTTTGGGCATTCGTGCTTATCCGATGAATTTTCCAATAGGCGTTGACGGTAAATATTTGGGCGTTTACGACAGGCAGAAAAACCGCGCCGAACTTTTTGCTGAAGATACAACGCACGGGCAAAGCGAAAGAATTTCAGAAATTTTTGCTCCCGACGATAAAAAATTTATTAAAAAAATTGGGCAGGAAAATTTTGACGCCTTGCAAGATGATTTACTGTTACTTGACGAGGCGGGCGAAAAATTCGACAAGGCAAAAATTGACGCGGGCGATTTAACACCAACATTTTTTGGCAGTGCAATGACAAATTTTGGCGTACAGAATTTTTTGGAAGAATATTTGAGACTTGCTCCGCCACCCGCTCCGCGCCTTTCTGACGACGGAATTATTGAGCCGAATGACGAAAAATTTTCTGCGTTCGTTTTCAAAATTCAAGCGAATATGAATCCCGCGCACCGTGACAGGTTAGCTTTTATCAGAATTTGTTCAGGGAAATTTGAAAGAAATATGCAAGTTTGGCACGCGCCCTCCAACAAAATTATAAAACTTGCACAGCCGCAACAATTCCTCGCACAGGAGCGGCAAATTATCGAAGAGGCTTTTCCCGGCGATATTGTAGGCTTGTTTGACCCCGGGATTTTTGGAATTGGCGATACAATTACTGACGCCGCGCACAAATTTAAGTTTGAAGAATTTCCAACTTTCCCGCCGGAAAAATTCGCCCGCGTTTCTGCAAAAGATACAATGAAACGCAAACAATTTTCAAAGGGAATTGAACAGTTGACGCAAGAAGGTGCAATTCAACTTTTTTATCCCGTCGGTATGGGAAATGATTCTTACGTTGTCGGCACAGTTGGAACTTTGCAATTTGAAGTTTTGCAGTACAGATTAAAAGCTGAATACGGCGTTGACGTTTTGCTGACAATGTTACCTTTTGAAGTTGCACGCTGGTTAAAATTTGAAGGCGGCGAAAAAGTTACACCTGCAACCCTGCGCGGCGCAAATAGGGGAATGTTTGTTACTGACAGAATTGAAAATCCCGTGCTGCTTGTCGAAAATGAATGGGCGTTGGGCTGGATACGTGAAAATAACCCAAAACTTTCTATGAGTGCAACACCTTTTGAAAATTAGGCAGTAGGCATTAGGCAAGAGGCAATAGGCATTAGGCAAGAGCCAAGAGGCATTAGGCAAGAGGCAGTAGGCAGTAGAAAGACATTTAGTCCTTAGCCCTTAATCCTTAAAATTGGAGGTTTAAAAATGAAATACGAAATTTTGTACCCTGAGGCTTTTCCTGTCGTGAAATTTCAATTACAGCGCGGCGAAAAAATTAAAGCTGAATCTGATGCAATGATCGCAATGAGTGCAACCGTTGATGTTGAAGGCAAAATGGAAGGCGGAATTTTAAGCGGGCTTGCAAGAAAATTTTTATCCGGCGAAAGTATGTTTTTTCAAGAATTGGCGGCTAATCGCGGCGCGGGTGAAGTTATAATCGGTCATCAGTTGCCGGGCGGAATTTTGGATATTGAATTGGACGGCTCGTACGGTTTAAGAGTTCAAAAAGACGGATATTTGGCAAGTACCGAAGGCGTACAGGTTGAAACTAAAACTCAAAATTTGGCGCAGGGACTTTTGAGCGGCGAAGGATTTTTTATTTTGAATGTACGCGGCAAGGGAATAGTGTTCATTTCAAGTTACGGCGTTATTCATCCAATAAATCTTGAGGCGGGCGAAGAATACATTGTTGACAACGGGCATTTGGTGGCGTGGACTGACTATACCGAATACAAAATGGAAAAAGCGTCCAGCGGCTGGATTTCAAGTATAACTTCCGGCGAAGGCTTAGTTTGTCGTTTCAGAGGTCCTGGCATTGTTTTGATTCAAACGCGCAACCCCGACAGTTTCGCCGCGTGGATTCGTTCAATGGTGCCCGCGTCTTAGATTGCAAGGCAGGATAACTCAAGCGGAATTGTTGACAATATCAGCGATTTTTTCAGTGATGATTAATTGAGGTAAATTTATGAATTGGAAAAAATTTTTGGT
>FLNY01004877.1_pt1 | contig 17980 bp, 13 predicted proteins | sample 1140381 | NCBI WGS metagenome assembly FLNY01 (sample SAMEA3878172, study PRJEB12797) | bioreactor metagenome | biome: Moose rumen | place: Sweden | collected 2011-10
CTTGCAGGCGACACGATTTACGGCGGGATTGTCGAGAAAAAAGACTTTATCGGGGACAAATTGCGCGAAGTCGACTACAAGGATATCTTTCGCTCAAATATTTTAATGTACGGAGCTACGGTTTGTATGATAATTCTGTGTACGGTTTTACTTACTATAATGCGTATTCTGTCTACCTAAAGACGGCGAAAAACTGCCTCCATCAACATATATCTTAGAATTCAGGGTATGATACTTCCCTGATTCCCAGTGCCAGTGTCATTCCCTTTTCCGCACTTTTCGGAAGCAAAAGCCTTGTCGCTCCGCAGGCAAAGACGGCTCTTTCGCACACATTGTCTGTTCCGGTAATATCCGAAACAAAGTCAGAATGGCTTACCTTCTGGGTGATTTCGTTTAATTCATTTGCAGAAAAAGTTACGAACGGAATCTTTAATGCTTCTGAAAGCGAGATTATTGCAGCTTCGTCTTTTTTTAAATCTATTGAAGCGATTTTTTCCAGCGAGCGATAGTCAATATTATTATCCTTCAGGACTTTTTGAACAAAATTTTTTAATTCTTCAGGATTTTTCCCTTTTTTGCAGCCTATCCCCAAAATCACGCAGCGAGGAATCAGATTTAAAATATCATCTTTAGCATAGATTGAAATAGAGAATTTTGGATGTTTTTTTTCGAGCATTTCTGCCGCAAAAGCTTTGGCAAGGCTCATATCATTGATAGTAAGGTTATTTTCCTGCGCGTACTCGTCGATTGCCGGTAAACCATTCACATCAGATGCCGTAGTTATGACGGGAGTCGCAGCTAAAAGACAGGCTATTTTTTTTGAAAAGCTGTTTGCCCCGCCTATATGTCCTGAAAGAATCGGAATCACGAACTGCCCTTTTTCATCGAGCACTATTACCGCCGCATCGCTCGTCTTATCCTTTACGAACGGAGAAACAGCACGCACCGCAATTCCTGCGGCCCCTATAAAAATCAGGAAATTTCCCTTTTTAAAATGACTTTTCGTCCAGTCTGAGAGCTTTTCGTTTTTTACAGAAGAGAGAGTTATATTTTCTTCCGTAAAATTTTCCTGAATCAAAAGCAATTTCAGCCGCTCAGAAAGAGAAAAGCCGGCGGCAGTGAAAGAAATTATGTGAATTTTCTGGTCATTCTTCTGATTTTTCAAATTCGTATCCCCTTGGAGTGACAAGTTTTTTTCCACTTGGAGTTTCTATAACCTTTGTAGAGCTGTTTCCGATAAAAACCGTTGCAAACATGTCTAATTTTGTAGACTTTAATTCACCCAAGGTCAGAATCTTTGCCTCTTCCCCTTCCCGACCGATATTTCTTGCATATCCACAGGGAGTTTTTTCAGAAAGCTTTTTTAACAAGATTTCACATGCTTTAAAAAGATAATCAGCACGGCTGCGGCTCATGGGGTTATAAAGGACTATTACAAAATCTGCCTGAGAAGCACATTCAAGCCTTTTTTCGATTTTTTCCCACGGAGTCATTAAATCGCTCAGGCTAATCAGGCAAAAATCATGAATTAAGGGTGCGCCCAAAATAGAAGCTCCGCTCAAAGCTGCCGTAATTCCTGGAAGCACAAAAACTTCTACATTCGGAAAATCCGGCGACATTTCATAGATTAAGCCCGCAAGTCCGTAAACGCCAGAGTCTCCGGAGCAAACGAAAACTACATTTTTGCCCATTTCAGCCATTTGAAGGGCCAGACGGCAGCGCTCCTCTTCTTTTTTCATCGGAGTCGAAAAGAATTCTTTGTTTGGAAAATGACCCTTTATAAGGCTGATATATTTTTCATATCCAATGATGCAGTCGCAATTTTTTAATGCGTCAAGAACTTCACTTGTAATCTGAGAAAATTTTCCAGAACCGAGACCTGCGACAATAAGAAAGCCTTTCATCATTTTTGAATTTTAACAAAAGAATGACTTGGGGGCAAGATTTTTCGAGATTATTCTACAATATTTGAAACCTGCTTTCCCCAATAGGTTTTTGAAAGTGACTTATGAGTTCCTGCATAGACAAGCGTTGGTTCACGCGGAAAAGCTTCCCAATTCACTTCACGGCAGACCTTTACCGAAACTGAGCTACCTTTTGACGGAACAAATGTCAAAAGCTGATTTTTTTCGTCAAAAGACCAGGTTCCGCTCAATGCTCCCGACATAGTTTTATCAGAATAAAGCGTAAGGTCGCTCGCTTCATCCATATTTCCATAGCTGTAAGCAAGATTTATGTGCTGCCATTGCCCGTACAAATCTTCTTCACTTATAGAATCGGCATAGTCATCAGGAATAGCGGCATATCGCTCAGGGAGAACCATAGGCCAAAGGTCTGTTCCATTTGAAACAGACGGACTCCACACGATTTTTCGCACACCACCCAGCATAATCGCATTGGAGTATGCATTGCCCGCAACATTTGCTGGAAGGCGCTGCTGGCTCATGTAGAAGTAATTTCCGTCCCCGTCATCGAAAATTGCACAGTGACTTATTCCAACCCAGCCGTAGCAAGAGCCATACCCGCTGCCCGTCTCTTCGTCGCTGAATTTGTAGGGGTGAGTCACAATCGGAAAAATGTTCGTACTCGCATTCTTTTTTCCGTCAACATCGTTTGTCATTTCAGAGCCGTCAATTGCGTAATAAGGCCCCTGGATTTTTGTTGCCCGCACTACCCTAGTCTGATACGGAATATCAAGAGCATCGTTCGCAAAAAAGAGATAATAATAGCCATTTTCTTTTATAAGCTCAGGACCTTCACTTGGCTGCCAGCGGCTTGTTCCACGACTAAAAATGCGAGTTCCGTAGCCTTGGGAAATAAGCTCGCTTGGAACAGGGCTGTCTTTAGTTCCGCTTGGTGACCATGGCTCACCCATTTCAAAATCGCCGGTTACATTTCCTGTTAAATAATCATCTCCGTCAACGGCCGCAACCTTTCCCGTTGAAGGATTGATTCTGACCAATGCGAAACCACTATGCCAGCTTCCGTAAACGAGCCAGTGAGAATCATCATCATCTATAAAATATGAAGGGTCAATTGCGTTAAAATAAAAGTATGCGTCCCAGTCGTTTGTAGAACTCCTTGAATAACCGTCTTTTCCCCTGTCACTTGAAGAGCAGACAACGAAGCCCAAATCAGTCCAGCTCGACTCACCGCCGTTTGGGTTGATCGTTTCGGCACAACCGATAAAAGCTCGTTCAGTCCAAGAACCGTCAAAGGCCGTGGAAGTTTTCGCCCCGGTTTTGATGTAATTGTCAACGACAATTGAATAATAAAGCCGGACTTTTGTTACACCGTCAACAGTGATTTTTCTTGCAGTCGGTGCCCAAAATCCAAATGAAATTTCTGATTTTGATATAGAAGAAAGACCTTGCGCGCTTCTGTATTCATTAAGTTTTTCAACAACCCAGTCAGGAGCCTCGTCCATAATGCCAGGAACCCATTCCCAGTCAACTAGATTTTTGCTCCTTTTTCCCTGAAAGTGCAGACCTGGAGTTGTGCTTTTTTCGTGGGCATTTCCATAGCTTGCGTCAGTTCCGAACATATAATAATAACCGTCCGTCCATTTAAAGACCGTCGGGTCGTGAGTGTTCGCCAAATTCCATTTTGATTTATTCGCCCAGCTTGAAATTGAAACATAATTGTCTAGATAAGTTGGAGCCGTGTAAGAAGAAACAGTGATTTTGTATGCCGTTGAAAAGCCTGAATAAGTGACCTTTACAGCGTACTCCCCTTCAGCAAGAGAAGAAAGGGCCGTTCCGGTTTTGTAAGAAGCTCCGTCAATAGAAAAGCTACAGAGAGAAGCAGAAAGTGATTTTTTTGTTCCGTCAGAATAAACTGCGTAAACTCCGTTTGAAGAAAAAGAATCAGAAGAAGCAAAAACTGTCCGACTCCCGGCAACAGTTATTGAAGAAATAGCAGATGAAGACCCGTCAGATTTTTCGGTGGCATCCTCCGCACAGGAAAAAAAGAGCGACAATTCCGCTCCAAGTAGAATAATTTTTGAAAGCCAGATTGTCGCCTTGTGCATAAGAATGTATCTCCTTGTGTTTGTTATTTCTGGTAAACCTTCAATATTTGTGTCGTTCCACTTCGGCTAATCTCAACCTTTATGCTTTGAGCAGTATTTGCCTCGATTGCCGTACGACTATCACTTGAACCCCAGGCAGAAACACAATCTCCCCAGCCATTATCTGTATCATGATAATTTACATCGGCATAAGCCGCTGCTGATGTTGAATAGCCTTCAATAATCATCGTAGATATTGTGTCTGAAGTCCAGAAATAGAAGGTTAAAGTGTCCCCGTCCGAAACAGAATATTTATCAGTTATATGACCATCTTGTCCAGCCCACCAAGTAGTAGAAGCTCCAGAAACACTGGCAAGGTCACTTTCTTCTCCGTCGCCTTTATCAACGACATACGACCAAGTTCCCCACTGAGGATACAAATACCAAGCCAAGTCATCTTTCGCAGTATCAGTAACTGTCATCGTATATGTTGCTTTAAGAGTCGCATCAGAATATTTTTCCGCATAAGTTTTACTAGTTGAGCTGCCAGTTGCGTCTCCAGTCCTATTTCCCCAGAAATATTCGCCAGCTTTTGTAGCAGATGAATCGCTGCACAGTGTCGTAAATGTAATTGTCCGACGCTCTACAGAAGTTCCCTGTAAATTCCAATCAACTGCATTTAGCACATAGCCTTTAAATGTACCGAGTAAATTCTCATTCCCGTCTGTAAGAACTAGAGTAATACTATATCCGTCATCAGCTAAAGTCCAAGTCCCTGTATAATTTCCGTCTGTTCCACCAATTGAGCCGTCTTCATACAAGGTCATAGTCTTGCTTTCGGTTGGAGTTGCATCTTCTGCATTTACTTTATCTGAGTTTCCGTCATAGATTCCACATTCACTTGCAGTAGAGCTTGTTGTTCCTCGTACTGTAAGAATCGTGTCGTAATCGCCAGAAATTTCAGAAATCGTAAGAGAAGAAAGACTTTCTGTTCCATCAGAAGTAATATCTGTGTAGTCGTCATAATAGTCATTCTGATTTAGCACTGGCCAGCCGTCTGAATTAAAGAACATCTGATGAATCTGCAGCAAGAAATGGTACTGTTCAAGATAATTAACTCGAGAATGATTAGCAAAATAGATTTTCCCATTTGAGCCATGCAGGACAGAAAGTCCACCCTGACTTCTTACACTATATTCTCCGCTAAGAACCTGAGAGCCAATGATTTTTGAGCCGATTGCGTGGTATTCCGAATAACTACTTGTTCCAAGCCACATATCTTTACCGCTTGCATCGTCATACTCACCATTAATTTCTGAAGAACGACCTAATGCACAGCGATATTCCCACATAAGCCCGCCACAAGAAGAAATCATGTAATAATAGTTAGTATTGCTGTTATAAAAAAGCTGAGCGCCTTCGTAAGCAGTAGAAGCTCCATTATTTGGCATACTAGAACTTTTAGCACCGCCAATTAATGGGCAACCAAGCAAAAGGAATCTGTCGGTAGAAGTAGAATTTGAGTGACCTGTCATAGCGTTTGTTACGCTTGATGTGCAAGCTGCATGATCAAGAGAGAAATCAAGCTCATCACCTAAAGTATAGGAAGTACCATCAACAGAAAAATTACCTAATGCAACAGGCTTTAAGCTTACAGTGTCAACATAGGCTAAAACTATCCCATTCATCCAGGAGCCATAAGTAATAGCATAGCAAGTATTTGAGCCAATTTCATACTCCATAAGTTTGCCAGTTGCAACATCAAAAACAAATTCAGGGTCAATACAACCATATCGACAGTTATTACAACTGTTATAATCTGGTACAGACAAAGAAGTTCCGTCTAATTTGGCACCGTTAGAAGATATTGAAGAAGTTAAAACTCCCTTGGTAGAGTCAGAACAACCTTTATTCGTGTAGTAATAAGGACAATAGCGTACTAAAAAGTTTTGTTTATATGTAACGCTAAGCCCTGTAAGTTTAGATTTTATTGCAGTAATATCAGAATCAGTTCCCGCATAAGATGAAATATAACTTGCGGGATAGAAAGGTCCTTTTGCACTACTAGCAATTGCAAGCACTATAGAAGATGCCGCAATAGTTGAAGTAGAAGAACTCGTGTTAGTAATAGAAACATCTGCATTTACGCCGTGGTACATATAGTACAAATCATTTTGCTTTATAACAGTCGGTGCCCAAGAAACAGCCGTATAAGAATCATTGGAATTAGCTACATCAGAAGATTTTGCCGTAAATCCTTCCCAAGCCAAAAAATCTTCGTCCCAATGCCCTTGAAAGGCAGAATAAGAAAGAGTTGTCCAGTTAACGAGGTCTTTAGAATAGCGGATATTTAAGCCTGTTTTTTCAACATTGCCACAAGAAGCGTCCGTAGCATACACATAGTAAGTTCCGTCATCGTCCTGAAAAAGTTTTGGGTCATGACAGTTTCCGGCACTCCAAGAACCTTGAGAAGTACGAACTTCTGTCGCAAGATTTGCATATTTTGTTGAAACATAAGAATCAAGAGAAGAAGTGTCAGTTGAAGCTTCTGGGGTTTTAGTTGGTGTCACTCCGCTCTCAGTAGCCTCCCCTGAGCAGGCCGCAAATGAAATGACAAATGAAGTCAAAGCTGCAAAAATTCCAAATAATCTTAAAGCCTTTTTCATAAAAGCCCCCTATAATAATAATAGACCCCGAAATAACTTCGGGGTGACAAATTACATAAAAAGCGGATTTTCCTCCGCGTCGTATTTAATTCGTTTTACCCAGGTATGGCGGTTTGGGTCATACAAGGCAAAAGCCAAATCAACTTCGGCATACGGACGAGCGTGGTAGATTAAATAGTCTTCTTTTCCGTCGCGGCTTGTTGTAAAACTGTTGTGACCAGGTCCGAAAATGCCTTTTTTTTCGTCCGTAACAAGGACAGGCTTTTCGCTTTTTTTCCAAGATTTTGGGTCAAGAAGGTCAGAGCCGTCTTTTGCAGTCAAAAGCCCCATGCAATATGTTGCGTCTGTGGCACTTGCGCTGTAAGTCAAGAAAATTTTTCCGTTTCGCTGCAAAACCGCAGGTCCTTCGTTTACCCTGAATCCCTTACATTCCCAGTCATATTCTGGAATTGTAAGGAGAGTTTGCGGTAAGCAAAGCTTTGTCGCTCCTTCCATTTTGGCAATGAAAAGAGCGGAATTTTCCTGTCTTTCTTGTCTTTTTTGTGCCCAGACGGCATACCAAGTGCCGCGATTCTCAAACACGGTACAGTCAAGCATAAAGCTGTCCCATTCGGCTTCGAGCATGCCCTTCTCTTCCCATTGTCCTGTAAAAGGGTCAGGACTTGCGTTTTCAAGAACCCAGGTGCGAATCCACCAGGGGTCTTCTGCCCTTCCCGCGGCAAAATAGATGTACCATTTGCCATTGATAAAATGCAACTCCGGTGCCCAGATATGCCAGCTCATCGGCCCGCTTGAATGTTTTCGCCAGATTACGAGAGGCTCAGCGTCAGCCAAGCCCTTTACGCTCCATGCACGGCGAAGCTCGATTCTGTCATATTCTGGTGTGCTGGCCGTAAAGTAGTAATACCCGTCAGTGTGAAAATAAACGAAAGGGTCGGCGCGTTGTTTGATAAGAGGCGTTTTTTCGTCATTTTCCGTAATGTCAGTAATATTCATTACTCTGCCTCGTCAAAAGGAACTACACCCTTATAAACTGCCGCAATTTCCCCGGCAGAAAGAGCACGGTTTGCGACAAGAATGTTGTCCATTACTCCGTGGAAAAGAGGGTCAGGCCAGTTTGAAGCGCCTACATAAATTCCCTGAACATTTGCCGCGATGTCAGCAGGCTTGATTCGGCAAGGAATTCGCTGCGTGAGCTTTCCGTTGATATAAAGTTTTGCAGTGCTGCCGTCAATTGTGGCTGTAAGGTGAGTCCACTCGCCGATTGCAGGAAGAGGTGACAGGACTGAAACGCTTCCCTTTGCACCGAGGACATCCATTCGGAGCATTTTTGTTGCCCAGTCCATACCAATCCACAAATCTTCCTTTTGATTTCCGATGTCAAGGACGCGGGACCAGACCCGCCAAGACTCAGGATTTAACCAAGCCGCAAAGGTAAAGCCCTCCCCGTCAAGAACGCTTGGGTCTAGAGTGATATACTCATCATTTCCGTTAAAATAAAGACCGTCTCCGTCATATCCTTCGTCAAGCTCAGAACCATCGAGAGCCGCAGTGTAAACAGGAATGTCATTTCCTGAATGGTCGGTAACTTCAAGGCTTTCAGTAATTTCTTCAGCAAAGGTGTAATATCCGACAACGCCGGAATTTTCTGTAATTACAAATTTTCCGTCACCGCTCGTCACGCCAGCCGTAGAGCCACAGCCCATAAGCGCAAGAGCAGCCAGAGCCGCAAATGAACTGATTAACAACTTTTTCAAAATGAACCTCCAGATAGGATTTCCTTATATCCATTTTTATTGATACATAACGATTATTTCCGTTACATATTAAGATGATAAGTCCACATTCTTTATCTGTCAACATAATTTTTGAGAAAAATTGATATATATCGTGTTTTTTTGATTTGAAAAAATCTTACAGAAGGGATATAAGCCTTTCGTTTTCACCGTGAGTTCTTACGGCGATTCTAAAGTCATTTTTTGTAAGATTTTTGAAATTCTCGCATGTCCTGAGCGAAATTCCCTTTTCAAGAAGATATTTATCCAAGGATTTTCCGGCGTATTTTTTTTCACTAATCTTTTGGTCATTAAACAGGATAAAATTTGCCTCACTTGGATAGACAATAAAACCTAAAGCCTTGAGTTTTTTAGAAAGATAGGCCCTCTCCTCTTTTATCAGCTCCTGAGTTTTTTTGACATAATCCTTTTCTTCGAGTGCCGCTATCCCCGCAATCTGAGCGATTTGCGAAACATTCCATTCAGGTTTTAAAAGGTTTATTTTTTTAATGAGGGCAAAATTAGAGGACATTAGGTAGCCCAGGCGAAGCCCTGCCATTGCGTAAATCTTTGTAAATGCGTTCAGAACGAGCAAATGCGGACAAGTCTTTAAGAATCTGACAGCAGACTCTTCACTTTTTCCTGTAAATTCAATGAAACACTCATCAATAAGGACAAAAATTTCATTTTTTTCACAAAAATCCAGGATTTCTTTTAATAATAGAGGATTTATCATCTGCCCTGTCGGATTGTTCGGATTGCACAGAAAAATCATATCAGGGGAGGCTTTTTTTATTGACTCAAAAATACTCTCATTAAGAACAAAATTCTTTTCCCGTTGCAGATTATGATAAAAGATTTCAGAGCCGCAAGCCTTAAGCGCTCTTTCATAGCCAGAAAAAGTCGGGGAAAAAATAAGTGTTTTTTTGGGGGAAATCGCGCGGACAGAAAGGGAAAGCAGCTCCGACGCTCCGTTCCCGAATGTGAGAAATTCCACAGACCCGAAATGACAGTTTTGCTCGATTTTTTTGCGTAGCAGAGCACAGCTTTGATCGGGATATTTTTCGCAAAGTTCAATGGAATTTTTTATTGCATCTTTTACGCCTTCCGGAAGTCCCAGGGGATTTGTGTTCACGGAAAAGTCAAGAAAAGATTTTTCACCAGCATCTCGGCTCCGCTCTGTACAAGGCCCGAAATCTTCCCCTCCGTGGTGGTATTCCGCCGTAAATTCAAGCGGAGGCCTTTTTGTGCGGAGAAAGCTCATTATTCTTTCATAATTCTCAGGCCTGTGGGGAAATGTGCAGTCTGTACAGTTTTTTAGGATTCTACCATCTTCTTTTTTTATGAAAACAGGCTTCCCGGGGCAAGGATTTTTTTCGTAAAGAGGGCAATAGCAAAAAAGACAGTTAAAATCTCCTTCAAGTTTATGGCAAGGAAAAAACTGGCAGTCTCTGTTTTCAAAAAATTTTGAAGAATTATTCATTTTAGTTTTATTTTAGTGAAATTCAGAGAAAAAATCGATATACTGTCTTTTATGATAAAACGCTCTGGCTACGCAGATTTGCCCCTTCACACGGGAATCGTTCCAAAATGGCTTGCTGACAGGATGAAGTTGCTCGGAACAGAAATAATCGAGTCGATTCTTTTAAATTACGGTAAAAAAGAAGTTCTCACGCGCCTTTCTGACCCGCTCTGGTTTCAGAGTCTTGGCGCGGTTTTGGGAATGGACTGGCATTCAAGCGGAATTACTACGAGCGTAATGTATGCCTTAAAACGCGGAATCAATGAGAGGGCACGGGATTTCGGGCTTTGTGTTTGTGGCGGACGGGGAAAATATTCACGAAAAACTCCCGACGAGCTTTTGTTTCTGGCAGATGCGACTGGCCTTGACGGAAACTCTCTTGTAAATGCAAGCAGGCTCACCGCAAAGGTTGACGGCTCTGCCGTTCAGGACGGTTTTCAGCTTTATATGCATAATTTTGTTTTGAGCGATGAGGGCGACTGGGTTGTAGTCCAGCAGGGAATGAACACGAAGCTCCGGACTGCCCGACGCTATCACTGGAGCTCCGAAAATCTGCGTTCATTTATAGAAGAGCCTCACTCTGGCGTTACTGGCGAAAATCAGGGAAAAATCCTTAATCTTACGGCTGCTGAGGCTTCTGCCACCCGCTCATCAATTCTCTCGCTCACTCAGGAAAATCCCGGCAAAATGCTTAAAGAAATTGCGAAAATCACAGGACAAGATTATGTATGTCAACTGGAATTCTGGCAGGGAAGTCAAATTTTAATCCGTAATGACAGGAATTTAAAAATGCCTGGCCATCACGAGGTACGGGCTGAGGATGTCGATTTAAAACGGCTCGGCTCAGTTCTTGCGACGGCTTATGACAATAATTCAAATCAGAATTTTGAGTCACTTTTGCTAACCCCGGGCCTGGGGCCTCGCACCTTACAAAGCCTGACTCTTGTAAGCGAGGTGATTTACGGAACTCCAAGCAGATTCACCGACCCCGCCCGCTTCAGCTTTGCCCACGGCGGAAAGGACGGGCACCCCTTCCCCGTCGCGACAAAAATCTACGACGAGTCAATCCGTATTTTAGGAGACGCAATCGAAAAGTCAAAGCTAGGTTACAAGGACAAAAGCGAGTGCATACGCCGCCTAAACACAACTGCCCGCCAAATCGAAGAGAACTGCTCTCCGCTGGCAGATTTTGAGGCAACAATCGCCCACGAAAAGGAGCACTCCAAGGAATGGGGCGGTCGCACCTGCATGGACTAATGGTATAAGTACCCCAAATGTCGACTTTCGTCACTCACAACAAAATTATGTTTAAAATCGAAAAAGACAGGTTCGCTTCACACGCGCAGCCTAAAGCATTTATTTTTTATGCGATTGGTGGGGCTAATAGGATTTTGCTCCATGAGGGATTTTCTCACCTGCGAGTGTTCCGCGCCCGCACTGCTTTTTCGTTTAAAAACGCTATTTTTTCAATAACTGTAAAGGAAAGTCGACATTTTACCTTATCTGTCGGTAAGAAGAAGTAATTTCGACTTTTGCATTACGGAAAAACACTGAAAACTTACCGATTGAATGTTTGGCAACTTCAAAAAGTCGAAATTAGGGCTAAGTATTGACTTTTGAATTTACAATTTTTTTTGTTATAATTATAATACTCTTATGAAGTTTTCACTTAAAAAGTATAAAATATCTTTAATTCTTTTTATTGTTACGCTAATACTTCTTTATATATGCCTTTCCATATTAACATGGATTTTTAATCAGAATGAAACCCTTGTAACCTTTGCAAAAAATACTCTGGAACAAAATACAGACTATCCGGCGACAAATTCAAATCTTGACATTAAAATGGAAATTCCTACCAGAACCGACGGAGTTAAAAACTGCTGGCAGGAAGCCGATGGCTCATGGGGAAGCCAATACGACATCTATGTCATAAACAACACGGACTACCCTTTCGTAGACTGGCGTCTTGAAATGTCTGTCCCCGATGAAGCCCGCATAGACTCCAGCTGGAACGGAACTTACATCGAATCTCCTGGTAAAATTACCATAAGCGGCTCGGCCCCTTTTCTTACGGCAATCGCCCCGCCTCATAACAATGTCAAGGTCGGATATGTCCTGTACACAAACAAATTGATGACCGGAAGCAATTTTTATCTCACAGGAAGATTTTTAAGAAAGCCATTAAAAGACATTCCTTTTATGACCAGCTTAATTCTAGTCATACTAAGCTTTTTAGCCTTTATAATCTCGCTTGTTTCATCAATTATGGTCGAAAGGCAAAAAATAAAGGACGAAGAAAAAATCGAGGATTTATTGCAGCTCTGCGCGCGTTTTATCGACGTCCGGGATGAATACACAAAAATGCACTCCTCACATGTCGGAATTTATGCCCGAAAAATCGCAAAAGAAATGGGGCTAAGCGAGGATTTCCAAAAAACAATTTACTATATGGGAATGATGCACGATGTCGGAAAGGTCTTGATTCCAAATGAAATCCTGTGTAAGACAGAAAAACTTACTCCAGAAGAATGGTTTGAAATGCGCAAGCACACGACTTATGGAGCAGAAATTCTTAAGGATTTCAAGGCAATCCCAAACATTAAGGATGCCGCCCTGTATCATCACGAGCGCTACGATGGGAAAGGCTATCCGCAAGGCTTGAAGGGCCAAGAAATTCCTTTAGAAGCACGCATTATCGGAGTCGCAGATTCCTACGATGCAATGCACACGAACCGCTCATACCGCGTTCATCTTTCTGACGATGTAATCTTGAGTGAGCTTGAAAAAAATAAGGGCAGCCAGTTTGACCCTCAGGCTGCCGAAGCGATGATTCGCCTTTTAAAGGCAAATAAACTGCATCAGTCGGAGTAATTATTTCTATCAAGAATTTTTGATAAATTTCAACTTTTCTTGATATATTCTCTTGCAAAATACGAAATCCACTTGTATTATTGACTTATAAAGCAAAAAAATCGTGATTTCAGGAGAAAATTCAAGTGAAAGAATCAATAATTGTTGATACAAAAAACAAAAAATCAGTCATCAGCCGTGACATTTACGGACATTTTTCAGAGCATTTAGGCCGCTGTATTTACGGGGGCTTTTGGGTCGGAAAAGACTCTTCTATCCCGAACATACACGGATATAACAAGGCTGTCGTTCAGGCATTCAAGGAGCTCGACATTCCAAACCTTCGATGGCCAGGCGGGCTTTTTGCCGATGAATATCACTGGAAGGACGGAATTGGCCCGAAAGAAAAGCGCAAGCGAATGGTCAACACGAACTGGGGCGGCGTTACCGAGGACAATTCCTTCGGAACTCACGAATTTTTTGGGCTTTGTGACGAGCTTGGCTGCAAGCCCTATATTTGCGGAAATGTGGGAAGCGGAACCGTTCAGGAAATGGACGAATGGATTGAATACATGACATTTTCCGGTGAAAGCCCTATGTCAAAATTAAGGGAGCAGAACGGCAGAAAAGAGCCTTGGAAGCTTCCTTATTTCGGAGTCGGCAACGAAAACTGGGGTGGCGGCGGAAATATGCGCCCTGAGTTTTACGCTGACCAATACCGGCGCTACCAAACATTCGTTCGCCAGTATGGCGAGAACAAAATCTTTAAAATTGCAGGCGGCGCAAATGTCGACGACTACAACTGGACGGAAGTCTTAATGCGAAATGCCCACTGGCTTATGGACGGTCTTTCCCTTCACTACTATTCTTATGAATACCGCTGGGAAGAAAAAAAGCCGGCGACAGGTTTCTCAAAGGAAGGCTTCTACAGAATTATGAGAAACGCCCTCAGAATGGACGAGCTTGTCCGCCGACATTCAGAAATTATGGATAAATACGATCCTGACAAACGAATAGCTATGGTCGTTGACGAATGGGGCAACTGGTTTAGCGCAAAGCCAGGTACAAACCCAGGATTTTTGGAGCAGGATAACTCTGTTACAGACGCCCTCGTTGCGGGAATTACGCTCAATATTTTCAATAATCATTCTGACCGTGTCAGAATCGCGAATCTTGCCCAGGCAGTAAATGTCCTTCAGTCTCCTGTTCTCACTCAGGGAGACAAAATCGTTCTTACTCCGACATGGCATGTCCTTCATCAGTACAAGGGACATCAGGGAGCGACTTTGCTCGGAACAAGTGCCGCTCATTCATACTGTGGAGTTTGCGATGTTCCGGATTACAACCGAAGCCTCCGTGGCCTTTCTGCAAAGGAAGATGTCATCGTTCCGGGCTTGAGCGTTTCTGCATCGGAAAAAGACGCACCGGGCAATACTGGCGCAAAAAAACAGTATCTCGTGACACTAGCAAACATTGATGCGGAAAAATCAAAGGAAATCGAAATTTCTTTTGCGAATCTCGAAGGAAAAATCAAAGCGGCAAGCGCGACAATCGTCACTGGCGAAAAGTACGACACAATCAACAGCTTTGAAAAGCCAGAGTCCGTAACAGAAAAATCACTGGCTGTGAAAATCGTTGACGGAAGCACTCTTTCGCTTAATGCGACAGCTCATTCTGTAATTGCAGTGACAGTGCTTGTATAAATCTATTGGGGTTTTTATGAAGACGAAAGTTAGTATCGTAAAGGATTTTACAAAAGGAAAGGTTGACGACAAGCTTTTCAGCTCATTTATTGAGCATTTGGGAAGAGCCGTTTACACGGGAATTTATGAGCCAAGCCACAAAACTAGCGATGAACAGGGCTTCAGAAAAGATGTAATCGAGCTTATAAAAGACTTGCGCGTAGGTTTAGTTCGCTATCCGGGCGGAAATTTCTTGTCTGGCTACAACTGGAAGGACGGAATCGGGCCCCGTGAAAGCCGGCCTGTTCGCCTTGACAGAGCATGGCACACAATCGAAACAAATCAAATTGGAATCGATGAATTTGCGGACTGGGCAAAAAAAGCAGGCACTGAGATTATGGCGGCGGTCAACATGGGAACAGGAAGTGTCCAAGATGCCGCTGATATGGTCGAATACTGCAACTACCCGAGCGGAACTTACTGGAGCGACTTACGCATAAAAAACGGCCACAAAGAGCCTCACAACATCAAATACTGGTGCGTGGGAAACGAAATGGACGGACCGTGGCAAATATGTCACTTAGATGCAGTCGATTACGGAAAAAAAGCCCGGGAAGCCATTAAATTGATGAAGTGGACTGACGAAAACATACAAACGGTAGTTTGCGGAAGTGCCTCATCTTCAATGCCGACATATCCCGAATGGGACAGAATCGTTCTTGAGCACACTTATGATTTGGCAGATTTTATCTCAATTCACAGATATTTTGAGAATCGCGGAAATGACGACGATTTCTTAGCTTCTTTCTACGATATGGAGCAGTTCATAAAAACAAGCGTTGCAACCTGTGACTATGTAAAGGCACTAAAACGAAGTAAAAAAGATATGATGCTCTCATTCGATGAATGGAATATTTGGTATCAGAGCAAGAGTGAGAGCCATCCTTGGATTACCGCTCCTAGAATTCTTGAAGACCACTACTCTCTTCTGGATGCCCTCACCTTCGGAGGAATGGCAATCACTCTCTTAAATCATGCGGACAGAGTAAAGGTTGCCTGCCTTGCTCAGCTGGTAAATGTAATCGCCCCTGTTTTCACCGAGCCGGGAAAAGGCGCGTACAAGCAGGCAATTTATTTTCCTTTCAGAGATGTTTCTGTTTACGGTCGCGGAACAGTCCTGTCTCCGATTGTAAAGACAGAAAACAAGGTTACTGAAGCTTATGGAGAGGTTCCGGCTGTGATTTTTGCCGTCGTATATGATGAGCAGAATGAAGAATTAAGCGTTTTTGCCCTTAATACGAACAAAAATGATTCTTCAGATACCGAAATTGACCTTTCATCTTTCGGAAAAACAAAGATGATATATCGTTCTGAAATGGCAGGAAAAGATTTGAGTGCGAAAAACACACTTGAAAACCAAAATGCTGTAAAAACAGTTGAAATTTCTCCAATTCAGAGTGAAAATAGTATCTATACTGTAAATCTAAAGGCAGCTTCCTGGAATGTAATTAGATTTAAAATAGAAAAATAGGATTGCCGGGTCAAGACTGTCACTAAAAGGAGATATAAAAAATGTCTGATATTAAATCGTATATCGAAAAGGGAAACGCTATTGTCGGAATTGAATTCGGCTCAACGCGAATTAAAGCCGTCCTGATTGATGAAAAAAACGCGCCAATAGCACAGGGAAGCCACACTTGGGAAAATTCCCTTATCGACGGAATCTGGACTTATTCCGAAAAAGAAATTATTGAAGGCTTGCAGTCGGCTTACGCTGACTTAAAGCGCGATGTAAAGGAAAAATACGGCGTTACCCTTAAAAAGCTCCGTGCACTCGGCATAAGCGCGATGATGCACGGCTACCTCGCTTTTGACAAGAGCGACAGGCTCCTCGTTCCCTTCCGCACCTGGCGAAATACAATCACAGGAGAAGCTTCGGAAAAGCTTTCTGGCCTTTTTAACTACCCTATTCCGGAGCGCTGGAGCATTTCACATCTGTATCAGGCGATTCTAAAAAACGAAGAGCATGTGCCAAACATTGCGTTCTTTACGACTCTTGCAGGCTTTATTCATTGGCGGCTTACTGGCGAAAAAGTGCTTGGCGTTGGGGATGCTTCAGGAATGTTCCCGATTGATACGGAAACAAAGAACTACAACAAGGCCTTCATCGAAAAATTTGACGCTCTCATTGCTGACAAGGGCTTTAGCTGGAAACTTTCAGATATTCTACCAAAAATTTTACTTGCAGGTGAAAACGCAGGCAGCGTAACAAAAGAAGGGGCTAAGCTTCTTGACCCAAGGGGAGACTTAGAGGCAGGTGCTGTTATGGCGCCACCAGAAGGAGACGCAGGAACGGGCATGGTTGCCACAAACAGTGTCGCAAAGCGCACGGGAAATGTTTCTGCAGGAACGAGCGTTTTTGCGATGGTCGTGCTCGAAAAAGACTTGCAGAAAGCCTATAACGGTCTTATTGACCTTGTTACAACTCCTGACGGGGCGCTTGTTGCAATGGCACACGCAAATAACTGTATGGGCGAATTTGACCACTGGGTCGCCCTGTTCGACGAAGTGATTACCGCCGTTACAGGAAAGGCTCCCGACAAAGGTAAGCTTTACTCTACGCTTTTAAAATCTGCCCTTTCAGGAGATAAGGACTGCGGCGGGCTTTTGCCGTTCAACTATCTTTCAGGCGAAAGCATTACCGGGCTAACAGAAGGACGCCCCCTTTTTGTACGAAGCCAGCATGCTTCATTTACTATGGCAAACTTTATCCGTTCCCAGCTTTTTACGGCACTCGGTGCGCTCCGCACCGGCATGGATATTCTTTTTGATAAAGAAAATGTCAAAATCGACAGCCTTACAGGTCACGGAGGCTTTTTCAAGACTGCCGAAACAGGCCTTACCGTTATGAGTGCTGCCCTTCACACACCGGTTTCTGCTCTGGAAACAGCGGGAGAAGGCGGTCCCTGGGGCATGGCGGTTTTAGCAAGTTACCTTGTAAACGGAAAGGGAAAGCATCTTTCTCTCTGGCTTAACGAACAAGTCTTTGCCACAAGCAAAAAGACCACGGTTGAGGCCAAAAAAGAAGACATCGAAGGCTTTAACACTTTCTTTGCCCGATACACTAAAGGCCTTGCAATCGAACGCGCTGCGGTAAAGAATATTGAGTAGATAAATAGACCCCGAATCAACACTTCGACACTGCTCAGTGCAAGGGTTCGGGGTGACATATCATCAGGAGGAAAAAGATGTTAGTTGTATCTTATGCTGATTTTTTTGCAAATCCCGCGCAATATCAAAAAACAGCATCGCTTACTGGCATAAAAATTTTACCAGAAAAAAAGACAAAAAAAATCTCTCGGCGGGTTCAAAAGAAACTGGATGCCCTAAACGCAGTCGTTGGAATCATACCATCTGATATAGATATAGACGCACTATTAGAAGAAAGAAGGATGTCAAAATGAAAATCCTAA
>FLNY01002598.1_pt1 | contig 17963 bp, 14 predicted proteins | sample 1140381 | NCBI WGS metagenome assembly FLNY01 (sample SAMEA3878172, study PRJEB12797) | bioreactor metagenome | biome: Moose rumen | place: Sweden | collected 2011-10
ATATCAGTCCATGCTTGATGAACAGATGGCATCCAATCTGGCCGGCAGTGGAAAGAGCCTTCAGTCGGGCGGTCTTGCAGATCTCATCGTTAAACAGTTAGACAAAAGTTCAAAAATATCCAAAAATTCAAAAAACGAGGACGGCAGTTTCAGGATGCCGGACGAATCCAGAAATTTCAATATCAGCGGTGATGTGAAAAGTTTCAGTATCAACGGTGATTTAAAAAGTTTCAGCCTTGCAAATGCGGCAAAAAAACAGCGTACCGGACAGGTGAACGGAACATCTGATTATTTCGGAACCTCTCTTGATATCGGGGAGCGCAGCGGCCGCAGAAACGAGGTTAACAGCCGTAATATCGCACTGTTCGAAGATCTCAAATCCCAGAAGGAGTATTCAAAATCACTTCCTGCAAGTGCAACCTCTACGGACTTTGTAGAGAAAATCATGCCGATCGCCCAGAAAATCGCCTCCAAATACGGTCTTAATCCTTTGGCGATGGTGGCACAGGCAGCGCTTGAAACCGGATGGGGTAAACATCTGATGAAAAAAGGCACGGAAGTTGCAAATAACTATTTCGGGATCAAGGCTTCTAGAAATTCTGCCAATACAACCAGAGCAAACAGCTACGAGTATGTAAACGGCAGGAAAGTAATGATGAATTCCAAATTCAGAGCCTATGACAGTGTAGAGCAGAGTCTTGAAGATTATGCAAAACTGATTACCGGAAACAACCGTTACGACAAGGTTAAAAATTCGGACACTGTCGAAAAATATTTTGAAGAACTCCAGAAGGCCGGTTACGCAACCGATCCGAACTATGCAAACAAATTAAAGAAAATTGTAAAGAATTCGGCCTTCGACAGATATAGAGATGTGAAAGTATAAGGCAGGCAGGTATGAACACAATAGCATCAACTCCATCCAACGGGTTACTGTCAATCGGCAAATCTGCTGTTGCCGCGCAGCAGCAGATGTTGAATACCACATCCAACAATATCGCCAATGTCGGTACTGAAGGTTATGTAAGACAGCGTTCACAGACATATACCAGTCTTCTTAATTACGGAGTTGGTGAAACTATCACCGAACGTCTGAATAATACATACAGCCAGCAGGAAGTATGGAGAGACACCTCCATCAGCAACTATTACGATACTGTATATGGACAGTTGAGTTCAATTGATAAATACCTTTCCAGTGAATCAACCGGTATGAGCGGAGCAATTCTTGACACTCTCAAATCACTGCAGTCTGCTGTCAATGATCCGTCATCCCTTGCCCAGAGAACCGAATTTATCGGCAGTGTAAACGGACTTGTGAACCGTTTCAACACTCTGTACACAGATGTAAACAATACCCAGCAGTTCAACACAAGCAGGATCGGAGAGGATATCGGAACTGTTAATGAAATAATTGCCAAGATTGCCAATCTCAACAAGGCGGTGCAGGCAACGCTCGGCGAAAAATCATCCGTTGCCTACAACCTTCAGGATCAGCGTGATGCCGCTATCCAGGAACTTTCAAAATATATGGATATCCGCACCTACAACCAGAAGGACGGGGTTATTCTGGTAACTCTTTCAACCGGTCACTCTCTGGTGCTGCAGGATGGAAATCATGCAGTACTTGAAGAGGTTCCTGGAAAATTCGACTACAGTAATAGCCAGATGAATCTTACCTATAAGAATTCACGCGGTGACACCAGTTCTGAAACCACTCTGGATAACACCACCATCGGCGGTGAACTTGGCGGACTGCTTGAAGTTCGTACTGAAATTGAAGAGGTTGAAAAGAGTCTCGGACAGCTTGCAATTGCCATGGCGGATGCCTTTAACCAGGGTAATCACAACGGTGTGGATCTTAACGGAAATTTGGGTGGTGATATTTTTACCATTGCCCCTGCTACAACTCTTGGATCAAATTCAAACAGTGTGGTTACAACCACAGTGAATTTCGGCGAGGGGGCCAATGTAACCACCAATGATTTCTATATTGAGTTTACTTCTGCTACGGAATACAACGTATATACCGTAGCACGGGATAATGCTGAAAGAGTTGAAATTCTTACCGGGCAGACTGATACCGAACTTAATCTGTCTGATTACGGCATTACCATCAAATTTGATGATACTGCAAAGGCCAAAGGTGATTACTTCTTCATTCAGCCTACACTTGCAGCAGCTTTTGACATTAAACCGGCCATTACTTCTGAATCGCAGCTTGCGCTGGCTTCTGCACTCAAGGCAGAAGTTGATCCTTTAAATTTCGGCAAGGCTACGGCGGTAATTTCAAATATATACAATACTTCGTCAATCGATACCAGTACTGGAAAACTAGAGTTGAAAGCGGGAGCGCCGGCTTCTGTCATTATTGACAACAACGGCAATTACGAGGTGTTTGACAGTAACAACAACAGTCTGGGGGTTGCTGATAGCAACTCCTGTAACGGTGTCAATATCCTTGCTCATATTCAGCAAGGAGGAACTCCTTTATCTGAAATTTACGGATATGATATTACCGTAAATGGCAAAGTATTTGCAGGTGATCAGTTTAACATTGAAGTTAATTCGAACGGGATCGGAGATAACAGCAACGGACTGGCAATGTGTGAGATGCAGACTGCAGATCTTGTTGCCAGCGGTACTTCGAACGGGGTAAAACAGACCTTTGTTGAGAGATATTCTCTGCTGACCAGTGAATTCGGAACTGTTGTTAACAACGCCAGTGCCAATGCAACCGCAAGTGAGGCCAAACTGGCTCAGTCGGTGGCACAGTATGAGAATATTACCGGTGTTTCCCTGGATGAGGAGGCTGCCAATCTGGTGAAGTTCCAGCAGTATTATCAGGCTGCTGCAAGAATTATTTCAGCGTCACAGACAGTTTTTGATGCGCTGATCAGCGCAGTATAGGCATGGAGATGAGATTATGACAGCACGAGTTGCAACCGATTCAATGTACCGCAACAGCGTGTACTATATGCAGAGAAGAAATCTTGAACTTGAAAAGGTTAATGAACAGTACAATACCGGTAAGAAATATCAGAGTGCCGCTGATTCACCGTCAAATTTCGCCTCTACGATGCGTCTTGAACATGACATCGCCATGTATGAGCAGTATACAACCAATTCAGGTTATGCCCTGGATAATCTGACTCTTGAAGAAACCTCTCTTTCAACAATCAATGAGGTTCTTGACCGGGCCAACGTACTGCTTCAGTCCGGAGTCAACGGTTCGTACAGCGGAACGGAACTGAATTCTATTTCGCAGGAACTCAAGGAAATACAGAAGCAGATCTACGATCTGATCAATACCAAGACCGCAACCGGTGAATCAATATTCTCGGGCGGGCTCAGTGATATCGATGCATATCTGTGCCAGGATGACGGAACCTATATCTGCCAGGCCGACTGCAGTCAGCGCTTTGTCCAGGCTTCTTCATCCGCAAAAATTGCTGTTTCTGATTCTGCCAAGAATTTTTTTGAGCATGTTGAAACTGCAAGATCTGTTGATGTGACAGGAGGATTGACTTTCAGTTATTCAGACTACCAGTCGTTTGAATCGTTTTATAACAGAAATTATCTCACAGATACCAATTCTGCTGCAGAAATAACCAAAAATACCTATACAGTTACCCAGAGTGGAACCGAGTATATCGTAAAGGATAGTGCAGGAGCTGAAGTTGCAAGATCTGCTGCCGGGGCTAAGAATCTGAATTTCAACGGATTGAATCTCAATCTGGAGAATGTTTCCGGATCTGCAACCTTCACCCTGGCTACAGCTGAAAATGACAATGTATTGAATACCATCGGTAAGGCCATTGCCGCTATTGATAATTACAACAACGGTGCTATTACCAGAAGTGATGCAGACAATATTCTTTCTCAGACACAGGTATCAATCAGAAATACCCAGCTGTCTGTCAATACGACCATGACATCAATCGGAGCGCGCCAGAACACTCTGGATAATATAATAAATGCCAACTGTGAGATTTCTGATGTTAAGAAAGAGGCTAAGGCTACTATTTCTGAAGTAGATCTGTACGAGGTGACCACAGATTTAACCAAAACCCAGACTTACCTTCAGATGGCGATGACTTCATTCAACTATGTGACCGGAACTTCGCTGTTTGATTATATTCACTAATCCATAGGTTAATTCCCTTTTCCTGACGGTACTTTTTAATGCCGTCGTTTTTTTGACTGCCGCCTGGTGCTGTGCTGTTTATTTTGCTATTGTGGTTCAGTTTTTGTGCCATGATTGTGATAAACTGTTGTTTAAAACAAAGAGGAAGAACAGCCGCAAAACAAGCAATTGATTATCCGGTAGAATCGCTCAATTTAAGATTCTTCATATGTTATATGTTGCATTTAGATTAACTATATGCAGAGAAGAATTTATTTCATGACGGTTATTCGTTTTAAGGGAAGAATATGGGAACAAAGCAGTCATTATCTGAAAAAAACTTTCCGATAGGGATCGATAATTTTGAGAAAATTATCAGCAACGGAATGGTTTACATTGATAAGACAGAATATCTCGAAGAACTGCTTAAATCCGGAACGGAGATTTCGTTGCTTCTAAGACCGAGGAGATTCGGTAAAACTCTTACCATGAGTATGTTGTCATGCTTTCTGGAAATGAATTATCAAAATCCATGTGACAGAAGCAGACCTGACCAACTCTTTAAAAATCTTGCGATCTATAAAAATAAAGAATTCTGCGATAAGTATATGGGCAGATATCCAGTTATCAGTATATCTTTCAAGGATGTGGATGGTAAAAATTATCAGGAGGCTGTAAACAGAATAATAGCAGTATTTGCCAAGCTTGCTGAAAAATTTGATTTTCTTACCCGACGGGATGAACTGGACGTGTTATTTCTGAAACAGATTCGGGATTTGAATGCCGGAAAAACTCCTGTTTTCAGAAGTGATGGAAACTTTGACGGAACCAACATCAACCTGATATTGGATTTTTTAGCAAATCTGGCTCAGTGTCTGAAAAAGACTTTCGATAAACCGGCTGTTGTTATTATTGATGAGTATGATGTTCCATTGCATAAAGCACAAGTTAACGGCTATTATGACGATCTGCTTAGAATTATCCGCGGGATCCTGAGTTCGGCGCTGAAAGATAACAGTGAGAATATATTCAAGGGCTTTATAACCGGATGTCTTAGAATTGCTCATCAGAGTATTTTTACCGGAGTTAACAATTTCATGACTTTTGGTATTCAGGATGTTTTTTTATCCGGATTTATCGGACTTACCAGAGAGGAAACGGAAAATCTTCTAAAACAGAGCGGTATGGAAAACCGTATTCATGACGTGCTTGAGTGGTATGACGGTTATAACTTTGCCGGAAACGATATGCTGTGCCCCTGGAGTGTGCTCAATTTTATGGTTTACGCGCTTAGAAGCAGGGATCCTGCTACTTTTCAGCCGCAGAACTACTGGGCAAATTCCAGTGGTAATGACATCATAGAGCTCTGCATGAAGAATCCAGGCCGAAAGGAGACAGAATGCATACAGAGTTTACTGGATGGTAAAAATGAGCAAATCACCCTCAGAGAGTTTACCTCTTATCCTTCGATTTCCTCACATACTGATTTTAATAATTTCGCAACGCTGATGCTTCATACCGGATATCTGACAGTAGCGAAGGATAGTAATCCTTCAGAAACAAAAAGAGTATCAGTCAGAATTCCCAACAGGGAGGTCCTTGAATGCTTTTCTGATAAAGCGGAGATAATTTTCAGCGGCAGTAACCCGCAATGGCTGGAAAAAGCCGTTATACTCAGGGATGCACTGCTAAATGGGGACAGTGAACAGGCACAGAACATCATGAATAACATGCTCAGGAAGTTTATCAGCGTAAGAGATACCGGACATGAGTATTACTACCATATGTTCCTTTCAGGAGTGCTTTCCATAACTTCTGACGATGATCTCGATGTAAAGTCACAGATTGAGCAGGGTGACGGCTATCCTGATATCATTATCGATAACCTGATGAGGAGAGAAGCCGTGATCCTTGAACTAAAAAAAGCTGACGGAAGAGAATTATCAAAACTTAAAAGCGCGGCTGGAACTGCGCTTGAACAGATCAGAAATAAAAACTACGACCGTGAATTTAAAGAGCGGGAATACCGGAAAATTATCCTGTTTGGAGTCTCTTTCTACGGAAAGGAGTGCCTGGTGCTTAAAATGCCGGATGCTTCAAATTCCGGGTAAAACAGCATGTTTTTCGGAAAACTGGATAATTCAGAAACAAACGGTTTCAAGTTTGACCGTCATAGGCTTGTTATATGGTCGGGAGGTTGCAAACACAAACAATAAATTATGGTGTTGAATTACGGTATATTGAGTCAAAATGATATGTGGGTATCTGTATTTTTCCAATATCTGTGTTATAAAGTCGGGTAGTGTGCTTTGGTCATTTTACTGACTGAAGAGTCGTGACGATAAAAATATATTTGGATATCCCTCACATGGAAGAAAAAAGTCTTTTTGACCGTAATATTGAACTGTTACGGAAAAATTATCCCCGTCTTGCTGAACTGGTTGAAGCCTGTCCGGATACTGCAACGGAGGAACTCGACTGTCAGATTGTTAATGGGAAACAGTCAACAGTAACTGTTAACGGAATTCAGCTGACATCCAGACATGATGTTGTGCTTCAGATGGAGCAGATGTGTGCTGAATTAAATCCTGCAATAACAACTGTTGATGTCTACGGTCACGGTCTTGGAGATCTCGGCAACTACCTGCTGGATAATTTCAAACAACTCAATCAGATAAACTTTCATATTCTGAATCTGGCGCTGTTTAAAATACTGCTGTCTGTGGTTGATTTTCCTCTGGATAATCCTAAAATCAGGTGGATTTACGAAAACGACCAGTGGGAAGTAAAAGTTCCAAATGTTATATATTATCCGGAAGTTCTGATGTGTGATGAACAGAACCGGATGCTGGCTGAACATCTTGAGGGATACCTGGATTTATCCTATGCCGGGGATAACTTTGCAGAGGAAAAAGCCAGAATTATTGAACAGATCCGTCACAATATTTCCTTCATTAAAAATGGCCAGGATGTAACCAAACTGTTTAACAGCGCCAAAGGGAAAAAAGCCGTGGTTATTGCTCCGGGCCCGTCTCTGGAACAGTCGGTTGATAAACTCAGACAACTGGCTGCCGAACCTGATCATGTTTTTATTGCTGTGGATACGGCGTCGAAATTTCTGCATGAAAACAATATCAGAATTGATTATCTGGTTAGTATTGATTCCAGAATTACCACGGATGTAATCTGCACAGAAGCAGGTAAGGATGAAAAACTGGTATATTCGCCAAGCATTCCAGAATCATTTATCAAACTGTTTGATAAACGCTACATTTTCTACTGTGATTCACCTATGTATAAGCAGTTTGATGAAATCAAACGCCATGGCAGACTGTTCTCATCCGGCACGGTGGCGCACTGTGCTGTCGATCTGGCGGTAAGAATGGGCATGAATGACGTAGTTCTTTTCGGTTTTGACTTTGCCTTCTCGGAGGAGACAAGGCATGCAGGCTATGACAGTAAGCTTGGAAAACTGCTTATGATTTTAGACGAGAGCGACGAGGTTGAGGTCAAGGGTACCAGTGGAAAAATTCTGAAAACTTCAAAAAATTTCCGTTACTACCGTCAAGATCTTGAACTGTACATAAAGCAACATCCGAAAGTAAAATTCTTCAATGCATCAAAAACCGGTGCTTTTATAGGGGGAACTTTGAATTATGACTGATGAATCTTCCAACTGGATTGAGGAGATCCTGAAAAGGGCGAAGGAGGTTGCCGTGATGCTTAATCAGGGAAAAACCATCAAGGGTGGAATGGAACTGGTTTCGATGCTGGATCAGCTGATTGCTCACTATGCGGATCTCAATCCTGCTCAGCAGACCAATATCAAGGAAATGATCATCGGACTGCACCAGTGTCAGAATGATCACGATTTTTATTCCATTGCAGACTACCTGCAGTTTGAACTGCCTTATATTCTTACCCATTAGTTTAAAACCGGTATTGTCAAAATTCCGTACATTCAGTGCAGAGGTTAATTCTGAATGTACGGATTTCTTATATTTATCCATCCTCCTTTCTGCCTTTTACATAACTTCTGCATGGTCATCCTATCAGATGAGAGATTTGTATTCTGCACAATAAACGATTGTGCAACATGTTGATCTATCAATATTTTTTATGTTTTTAATTTTGCCTTTTTAAAGTTGGCACGGAAATTTCATATAAAGTGTAGTGAAACAAAAAACTCACAAGCAAAGAAATTTGATTTTTAACATAGACGGCTGAATTTATAACTACAACAAATTGCCGGTGGAAAGCTTAGGAGAAATATCATGGCTTTATATGTGCAGACGAATACGTCATCAATCAATTCGCAGAGAATGCTGTCCCGTTCAACCCGACAGATCGATACATCGTATCAGAGACTTGCCTCCGGAATGAGAATCAACTCAGCAAAAGACGATGCAGCAGGCCTGCAGATTTCAAACCGCATGACATCGCAGATTAATGGTCTTACCCAGGGTAACAGAAATGCCAATGACGGGATATCAATGTGTCAGGTTACTGAAGGTGCTTTGGATGAAGTAACCAATATGCTCCAGCGCATCAGAACACTGGCTATTCAGTCTGCAAACGGTACCAACAGCTCGGCTGAACGCATTGCGATAAATGAAGAGGTTCAGCAGCTTGCAACGGAAATTAAAAGGATCGGAACTGATACATCTTTCGGCGGAACATTGAAAGTATTGGGCCCTAATGCAGGTAGCACAGTGTTTCAGGTTGGTTCAAATGCCTATGAAACCATTTCTCTGACCATGAAATCGATGTCTACATTGGCAACAATCACCGCGGCTGTTACTGTAAATGCTAATGTTACACCTAATATTACATTGTCGATAGGAACCACACTGTCAAATGTTACGGTGACATCAGCTTCTGCGTCTCAGAAAACCATTGCCTTTATGAGTGAGATTATCAGACAGGTAGACTCCTACAGAGCTGAACTTGGTGCGGTGCAGAACCGAATGGAATCCACCATCTCAAATCAGGAAAATGTAATAGAAAACGTAAATGATGCGAGATCTCGAATCCGAGATGTTGATTATGCAGTGGAAACTGCTGCTATGACTCAGCAGTCAATAATTCAGCAGGCATCAACCACAATTCTGGCACAGGCAAACCAGAAAACCCAGATTGCAATGAATCTGCTGCAATAGTCTGCAACGGGATATGTTAGAAACGGAAGGGGCAGTCGGTAACTTGACTGCTCTGCTTATTTTTGGAGTGTTCGGGTTCTCGGGGTCGCCGTCTGAATTTATGAACAGCTAAAAATAAGGCATGGAAATTGCTTTATATACTGTATGGATAATCCGGAATAATAACAGATATCCTGTAGAGATCTTAATTGGTAGTTATTAAATGTGAAGAGAATTAAAAAAATGGTTAGATTAACTAATGTACAGGGCGCTTTATTGGATTCAATCATCAGACAGACCGGCGAACTTCTTCATGCAATAGAAGAAAACAGAATTAAGGATGCCGCCAGACTTTACTCTATGCGCAAGAGAAATCTGTCCATTTTGTCAAACATTAAAACTGAAGATCTGAACAAGTTAAACAACTACCCTGCTTTCATGGCATGCCTACATGATTTCAATGCCAGAATAGCGTCAGTATAGTTTCTGTTCATTCTTTTTAAGCGTACAGCCGGGTTGCAGTCATAGACTGTAATCCGGCTGTCGTGTTTTACAGCAACCGTGATTTCTCAGGGATTATTTTCACTGTTACCGTCTAGAATTCCACCGTCATAAATCCGTCCGGACGTTGAATATTTAACGTCACTACATCCATGCTCACAGTATAAAAGCGTCAAAAACTTGTATGTTCCCTGGTCATATGTTTTATGGGGCTGGTTTTACCATACTTTGCCGGAAAAATTAACTAAAAATAAGATCTGTGTCAAATAACAGGCTTGATTATTCTGTTCAGATGTGATTGTGGCAGATATGTTGCACTGTTATATAACAGAGGATCAGGAGCCGGGAGTACCCTCCGGACTGATCAGGGATAACAACGGATTAAATGATCCAATGATTGCTGAAGAGGTGAGACATGAGTATTTTAAGTAATATCCAGGCGGCTCTGTTAGATTCGATTATTAAACAGACCAGAGAACTTACTGCTGCAATTGAAGAAAACCGTGAATCAGATGTCAGCAGACTGTATATGTTCCGCAGTAACAATCTTTCAATTCTGTCCGAACTTAAAACCAGAGATTTGAGTGAACTGAAAAACTATCGTGAATTTGTAGTCTGCATTAAGAATTTTGAAGCCAGGTTTGCCGCATACTGCTAAAACTGCAGATTTGCCAGCAGTACCGCCGGGAGTTGTCAGAAATTTGGAGAAAAACTGACGTAACTCCCGTTTTTTTGTTCTGAACTACCGGTTATTCAGCCGGCCCTGCATCCGTCGGAGCTGTTGTATTCTGGTGAAGCTTTCTGTACTCACTCGGAGTCATAGAGTAATAGCGGATAAACATCCTTGTAAAATAAGACTGGTTGTAGAAGCCGGAACTGTTGGCAATATCGATCAGACGATCGTCGGTATCCTTAAGCATCTGGGATGCCATGTTGAGACGGTGCTCAATTAAAAATTCATTAAAACTCTTTCCGGTTATTTTTTTAAATATTTTCATAAAATGACTTTCCGAGAGACAGCATTTTTCTGCAGCCGTGGTAATTGATATTTTCTGTTCGTAGTGATTGATCACAGCATCAATTGCCGGCTTGACTTTGGAAAAATCCATCCTATATTCATCTGCATTTCTGTCTGCTTCAACCGCATATCTGATTAAAATCTGAAAAATCAGAAACAGACATCCGATAACCCCCATTTGAAAATCAGTATAACTGCGGAACTGGTTTTCAATCAGTTCGAGCAGATACGGGGTTAGTTTCCTGTTCAACTCCGTGTCTCTTCTTATAAGATGAGGAAATATTGAGTGCCCGTTTTCTATTTCCCTGATTTTCTGGTTTATTCCGGGATCAAGCGCCTGGTTAACCAGAAGACTTGGATTGAAAAGTACAGAAAAGAAATCCGCTTCGGAATTCCTGTACTGTTCCGCGCAGTGGGGGAATTTGCTGTTTGCTATCAGAATATCACCTGGCAAAGCAACAATTTTCTGGTTGCAGATGGTAAACAGGGCGGTTCCGGATCTGAAATAGTAGATTTCCACCTCATCATGCCAGTGCAGCGGATATCGCACCATGTTAATAGGAATAACAGAGTGGTAAATAGAGTAGGCAAAATTGTCAGTGCCGTGTTTTTTACTTTCATGAATAGGTGTGATATCAGTCATGGTAGTATACCTGATTAAAAAATATCCTAAATAGAATAATAGGATTGTGTTAAATTGTAAATAGAATTATTGAAGATTTTGTGAACAAAAAAACATAAACTGTCAACCATAAAATAACATACGGGGTTTTTCAGAATGTATGAAGGGATTAGACATCAGTGCGGTTTCAGTGACTGTTACTGCCTGAATGAGAAAGAACTTAGAATAAATCTTCATACAAATCTGACAGTAATCTATGTAAAGCTGGTCTGTGAGGACCCTTACATCTGCGGAACTGATACATCATTATGGGATGGAGATCCACGGGAGATGCTGTTGTCCCAGGAACTATATAACGAAAAAATTTATTCAGCAACGGTAGTTCCTCCGTTCAAGAGACTGCAGTACTATTTCATAATTACTTTTGAGGACGGTTCCCGCAGAGTTTTACTGGAAGACGGAATTCATGAAATGTCGGTGATTGAAAGACATGATCTTGCTAGACATTTCTTTAAATTCGGCTGGATGAATGGGTCGGATATCTGCAGAACTCCGCAGTGGGTTGAAAACACTGTATGGTATCAGATTTTTCCTGACCGTTTCTGCAGAGTGGATGACGGGTATCAGGGCTGTTTCAGACAGTGGAATGAACCGGTGGAGCCAGGGTATACCACCTTTTACGGCGGTAATATCAAGGGGATCGAGAGTAAACTTGAATATCTTTCCTCACTGGGTATTACCGGAATTTATTTTACCCCGGTTTTCAAGAGCAGAACGAACCACAGGTATGATACATCTGATTACGAGACGATAGATCCTGTACTAGGTTCAAATAAAGATTTTGCCGCTATGGTTAAAAAGGCTCATTCATTAGGTATCAAGGTAATGATTGATGCAGTTTTTAATCATTCCGGAAGAGAGTTTTTCGCATGGAAAGATGCGATGGAAAAGGGAGAAAAGTCGGAATATTTTGATTGGTATTATATCAACAATTCCGACACTTTCGCTCAGGAGGGCAAAACTGATGACGGAAGGTATTATTCATTTGCCTTTGTATCTGAGATGCCAAAGCTCGATACAAATAATCCAAAGGTTGTCGGCTATCTTACCGAGGTATGCCGGAACTGGATTAGGGATTTTGACGTTGACGGCATCAGATTTGATGTCGGCAACGAAATTTCCCACAGTTTCATCAGGCATCTGAGGACCGAACTGAAAAAGGAAAAGGATGACCTTTTTCTGCTTGGGGAAATCTGGACAGACTCTGCAACATATCTGGACGGTGATCAGTACGATTCAGTAATGAATTATCCGTTTATGCAGGTTGTCGGGAATTTCTTCAGGAACCGGGAGCTGGATGCCTGTGATTTTAAATACAAAATAAACTACTGTTATTCACTTTACAAACAGCAGGTTAACCGCGTTCTGTTCAATCTGCTGGACAGTCATGATGTTACAAGGCTGGTAAACCGCGCGGGTTCATATGATGCCTTTATTCAGCAGTTGACTGTTTTAATGACCATGCCGGGAACACCCTGCATTTATTACGGAACCGAGATCGCACTGGAAGGCGAAAATGATCCGTACAACCGCAGACCGATGCCGTGGAATGATGTAGAGTCGGAAAAATATCAGCAGATAACCGAAGATGTTAAAAAACTGATCAAGTTAAGAAAGAGCAGATGGTTTGAAAGTTCGCGGGAACTGGCATGGGGTGAGGCCGGTTCTGACAGACTGATTCACTATGCTAGAGGGAAAGAACATAAAAGTCATGTTTATATCAACGCCAATGATTACGATGTTAATTTGGCTGCGGGAGGAAGAATTGTATTTTCCCGCAAATATGAGAACGGAGTTCTCGGGCAGGAAGGGGTTCTGATATTCAACATGACTGATTAACAGTCTGCAGTGACTGTAAAGATTTAAACAACAAATGAAACCATTGTCAACTAGGCGGTTCTTATGAACTGCCTTTTTTTGTGCCCTGTACATGGTACTGTCAAAAAACTACCATCCCAGTTTTGAACGCTGAATCCTAAGTATGACTAGTTTCTGATATTCAATTTATAGCCTTATCTCTAACTAACTTATTGATCTTCCAGTAATAATTTTCTTGTATTTAATTTTTCTGAAAAGTTGGCACGTAATTTTCATATATGAGGTAGTGAAACAAAAAAGTCACAAGCAAAGAAATATGTTTTTTAAACACCGACCGGCATAATTCATAAATATAACAACAGCCGGTGAGAAGCTTAGGAGAAATATCATGGCTTTATATGTGCAGACGAATACGTCATCAATCAATTCCCAGAGAATGCTGGCGAGATCAACAAGACAGCTTGATACATCATATGAAAGATTGTCATCAGGATTGAGGATCAATTCCGCAAAAGACGATGCCGCAGGCTTGCAGATTTCAAACCGTATGGCTTCGCAGATCAACGGTCTGACCCAGGGAAACAGAAATGCCAATGACGGAATTTCAATGTGCCAGGTTACAGAAGGAGCTCTGGATGAAGTTACCAGTATGCTTCAGCGGATCAGAACTCTGGCAATTCAGTCTGCGAACGGAACCAACAGCTCTGCAGAACGTATTGCAATAAATGAAGAGGTTCAGCAACTGATTACGGAAGTCAAAAGAGTCGGTACTGATACCACCTATGGCGGCAATCTGAAAATTTTAGGTAATGGTGTAGGCAGTACCGTATTCCAGGTCGGTTCAAACGCCTATCAGACTATCTCTCTGACCATGAAATCACTGTCAAAGCTGGTGACGGTTACAGCTGCGGTAAATATTCCAAACAGTAGCGGAACTACTATTGATACCATTGCAGTTAATACATCGCTTTCTGCAATGACAGTGACGTCAGCTTCAGCGTCTCAGAAGACCATAGCATTTATGAGTGAGGTTATCAGACAGGTAGACTCCTACCGGGCTGAACTCGGTGCGGTACAGAACCGAATGGAATCAACCATCTCCAACCAGGAAAACGTAATAGAGAACGTGAGTGATGCAAGATCACGAATCAGAGATGTGGATTATGCAGTTGAAACAGCAAACATGACTCAGCAGTCAATAATCCAGCAGGCTTCAACCACAATTCTGACACAGGCAAACCAGAAGACCCAGATTGCAATGAATCTGCTCCAGGGCTAGTACGGAAGTAAGGGGTGAAAATGAGTCGGTTCACCCTGAATAAAGGTTTCTTTGTTGACTCTTAAGCTTTTAGCTTAGTTGCCTGCCGTACGGCAGGCTTTTTTGGGTTGTATTCTTATTCCGTCAGCCTGCGGTTCTGTCTCATCTCTGCAACACTTCTGTCCATCAGCTTAGAGTAATTCTGTTTTTTCAGTCAGTAATATGCCTTATGCTGTTCTAGGATGAAGAAGCTGTTGCTATACAGTTCTCTGATACGATATTATTGAAATAACGGGATGGCAGAGGCCATAACGGTGAACCTATCTGAGTCCTGCATTCGTAAGATCTGAATGGTACTGTTATAACACGGAAAAACTGTCAGTTCTGATCTGCAGAATGCGATTTGCTCAAGTCTGTCGTGAGGGTTTTATGAAAAAGTATTTATCTGCTTCTCTAGTGCTGCTGGCTGCAGCTTTTTCGGTTCAGGGATGTGAAAGGGAATATGATTCAAAATATTTTATTCCGGGTGTTTACGAGACCGAAAGTTCAAGGGACAGTACAATCGGCTACGGTACGGCAAGAGTCACGATCAAAAACCGCAGAATAACAGCGATTGAATATCATTCCTATACCCCGGATGGAAAACTTAAAGATGCGGAGTACGGGAAAAAGGACGGGGTTATTACCGATCAGGAACGTTACAGGAAGGCTCAGCACGCACTGGCTGCCGCCGGGCATTATGTTAAACAGATGCTGGAGGTTCAGAATCTAGCCATGGTTGACGGCGTCACCGGCGCTTCAGTAACCTACGATCAGTTTAAGGAGACGGTAGGGAAGGCTCTTGAGCAGGCTGAAATGAAATATGATCCTGCCAACGCAAAAGATGGAACATTCAGCGGCCGTTCCGGGGAGAATAATTCCCATCACGGTGATTATTCAGTAGTTGAACTTACTGTCAAAAATCATAAAATTACCGGTGTCAGTTTTATGGCATATACCGCAGATGGCAAAATTAAAGATGAAAACTACGGGCGTCGTCCGGTTCCTGATAAAGCCTCTGAAACGCAAATGACAGAGGAACAGAAAAGAGAAGCGGAAAAACAGCGACAGAAGGCACAACAGCATTACCAGCTTGCCCAGGATGCTATAAAGAATCATCCGAAGTATGTGGAGCAGCTGCTGGCTACCCAGGATCCAGGAAAGGTAGATGCCGTTACCGGAGCAACTCACAGTTATGATCAGTTTACCGAGGCAGTGGCAAAGGCGCTGGAGCAGGCTGAGCGGAGATAGAATTTCTGCACTTTAGCTGATCAGTCTGATAACAAAATTTTTATTTATGGATCCATTTTATGAAAGCAATTGAAGAACTTATTGATATGAACCGCCTGCATGATATTTCGCTGAAATTCCGCAGTGACCTGGAACAGTTACAGCAGGAGTTTAGGAATGATAGCGAGTGCCGGTGTGCGGACTGGGAAATTGAAAAGTATTTTTCTTTCAGCAACAATGCTGAGATCAGCGTTGAATTTCAGCACCTGAGATACACTCTGCTCAAGCAGATAATGCAACTGCTGCCGTTTAAGCGCTGTGAAGATGCTGTCGGTTATTTCGATCTCAGCTTTTCTACTGACAGAGGCAGAATGTCCTGTATTTTTATCGACTGGGCTGCAGATCTTGACGATGAAATGTTTGATCTTCTGTATGAAAAATGTTCCAGATATCTTGACAGCAGGAAGAATGAACAGGAGAAGTGCGCGGTGGTGGAATTTTTTGCCGATCCTGAACTTAACATGAACTGGTCAGAGCAGCAGAAAGATCACAATTCAGAGCGGATTAAATGGTTCTCGCTGGATTATCTGATAAAAAGAGAATTCGGTATTGAGAATTTTACCGGCTGGCTCGGTTCCTATCTGGGAAGGCTGTAATACATACGGATCTCCTGCGGACGAAAATTTCAGTCATAAAAAAAGGTTCCACAAGGGAACCCACAAACATAAGGAGATATTTTTGAAAATGAAACTTAAAAAATTCAAATCAAAGGTATCAATTACCTTGCTTTTATTATAGAAGAATCGAACCGGTAACTCTTTATAACAGATCACATTTTTTGTTTATTTATATGAATAAAAGATCATAAACAGATCTTTGATCACAGTTGAAATTCAGGCACTGTCCCGATAGGGAACGGTGCCTGTGGAAAGCAGCCTGCGCTAGTTTTTGAAAACCACGGTTTTATTACCGTAAATGAATACTTTGTTGTCCAGAACATAACTCAGTGCATGATCAAGCACCAGTCTTTCAATATCTCTTCCGGCAAGAGCCATATCCTCGGCTGAAAAATTATGATCAACCTTGATTACATCCTGTTCAATAATCGGACCTTCATCCAGATGCTCGGTGACAAAGTGAGCTGTTGCGCCGATAATTTTTACACCGCGGTTGAATGCCTGTTCATAAGGCTTGGCTCCGATAAAGGCAGGAAGGAATGAATGATGGATGTTGATGATTTTCTGAGGATAGGCATCGATGAATTCCGGAGTAAGAATTCTCATATATTTTGCCAGCACAATGAAATCAGGATTATATTCATTTATCACCGCCATGATCCTTCTGCAGTGCTCTTCACGGGTCAGCCCCTCGTGACTTACGTGATGGTACGGAATATTGAATTTTTCTGTCAGTTCCCTCAGAACATCATAATTGCCGATTACTGCAACGATTTCCAGATTGAGTGCCTGAGCATAGTGTTTAAGCAGAAGATCACCCAGACAGTGAGTTTCCTTGGTGACCATTACCACCAGTCTCTTTTTGGCCGTTGAAACCAGTCTGGCGCTTGCACCCTCCGGCAGTGCGGCTCTTACATCACTGAGAAAGTTTGAATTGAAATCACCTTCAAGAACAGTACGCATGAAAAAACGTTCCTGCTCGTGGGCTACGAATTCGGTATTTTTGACGATATTGAGTCTGTACTTGCTACAGATGCTGGTTACGTTGGCGATAATGCCGGTTTCATCGTGACAATCAGTCAGTAAAATCTTTCTTTCCATTTTTAGAATTCACTTTTTCGAACAATGCTGTAGATTATACCGAAATTTCAAGCGGCGTGATAGAAAAAAACTGTGGCTGAGCTCCTCATTTATGAAGTTATGTTTTCGTCTGTACAGAACAAAGGTAGTATAATCGAGTCGAAGGGTGCTGTTCCGGTTGAACTTTAGGAGGTTCTTCCGGTATAGAAACAGGAATTTGTTAAGCTGACGGTCTGTGCGAACTTGCAGCCGGCAGATAATAGGAATTGGTACGGGATTGTCCCGGTTATGGGGCGTATAATTGTGATTACTGCCGCAGGGAAACATATTACGGACAGATCAAATAATGACAGGTTGTTCTGAAATGTTTCGTATAGAACTTTATATTCCCTTCTC
>FLNY01004420.1_pt1 | contig 17956 bp, 14 predicted proteins | sample 1140381 | NCBI WGS metagenome assembly FLNY01 (sample SAMEA3878172, study PRJEB12797) | bioreactor metagenome | biome: Moose rumen | place: Sweden | collected 2011-10
CTCAGATTATCAGTTGTTTTGATAATTTTGAAATCGTTACAGGAACGATTTCGATTTCACGGATTCCCTCCTCGCTGATATACACCGGAGGGCAGAATCTGTGTAATCGAGCGAATAACTATGAGCTCAACAATTCTGATAAAAGTCCATCTCATCAGTGAAATCTGTGTTCATAAACTGAAATTTTAACATGCGAAACTTGTGTTATTTATTTTAAAGCCTTCCTTCCTCATTATAGCTATAGTAGCCGCCGTCGGCAATAATCACATGGTCGAGCAGGCGGATATCCACGGCTGCCAGCGCATTGCTGGTATAGCGGGTCAGGTTGTCGTCTTCTTTGCTCGGACGGAGGCTGCCCGACGGATGATTGTGGGTGAGCACCACCGAGGTGGCCTCTGCCAGGATAGCCTTCTTCAGCAGAATGCGGGTGTCAACTGTCGTGCCGGTACGTCCCCCCTGGCTCAGCTTTACAGCTCTTAGCAGTTTGGCGCTGTTGTTAAGCAGCAGTGCCCAGCATTCCTCATGGCCGATTTTCTTAAAACGCTCATTCATATACTGGTAAACCTTCTCAGCCGACTTAAACGATGTCATATCGGTCAGGTTCTCACGTATACGTCTGTTGCTCAGTTCCAGAGCTGCCTTGATGGTGATGGCTTTCGCCTCACCGATACCGTTGTAGGTCATCAGCTCCTCTATGGTCATGCGGTCGAGCAGTGCCAGTTTATGACCGCAGTCGTGAAGTATCTCCTCCATCAGCTCCACAGCACTCTTCTTGGTCGTTCCACTGCCGATAAGGATTGCGAGCAGTTCGGCATAGGAGAGCTTGTCCTCACCTTCTTTCAGCATCTTCTCGCGGGGACGGTTCTCCTCGCTCAACTCCTTGATCGACACATGAGGTGTGTCGTTGTCAAGCAGATTATCGAACTCGTCGACTGCCGGCTCGCGGAACTGGCGTTTTGTTATATCACTGTCGTTCATACTTCCATATTTATCCGCTAATAGAAATTTTTCTCAAAAGCAGTGAACTCATCCTGACGGAGCACACAACGTTTCCACCAGGCTGTCAGAAATCCGAATCCGTAGCCGAACAGTTGCACGAAAGAGGACTTTACCGACAGGTAGCCAATCACCAGCGACCGGTTTTTGATGGAGGAGTCCACAAACACAAGAAGGATATACAGCAGGATTGGAATCAGCGGCAGTGTCCACCAGCCCAGGCGGGTCTTGCCCACAGGGTAGCCCTGACGGAATGCGTCTCCCATATCTGGATTCAGAGCCAGCAGACGAAGTACCACGGCGGCTATGATGAGCAGGATGACGCCTACCGTAAACACCATCGGAAGCAGGTGAACCAGCTTCAGGGTGCCAGGGTGGCGTTTCGACAAGTTGATACGCGCGATGCCCGAGTTGAACACTTGCTTGAAGAACTTGTCGAGATTCGTGCGTCGTTTATGCCATACCCATGCATCAGGATACAGGCGGGTGGTGTAGCCGTTCTCCAGTAAGCGGTAGCTGAAGTCGATGTCCTCGCCGAACCGCATCTTCGAGAAACCGCCCATCTTGTTGTATATCTCCCGCTTCACCCCCAGGTTGTAGGAGCGGGGATGGAATTTGTCGAGTTTCTGAGTCCCCCCGCGAATGCCGCCAGTCGTAAAGAACGAGGTCATGGAGTAGCTGATGGCTTTCTGGATGTCTGTGAACGACTCGTGTGCGCTGTCAGGGCCTCCGAACGCATCACACGGATGCTCTTTCAGACTTTTCTCGACGGCTTCCATATAGCCTGGAGGCAACACCACGTCGGAGTCGAGTATCAGCACGTATTCGCCGGAAGCACGTTCCACGCCGTAGTTGCGGGAAGGACCGGGCCCGGAGTTGGATTTCGAGAAATAGCGGACGTCGAGCTTACCGGCATATTTCTCGACCACCTCCTTGCAAGGGGTGGTGGATCCGTCTTCCACAATCACCACGTCGAAATCCGTCACCGTCTGACGGGTAAGGCTCTCGAGTAGCTCGTCCACTTCATCAGGACGGTTGAACACTGGCACTATCACCGAATATTTTGCCATCTTTCTGTCTCTTTGATTAGTTGAAAAAGGATGCATTCTAAAAACCTAGAATGCATCCGAAAAAACATGTTTCCCAAAGCGGAAACGGAAATCTGAACTACTGAAGCCCGCGAGCCGGACGGCCCTTGTGTAGACTGGTTCGCTCAGTTTTGTATCCTACCAGAGCTTCTCAGGGTAAACACCGTCGGCCACCAGCTTGGCAATTCGCTCTACAGTTGCCTCACGGTCTGCGGCGTAAGTCACTCCGAACCACTTGGAGGTGGTGTCGAGCACCTCAACAGTGGCGGTGCCTTCGTTGATCAGCTTGTTGACCATCAGAGGAATGAAGAACTCTGCCTTCAGATTCTCCATATTCTTAGGGTCGGACAGGAACTCCTTGAAGTACTCCTCTGAATAAGCGAAGTAGTCAGGAGTGAATCCCCACATGTTCATGCTCACTGGCACGTTGTCCTCAACAGCCACCCATTCGCCTGCCTCGTCTTTGTAGCAGATCGGACCGTCGGCTGGCACACGCATAATCTCTGTGCGCTCCACCACGTCGGTCAGATGATGGTTGTCGTCGTACACGCAGATGCCGCGGGCAACAGAACCGTTCTCGCTCAGAGTGTTGCAGCAGCGGAATCCCACCATCGCATATTCGTTCTTCGCACCTTCTTTCAATCCGCCCAGGAACTTGCCTATGGTCATGAAGGCGTCGCGTCCGTAGAAGTCGTCGCAGTTAATCACACAGAACGGCTCCTTGATCACGTCCTTGCCCATCAGAACGGCATGGTTCGTACCCCATGGCTTCTGACGACCCTCAGGACAGGTGAAACCCTCAGGCAGTGCGTCGATGCTCTGGAAGCAGAGCTCGCAAGGAACCTTGTCCTCATATTTCGAAAGAATCTGAGTGCGGAACTGCTCCTCAAAGTCCTTACGGATAACCCATACGATTTTGCCGAATCCCGCTTGGATGGCATCATAAATAGAGTAGTCCATGATTGTCTCGCCGTTAGGTCCCAGACCGTCGAGCTGCTTCAGACCGCCGTAGCGGCTTCCCATTCCTGCAGCAAGGAGAAATAATGTCGGTTTCATATTTTCTGTTTTGTTAATTGTCATTATTCATCAGCAGGGCTGAATTCGTCCTTGCCTACACCACACAGCGGGCACTCAAAATCATCAGGGAGATCCTCAAAAGCCACACCTGGCTCGATGCCAGCCTCTGGAACTCCTACTGCAGGGTCGTATTCCCAACCGCATACATCACATACGTACTTTGCCATAATTCAGTCAGTTTTTTAATTGTTAATAATCTTTTCAGATGCGAAGATATACAATTTTATTTAATTTGTCAAAAAAAACACAATTTTTTTCTTCTGACCACATTTTATTGGTGGTCTTTCTGACGGATTTCCACCCTACGGATTTTTCCGCTGATGGTTTTCGGCAAATCATCAACGAACTCAATCACACGGGGATATTTATATGGCGCGGTCTCATGTTTTACGTGGTTCTGAAGCTCTTTCACCAGTTCCTCACCGGCTTTCTCCTTCCATTCACGGGCAAGCACAATCGTAGCTTTCACCACCTCGCCACGAATCGGGTCGGGCACACCTGTGATGGCACATTCCACAACGGAAGGGTGGGTCATCAGGGCGCTCTCCACCTCAAACGGACCGATTCGGTAGCCACTGCTCTTGATCACGTCGTCGGCACGGCCCACAAACCAGTAGTAGCCGTCCTCATCGAAATAAGCTAAGTCGCCGGTGAAATAATAGTTGTCGTGCCAAACCTGGCTGGTGAGTTCCGGATTGCGATAGTACTGGCGGAAAAGACCCAGCTGCTGACGCTTGTCGGTACGGATGGCAATCTGACCGATGTCGCCCGGATTTGTCACAGGCTCTAACGCCCCGTTGTTCTTCAGCAACACCACGTCGTACTGAGGATTCGGTACTCCCATCGACCCTGGTTTCGGCTTCATCCACGGGAATGTGCCGAGCGTGAGCGTAGTCTCTGTCTGCCCGAAGCCTTCCATCAGGTGAATGCCGGTATGGACAAGGAATTTCTCATAGACGGCGGCGTTCAGGGCCTCTCCTGCCGTCGTGCAGTACTCAAGGCTCGACAGGTCGTATTTACTCAGGTCCTCACGGATGAGGAAACGGAAAATCGTAGGAGGCGCACACAGACTGGTCACTTTATATTGCTGGATTTTTGAGAGTATATCTGCTGGCGTGAACTTTTCGTGGTCGTACACAAACACGGTGGCGCCCACGAACCACTGACCGTAGAGCTTGCCCCACACGGCCTTTCCCCAACCTGTGTCGGCAATCGTCAGATGAAGACTGTTCTCATGCAGGTTGTGCCAGTAGGCGGCAGTGGATATGTGTCCCAGCGCATAGGTGTTGTCGTGTATCACCATCTTCGGCTCACCGCTCGTCCCGCTAGTGAAATACATCAGCATATAGTCAGTGACTTTCCTGTCGGTGTAACGGCTCACGTATGGAGCTGCCCCGGCTATGCCTTTGCTCAGGTCTTCCCATCCTTCCGGTATTTCAGGACCGATGCTGATGCGGCGCTCGACTGAAGGGCAGTGGGGGAGTGCCTCGTCCACGTGTTCCATAATCTCTTCGTCGCCACAGCAGACAATGGCTTTGATGGTGGCTTTCTCACAGCGGTAGATGATATCTTTGGCAGTCAGCAGGAACGTTGCGGGAATGGCCACGGCACCCAGCTTGTTGAGTGCAAGCATGCAAGTCCAGAACTGATGACGACGCTTGAGAATCAGCATCACCATGTCGCCCTTCCCTATACCCAGACTCTGGAAATATGAGGCGGTCTTGTCTGACTCCTCTTTCAAGTCCTGAAAGGTGAAACGTATCTCTTCTCCCTTGTCGTTGGTCCACAACATCGCAAGCTTGTCGGGTTGCTCTGCGGCCCATGCATCCATCACGTCTATGGCAAAGTTGAAATCATCTGTCACTTTAAACTCCAGGTTCTTCTGGAAATCTTCCATGGAGTCGAAACTCACTTGCTTTAAAAATCTTTCTAACATCTTACTGTTGAATAATTTATGTTCTTTGTCAAGAAGTGCGCACCGCTGAATATTATGAGTGTATTTTGCACACATTTAAAAAAAATGGGTAAAAGATAAATGCACACTTTTTTCATTTTTCTTTTTTTTACGGCTCAAAATTAACGAAAATAATTAAAACTAAAAATAAAAAAAGTGTTAATTATTAGTAATTTACACAAACTTTTGCATAATGTGCAAATCAATTCGCTGTATATTGCACACTCTCCCCAAAAATTGTGCATCCGAGATTGCACACTTTTAAAAATCACATGTCAGAAAAACAAAAATGACAGGCTGTCTGTGCCTGCCATGCATATTTCTATAGCTAAAAACTGCTCTGATGAGGACTTCCGGATTATTTGAAACCGGCCTTCAGGGAGCGGATTACTGCAGAGTTGAATCCCGAGTGGTCAAGCTCGTTCAAACCCTTGATGGAGATACCGCCGGCAGTCGTCACTTTGTCGATTGCAGCTTCCGGATGAAGACCGGTCTCACGCAAAAGCGTGATGGCTCCCTCCATCGTCTGCATCACAATCTGCTGAGCCTCCTTCGGGTAGAATCCCATTTCCACACCAGCCGACATCTGAGCACGGATATAGCGCATCACATAGGCAATACCGCAACTGGCCATCATCATGCCCGGGTCAACCATATGCTCCTCACATACGTTTACGTCGCCCACCATCCTATAGATGGAGGTAACAATCTCAGTCGATTCACTGTCGGCTGCCACATCTGGGGAGACGAAAGACATGCTCTTGCCGAATTCAGCACCGATATTCGGAATCACATAGAAGAACTGGGCCTCTTCCAGGCCTTGGGCACTCTTGAAGAACTCAGCTAGCTTGTCGGTGGTAACACCGGCTGCGTCGCTCACCACAATCTGTCGGCTCAGGTCTAGGACACCGGAAATCTCATTGCATACCAGTTCCGCCAGCCATGGCTTCACGGCCAGGATAATCACGTCAGCGTCTTTCACTGCCTCCACGTTGTCGGTGAAGGTGCAGAGCGACGGATAGTTTTTCTTGAGTTCCTGGAGCACCAGCTCGTTGCGGTCTGCCACATGAATGTCAGAAACTCCGTTGAGCAGGTTCTGCTCACTTTTGCTGTCGGCCATGCGTGCCAGACCTTTAATGAGGGCGCCGCCCATATTGCCGGCACCGATAACTGCAATCTTCATCTTTCTCTCTTTCTCTAAAATTAGTAAAATCAGTTGGCAGACTCGAATTCTTTCAGGAAACGGACATCGTTCTCAGAGAACATACGAAGATCCTTCACCTGATATTTCAAATTTGTGATACGCTCAATGCCCATTCCGAAGGCATAGCCTTTGTATTTCTTGCTGTCGATGCCGTTCAGCTCCAGCACCTGAGGATGTACCATGCCGCATCCGAGAATCTCCACCCAGCCGGTGTGTTTGCAGAAACCGCAGCCACTGCCACCGCAGATGTTACAAGAGATATCCATCTCGGCAGACGGCTCAGTGAACGGGAAATACGAAGGACGAAGACGTATCTTAGTGCCTTCGCCGAACATCTCCTGGGCAAACAACAGCAACACTTGCTTCAGGTCGGTGAAAGACACATGCTCGTCGATATACAGGCCTTCTACCTGATGGAAGAAACAATGTGCGCGGGCACTGATGGCTTCGTTGCGGTAGACTCGTCCAGGACAGATAATTCGGATAGGAGGCTGCTGGCGCTCCATCACGCGGCTCTGAACCGATGAGGTGTGAGTACGCAGGATGATGTCGGGATGACTCTCGATAAAGAATGTGTCCTGCATATCACGTGCGGGATGGTCGTCGGCGAAGTTCATCGCTGAGAACACATGCCAGTCGTCTTCCACTTCAGGACCTTCAGCCAGACAGAAGCCCAGGCGGGAGAAAATATCGATGATTTCGTTCTTCACCAGACTGAGGGGATGACGTGTGCCAAGCGGAATCGGATAACCGGTGCGACTCAGGTCCAGGTCGTCGTCGACAGTGTCTATGGTGGCAAAACTGTCACGAAGGGAGTTTACTTTCTCCAGCGCCTTCGTCTTCAGTTCGTTGATTTTGATTCCTGTGGCTTTCTTCATCTCTGCGGGAACAGAGCGGAAGTCGTTCATCAATGCGGGAATCAAACCTTTTTTACTCAGATATTTGATACGGAGCTGTTCCACATCGTCCAGCGAGCTGGCTGTCAATGCCTCAACTTCTTTCAGCAATGCTTCTATCTTCTCTAACATACTCTTTATAGCGTCTTAATTTGGGTTTTAAATGAAAAATCGATGCAAAGATAAGCATTTTACTTGAGATTTTATCTCTATAAAAAAAATAAACATTAAATTTGCATAAAAATTCCGTACATTATATTAAAATAATCAATGAGATTATATCATTCTTTGATTTCTTTGACCGTCCTTTTTTTTCTAACTGCCTGTTGGGAGAAAAAATCAGACGGGGCTGAAGAGGAAACCGGTGCAGACAGCCTCAGTAGTCCTGCCACCACCGAGCTTGACCTCTATGAGGACCGGCAGATTCCTACTTCGGCAGATGCTAACTTCGAAGACTTTTTCTATGCCTTCACCACCGATGACGAATTTGCAGAGTCAAGGATGGACTCCAGTCTGGTGAATGTGGAGGATGGCAAGGAGTCGGCAGTCGATCTCAGCAATTGGAACGAACGGCATCTTTTCAAATACCAGGAACTCTATGCTTTCATCTATACGGATGAGAAGGATGCGCAGCTGATCAAGAGCGACAGCCTTAACAATGTGGCAGTGGAGTTTGTGAAACTGGAGACGATGAAAGCCGACAGGTATGAGTTTTGTGATTCTGTGGGAAAGTGGATGATGACACGCATTATCCGCCAGAAGGATGTGGATGCACCCTACACGGACTTCCTCGATTTCTATAACCAGTTTGTGGCAGACCGCGATTTTCAGATTGAGGCGCTCGCCACTCCGGTCAGCCTGGTGTATGGCGCAGAAAGCGAGATGGACGATGGCGGCACGTTTGAGCTGACCAAAGATGACTGGAGCGAATTCCACAGTCTCACGCCGATGCCGGAAAACACGATTGTTCTTATGGACTACGGACAGAAAATCAGCAACGGAACATCCATGTATGTGATGATTCGTAGCATAGCTGAGGCGGTGTCAGCCACCTACCATTTCCGTAAGGTAAGAGGCAACTGGAAACTGTTTTCCATCGAACAATTTTAATCTCTCTCCCCTCTCATCTCTCCCCTCTCCCCTTTTTTTAACTGTCAACTATGAAACTACGAAAATATTATTCGCTTAAAGACTATAATACATTCGGCCTCGATGTGAAGGCGAGAATCTTTTTTGAGTATTATTCCATAGGAGAACTGCGCGCCATCGCTGAGGAACTCTACGACACCAAGTGCCCTTACCTGCATGTGGGACGTGGCAGCAACCTTCTCTTCACCGGTGATTACGATGGCGCCATACTTCATAGCGGTATCATCGATATGTTCATCGTCGGCGAGGATGAAAAACAGGTGACACTCCGTGTCGGAGCCGGTGTCATTTGGGATGATCTGGTGGCATATTCGGTAGAGAACGGATGGAGCGGTATTGAGAACCTCTCGCTTATACCAGGCGAGGTGGGTGCTGCGGCCGTCCAGAACATAGGGGCATACGGCTGTGAGGCAAAAGACGTGATTGTGTCGGTGGAGACATTGGACATGATCACTTCTGAGGAGCGCACTTTCAGTAACGAGGAGTGTGAGTATGCCTATCGTCAGAGTGCTTTCAAGAACCAGTTGAAAGGAAGATATGCAGTCACTTATGTCAATATCCGCCTTTCGAAGACCTTCACCCCTAATATCGCATACGGAAACATACAGCAGGCGCTGGAGGGAAAAGACCTCTCGCCGGCAACTGTACGTCGGGCCATCATCGACATCCGCAACCAGAAGCTGCCCGACCCGAAAGTGACGGGCAACGCCGGCAGCTTTTTCATGAATCCTGTGGTGACGGAGGAGAAATTCAGTGAACTGAAGGCGCTCTACCCCGACATCCCTTCCTATCCGATGGCAGGAGGTGTGAAAATCCCTGCCGGGTGGCTTATAGAGCAGACCGGATGGAAAGGACGGAGTCTTGGAAAAGCAGCCGTTCACGACAAGCAGGCACTTGTCATCGTAAATAAAGGAGGCGCTACAGCAGAGGATATACTCAAGTTGTGCCACACTCTCCAGGATGCCGTGAAGGAAAAATTTGGCGTTGAAATAAATCCGGAGGTGAATTTCATATGAGCAAGATGAAAGTGACAGTCTTGGGCACCGGCACTTCGTGTGGTGTACCTCAGATAGGATGTACTTGTCCTGTCTGCACGTCATCCGACCCGCGCGACAAGCGGCTCAGATGTTCTGCACTGCTGGAAATTGACGACGAGCAGGCGGAGGAAGGTGTCACCCGTATCCTGATCGACTGCGGACCCGATTTCAGGGAGCAGATGATACGTACCGGTTTCCATCGGCTGGATGCCATCTTCATATCTCATGAACACTACGACCACGTGGGCGGTATCGACGATATCCGTCCTTTCTCTGTCTTCGGCGATATGACCATCTATGCTGACGACTTCTGCGCCACGCATCTGATGGAACGCATCCCTTACTGCTTCACACCGAAAGAGGTGCGCTATCCGGGAGTGCCGCGTATCGATCTTGAACGTATCGGACCGGGATCCCCGGTGAGAGTGAACGGAGTGGAAGTTCTGCCTGTGCAGGTGATGCACGGAAAGCTTCCGATTTTGGCTTTCCGTATAGGAACCTTTGCCTATGTCACCGACATGAAGACCATTATTCCGGAACAGAAGCAACTGCTCGAAGGGGTCGGCACATTGGTGGTGAACGGACTCCGGCATGAACAGCATCCCACTCATCAGACCGTGGAGGATGCCGTCGCCTTTGCCGACAACCTTGGCGTGGACGAGGCATATATCATCCATGTGTCACACCATCTCGGACTGCACAGCGCTGAGGATGCCTTAATGCCACCCCACCGCCATATCGCTTACGACGGAATGACATTCTATGTGAACTTGTAACAGTTAGAAAAGATGAAAAAGAATATAATTTTCTCCATTGTCCTTTTGTTTGTATTCTTGTCGGCTTGTGCCCAGTCGCTCACGTTCAAAAACACTGAGAAAGACCGCGGACAGACACAGTGGTATCAGCCCATCTCCGCTACGTTCCGATTTGTCAACACCAGCGGCGAGCCTCTCTATATTGAGGAGGTGGATCCAGGATGTGCCTGTCTCGCGCCCGAATATCCACAAGGAACCATACAACCTGACGAGGAGGGAAAGATTGTCATCACCTATAACGCAGAGCTGCTCGGACGCTTCGATCGGCTGATTTTCGTAAAAACCAACCTCGACGAAGAACCTGTCTTGCTCCGAATGAAATGTAAGGTGGTGGAGAAAGATCCGGTGCAGCAGCCCGATGAGGATGAGATCATTGAGCAGCCGGAGATGGCGGAGGAACTGCCCGATGACCCAACAAAACCACTGATGTCGCTCTCAGCCGGAAAATTGGCGCTGGGCAAATATAAGCCTAGCAGAAAGCTGAAAAGTATGATTACCATCTCTAACGTCGGCGACGGTTACCTCATCATTGAAAGTATCAGGTCTCAGTCGGCTGCACTTACCGTCAGCGACACGAAAGCGGCTCTCAGGAAAGGACAGAAATACAAGGTGAAAGTGGTGCTCGACACCTCAAAGATGGAATCACCTGAAGAGATTGCCGCCTTCATCATCGAATCAAACGACCAGCATGGAACGGAGAAGACCGTGGAAGTGATGTGTCGGTAAAAAGGTCCGGTAAACGGACTTTTTTTGTTCTTTCAATACAAGACTTGAAACTTTTTTGTATATTTGCACATTGAATAACACTTAACACTCAATATAAGTTATGAACAATTCAATCATTTCATTTCCTGTGCCGGCCAATGAGCCGGTAAAAGCTTATATGCCAGGTTCTCCGGAACGTGTGGCACTTGAGAAAGAGCTGGAACGCCAGTCCCAGACAGTGGTCGACATCCCTATCATCATCGGCGGTAAGGAAATCCGCACCGGCGATGTGGGTAAGGTGACCTGTCCGCACGACCATCAGCATGTGCTCGCCACCTATCATAAGGTGGGTAAGAAAGAAATACAGCTTGCCATCGACACTGCCATGGAAGCCTGGAAAACATGGAGCCGTACACCGTGGACCACACGCGCGGCCATCGTCATGAAGATGGCGGAGCTGCTGGCCACCAAATACCGTCCGATCATGAATGCGGCATGTATGCTCGGACAGAGCAAGAACTTCTATCAGGCTGAGATCGATTCCGCTTGCGAGACCATCGACTTCTTCCGCTACAACGTGCATTATGCATCGAAAATCTACAGCATGCAGCCCAAAGACGGCATCGGACAGATCAACCACACCGAATACCGCCCGCTCGAGGGATTCGTGCTCGCTGTCACACCGTTCAACTTCACCTCCATCGCCTCCAACCTCTGCATGACACCGGTGCTGATGGGTAACGTGGCTATCTGGAAACCATCCACCACGGCGCTCCTCTCCAACTACTATCTCATGCAGCTATACAAAGAGGCTGGTCTGCCAGACGGAGTTGTCAACTTCCTGCCGGGAAGCGGCGCCCTCATCGGTGAGGTGGCCACACAATCGAAATATTTTGCCGGCATCCACTTCACAGGTTCAACTGCTACTTTCAAGAGCCTCTGGCAGCAGGCTTGCTCCAACCTCGACCGTTATATCAGCTATCCGCGACTGGTGGGAGAGACCGGAGGAAAAGACTTCATCTTCGTGCATCCGTCGGCCGATCCTAAGGCAGTGGCTACGGCTGCTTTCTGCGGCGCATTCGAATACCAGGGACAGAAATGTTCTGCCGCCAGCCGTATGTATATACCTAAGAAGATGTGGCCGGGCGTGCTCGAGGACATCAAGAAGTTTGCGTCAGAAATCAAGATGGGTGATGTGTGCGACCCGATGAATTATGTCAATGCCGTGATCGACGAGGCTTCGTTCGATAAGTGTAAGTCGTATATCGACTATGCTCAGCAGGCTGATGACGCCAAGGTGGTTGTCGGAGGAAAGTGCGACAAGACGAAAGGTTGGTTTGTGGAGCCGACAGTAATTGAGACCACCAACCCGCGTTTCAAGTCGATGGAAGAGGAAATCTTCGGCCCGATCATCACTGTTTATCCTTACGACGAGGACAAGGTGGAGGAGACAGTGAAGCTCTGCGACGAGTCATCTCCTTACGGACTGACAGGCGCTGTCTTCGGACGCGACCGCATGGCGATGGAGAAAATCACGGAGCAGCTCTCCTATGCAGCCGGCAACTTCTATATCAACGACAAACCGACTGGTGCCGTCGTGGGTATGCAGCCGTTTGGAGGTGCTCGTGCCAGCGGCACCAACGACAAGGCAGGCGGTGAGTTCAACCTCATCCGTTGGATTATACCGCGCGTGATCAAGGAGACACTCGTGTCGCCTACCGACTACCGCTACACCTACATGAAGTAATTGAACAAATTTCTTCTGTTTAAAAGATAAAAAGAGCCGCTCCTCATCCGGGGCGGCTCTTTTTAACTTTGAAATCCTAAAAACCGTCAACCGTCAACTGTCAACTGTCAACTGTCAACTTTACCTCCAGCAGACGTTTCACCGGCTTCATGTAGTCCACGAATTCATCCCATGCCATGTCTTTCAGATAAATCATGCCATAAGCACGTTGTAACATCGGGTTGTTGGCCCGGTAGAAAAACTCCTCGCCGATCAGACGGCATACATCGTTGTGCTGTTCCACCCATGTCTTCTGGGCCAGCTCACTGAACGGACCGTCGTGCTCATAACTAGGAAAGTCGGCCGACCGCTGGCTGAGATAGCAGGTGTCGAACATATTCTTGATCACAGCGAAAGAGTTGAGTGACACAGGTATCAGTTTGTTCACCTCATCCATCTTGAAACGTGACCACACATTACGGTACCCCCAGATGTGGAGGTCCTCCGACGGGAATTCCTTGTGGTAGAGTTCCAGTGCGGCATTGAGAGCGATGAGCGACTTGAAGTGGGTGTCGGGACCACTGCCTTCAGGGTCGAGCGCCAGACTGACGATGGTGGGCTTCACCCGCATCAGAAGATCGAGAATCGGCTTCACGTCATGCTCCATGTCGGGATAGTGCGGGAAGATGTCGTCGCTGTAGAATGGCAGTTGCAGATGGGTCACCCTGTCGCTGCCAAGTCCGAAATGGGTCCACACAAGCTCTGCCTCGAATTCACGGAGCCAACCTTTGGCGGTGTGAAACGTGGCGGGTTCACGGCGGCCGGGTTCCTGATGGTCGATATGTTCAATCTCTTGCTCCACAAATGCACGAAGCTGGTCAACCGACATGTTCCCGTTTTCTCCAATCCACTTACGGGCCAGACGGCGGGCAACGGCAAAATGCTGGGTCGATACGTCCATACGGGCAATTCCTCTCAGATACATCGTCAGGTCATCGTCATACCCCGTGGTGTAAACCGATTCTATGTCCTCACTCATCAGAGCGGCCTCCTGTGGATGGATCCGGCGGAGCATGTTGTCGTACACATTCCTCAGATAACTGCTCGTCACCGAGGTATAGCCGCTTGTGCAGTAAGCGAAGTGATTCTCGATGTTCTTAGACCTTACCAGATGATGCAGATAAGGGAAATAAGCCAGTTCGATGTCGTCGTGATGAGGACCGGTGTGAAGAATCACCTGGTTCTCTGGCATCTGTAGCCCGTTTTCAATTTTCTGCTTGACGGAAGACATCACCTTTTTGGCGTCACCCTCAGCCTCTGATGTTGAAGACGGCAACTCCACGGAGGCGGCTTTCGTGATGAAGAACCGGGCATGGGGCAGTACTTTCAGACAGGATGCAGGATAATCCATAGATGTATCGCCCAATACCGAGCCACGCACCACCTTGGCTTTCGACTGACCGGCAGCGATGATGACGGCCACACAGTCGGGATTGTAGGTGATGGTCTCCAAACCCATTGTCACGACAGCTTTCCTGCGTACGATATTGATGCCGCCCATATCGCCGGCTGCTGCTGCCTGGCTCTCATAGTTGAGATTGGTCAGACGGGTGTGGGAGAACGGACTGGATCCTCTCACGTTGAAAGCGATATGTCCGTCAGGACCGATACCGCCGAGGAAAAAGCCCAGACCACCGAGCGAACGGATTTTCTGTTCGTAACTCGTGCAGAAACGGTCGAACATACGGATGGCTTGCTGACGGATGGCTTCTTCTTTGGTGGAGGCACTGCGGATGCGGAGCGAGAGGTCAACGGTGCCGTCGGTGAACACCTCGCCCAGATTTTTTGCGCCGCCTAACAGACGCTGCTCTTCTGGATTGAGGAAATAGGTGTTGATCAGATGGGTTTTCTCAGGGTCGAAACCGAGCAGGTCGATGTAGTATTTCTTTACGAAATAGCGGAAGGAGCGTTCATGCTCCGGATTAATCGGGAAGAACTCATCCAGCTGGAAGAAGGAGAGTGATCTGAAGTCCGGCTTTTCGATACCGAGCTTGCCGATGATGCCATTCGAGGCTTCTTTATCCCAGTTGGCTAGATAGTATTCCAGCCATTTGATGAAAAACTCAGGGGTCTTACCGGTTGGGAGTGCCACCACGCCTCCGGGGTTGAGCGATACCCACTCGATAAAGCGCAAGGCGGTGAGCTGACCCAGCACCACGTAATTATCTGTCACTAGTGTCTGGGGATTACACCTGTTGAAGTTTTCGGAAAAGCTGGAATCAAACTGTTGAAAATACTTTTCAACCTTACTTTCTGTATTGTATTGCATAGTATGAAGATAGGTGTTGTTAGTATTATGGCAAATATAGAGAAAAATGATTTGAATAATTCTCCTTTTTTGTCATTTTTTTTCTTTCTATCACGATTCATTTCCGAATTACATCATACTCTATCGTAATTGACAACTCCAGTTGTCGTTATTCAAACGATAAATCAACAACTCAAGTTTAATCAACGAAAGGGGCGCGCGGAGGTTGACGCTGCCCGCAAGGAGCTTGAAGGGCTGGTGAAGCCGAAGTATGAGGGTGACGCTGATGCTTACAAGCGCGCGAAGGCTGAGTATGCTGAGCGCAGGGCTGCGCTTGAGGAGCGCCTGCGCCTTGGCGAGGAGCATTTGTCGCCCAAAACTATGATGAAGATAATATTCGTGTTGGTAAACGCCGTGAGAATGGTAATACAACCTACTTGATACAAGTTCATGACGAGCACGACAACACTCTGTTTATAGAGATGTCGCGTGATGTCACTATTGTCGTAAATAGCGAGACAGGTGAATTTTTAGGTATTCGTTCTTCTGGTTATGAGAATCTTGGAAAATTACAAGAAAGACCATTGCTTTGGGACCGGAGCGCAGACGCCGATCCTGAAGATGTCGCAACTCCAACCATTTCCACTATCGAGCCTCAACAAGGCGACGAGGCTGCGAGCCGCACTAAAGGTCAGAGCAATGTGCCTTCCGCAGGCAAAGATAGTGAAAGTTCCGCAACCGCGCAAGGAAATAGCGGAGAAAACGCTGGCGGGGAGCCGGGGCGGTTAGAGATGTCAAGGGAAGAGTTCTATCATGAGGTACTTGCGCCTCTTCGCAGAGACGGTTTCTCCACTGCGACCGATGAGCAGCTTGTGAGATGCCGTCGGTTTGTGGAGGAAGAGATTGACGGTGCGCGCTCGCTTCTGGATGTCGCGTCGGCCAACAACTACGATGACGGGTTCGGTGGTTTGGCGTCGGCCAGCGGACAGAGAAGGACGGCGAATAATATGATTGCCGCATGGAGTAAGACTCTTTCCGCCATCGAGGATGAGATAAGACGCAGGGAATCCGGAAACGTTTCAGGCTTACAGGAACGGGATTCATTGGATGCACAGGAGGAGACAGAGCCTCAGCCTGTCGGCAAGGGTGCGACCAGCACTGAGGCTGGCGGCGCCGCCGGTGAAAATGAGATTGTTCCTTACAGGGATAATGAGCGCAGGCTGGAGGAGGAGACGGTGAAGAGTGAGGATAATCCCTCGGTAGGCTATTCCGTGACATTGGAACAGAGTGACGGGACACTTCAGCGCGGCATCTTCTACGACGGCCGTCTCATAGCCACACAGTGGCAGCCCGGCGAGCGCATTGGCGGCGCGCATGGTGTGATGCGGGCGGCATTCGGTGATGCCCCAGCAGTGAACTACGACCTGCTGGCGCCACAGTTCCCTGGCGAGAACGACAGCTGGGAGATCGGCGGTCGCGAAGTGATTGACTTTGACCATGGTGACGTAGTCCGTTTCCACGACGAGAGAGAGATGATTGATTTCTACCTGAGAAACCGCGCGGAGATAGACCGCAGGCTTGATCGTTCGGAGCGTGACACGGAGCGTCAGCGCAAGGTGGACGGCGGGAGTGACTATGCGCCTGCTGCCCCAACGGTGAACGAGCGCCGGGTAGTCGAGGGCCTGATGGAAGTGATGGGCGTCGAGGGCAGCCTCGACCCCGAGGAGGGCCAGAGGGTGCTGGACGCCGACAGGGAGCGCAGGGCTAAGCTGATGGGCAGCCGTGTGGAGATGCGCAAGGCTCGCATTGCCTCTGAGTTGAAGGGCAGGGAACTGACCCCGGAGCAGCAGGCGGTGGCGGATGTGTTCACAGGCGCGAAGGATAACCAACCGCTGGTTGTCACCGACAAGGATGGCAAGGAGCGCAGGGTTGTGATGCGCCAGGGCAATGAGCAGGGTGCTGGGACTAAGCACAGCATCTTCCGGCATTATGGTACGGGCGAAGGCGTGATTACCGCAGAGGATGTGCTGATGGTTCCTGATGTGATTGCCAAAGGGGAAAGAAGACCTGTCAAGCGTGGAAAGACACAGCTTTATGAATATACCTTGAAAGATGAAAATGGTAAGGAATATACCGTTTTGACAGAGGTCGATTCTCGCAGGGAAGCGTTTTCGGATTTCTATACAAACAAAAAAACATCGCAGTCCGCTCGTAAAACACACTCCGAAGAGGCACGAGACATTGACAACAGCGATGTTTCGGACGCAAAGTTACAAAAAGTTTCTGAGAAGGACAAAGCGGAAACGGATAAAATCTTCGATGCTGCGAAGAAACGGTTTGGTGTAACTACTGACATCCGTGAGGCAGGTTATATCCTTCCCGACGGCACGATGCTTGATTTTAGCGGCAGGCATCAGATGGATGAGGGTATGGACACGAGTTCACTAAGAGGTCAGCGGAGTGTTGACCACAGGGACGTGAATCAGTTGAACTACGAGGCTGACGGGAACACTCCGAGCGGCATTGATACTTCGATGTCGGACTTCATCGAGAGAGGTGCCATCAGGATAGACGTGAATGCAGGGACTATCAACCTTGCCGTGGCTCCGACTGCGGCACAGCAGGCTGTTCTGCGCAGGCTTGTTGCAAGGAACGACGGTGCGGTGTCGGTTGATTTCGGTAACGGTTGGGACTCCGACCACTATGCTGAGTATGACGAGGCTAAGCCGTTGCGTGTGCTTTCGGATATAGACAGGTATTTCGATGAGGGCATCAAGCCGACAGGTGACTATGCAGATGAAGCGATGTACCAGAAAGCTGCGCCTGTATTCTACAGCAACGCCGAGAAAGCCGTTGAGGGACAGCCGATGTTCTTCCGCACGGAGGACGGACACGCCTACGGCTTCACGGTGAACGGCAGGATATACATCGACCCGCGTATCGCCACGAGGGAGACGCCCGTCCATGAGTTCACCCACCTGTGGAGCGAGGCCCTGGAGCG
>FLNY01003165.1_pt1 | contig 17944 bp, 13 predicted proteins | sample 1140381 | NCBI WGS metagenome assembly FLNY01 (sample SAMEA3878172, study PRJEB12797) | bioreactor metagenome | biome: Moose rumen | place: Sweden | collected 2011-10
TAAACCTCGCGGCGGATGCCCATGTTGAAGGAGCGGGGGAAGAACTTGTCGAGCTTCTTGCCCTTGCCGCCGCGTATGCCGCCCGTAGTGAAAAAGGAGGTCATGGCATACGAGATGGCTTTCTGAACGGGCGTGAATGACTCATGGGCAGCATCGGGACCGCCCCAGGCGGCAATGTCGGAGGTGAGGGGTGAATGGTCTACAGCACTCAGATAACCTTCCGGCAACACCACGTCGCTGTCGAGCACGATGAGCCATTCGCCCCGGGCGCGCTCGGCACCGTAGTTACGGCTCTGGCCGGGGCCGCTGTTCTCCTTGAAGTAATAATGCAAGTCAAGGATGCCTGCATACTTGTCGCAGACATCCTTGCACGAGGTTGTCGAACCGTCCTCGACTATAATCACTTCGAAGTCCTTCTCCTTCTGCTTGCAGAGGCTTTCCAGTAACTCGTCGACTTCGTCAGGACGGTTATAGACGGGAACGATGATTGAATACTTCATGGGGTTTACTCCTTGGCGCGAGCCAGATAGGAACCGTCGCGGGTGTCCACCTGGATAAGGTCGCCCTCGTTGATGAACAAGGGCACGCGCACCTCGACGCCAGTCTCCAGCGTGGCGGGCTTCAGCGTGTTCGTGGCGGTGTCGCCCTTGATGCCGGGCTCAGAGTGGGTGACACGCAGGATCGTCTTCACGGGCATCTCGGCATAGAGCACGGTGCCGTCAGTCGTGTCACTGACCACCTCCACGATGTCGCTCTCCTTCATAAACTCATGGCCGATGACGAGGTCGTTGGCGATGGGAATCTGCTCAAATGTCTCCTGGTTCATGAAGATGCGACCCTCCTGGTCCTCATAGAGGTATTGGTAGGGGCGGCGCTCGATGACCACATCCTCGAGCTTCTCACCGATGTTGTAGCGACGCTCGAGCACGCGGCCGTCGGTGACGTTCTTCAACTTGATGTTCATGATGGTGTTGCCCTTGCCCGGCTTGCGGTGCTGGAAGTCGATGCACACCCAGATGGCGCCGTCCATGCGAATGGCGGTGCCCTTCTTAATGTCTTGTGAGTTGATCATAACCGTTTTTTATATATTATAATATTGGAAAAGGCGCTTTTGCGGTGCAAAGGTACGCATTTTTCCGAAAAAAACATAAAAAATACAGCTAAATTTCTAACTTTTCTTGCGTAATTAAAAAGATTTGTGTAATTTTGCAGCCCGAAACGCTTGAATAATAACAAAATAAAATAGTAAAAAGCAATGAAAAGAACATTTCAGCCGCACAATCGTCGCCGCGTGAACAAGCATGGTTTCCGCGAGCGCATGACCACGAAGAATGGCCGTCGCGTCCTGGCCGCCCGTCGTGCCAAGGGTCGCAAGAAGTTGACCGTTTCTGACGAGCGTCACGGAAAGTAATTTCCCGCTGTCACGACGAACGAAGACAGGCGGGGCAATGCCAAAAGGCGTTGTCCCGCCTGTCTTCTGTGCCTGATATAATTGCTGTCCGGCGCACAGGAAGGCACACAGCGATGCGTCTTTTTTTATTTGCACGCTGTGAAAATAAATTTTAGTGCCACTGAGATAGTTTATTCCTGCAAAACTATTGCGTCTTCAATTTTTTTTTGTAACTTTGCCGTCTGACGGCGAAATTACTTCGTCTCGGCAAAAAAAGATAAAAATCTTTTGTTTTGCTCTCGACTTTTCGTAACTTTGCGACAAAAATCAGGAAGGCGCTATGAACGCGAAAGAATTGAAACGGAAAATCACGTCGCCCCTCATCTGGGGCAACCTGCTGGCCATGTTGCTCGTCGTCGTGGGATTGTTCCTGGGACTGCACTGGTGGCTCTCGGTCTATACCAATCACGGCGACAGCGTAGAGGTGCCCGATCTCTACGGCATGGATCTCTCGACGGCCAGCGAACGGCTGAATGCTGAGGGGTTGACGCTGCTTGTGGCCGACTCTGCCTACAACAAGAAGTTGCCGGCGGGCAGCATCATGGTTCAGCAGCCGGTCATGGGGGCTAAGGTGAAGGTCGGACGTGTCATCTACGTCACCATCAACTCGCTGACGCTATCAAAGGTCGAGATTCCCGATCTCATTGACAACAGCAGCTACCGCGAGGCACGCGCCAAGTTGCAGGCCATGGGGTTCCGAGTGGGTGAGCCGCGCCTTATCGAGGGCGAGAAAGACTGGGTCTACGGCATTCAGCACGAAGGCCACAACCTGATTGCGGGTGACCAGGTGGCGCGCGAGTCGTTGCTGACGCTCGTCATCGGCAGTGGTGTCTCTACGGAAGAGGAGGACATGATGACCGACAGCCTGGTGCTCAGCGGATTCATGAGTTCTGGTGAGGAGACTGACGACGTGGATGATTTCCTGGAAGTGACTGAGGATGAATGACAATATGATCGACGAAGAATTTTTCGACGACGAACTGGAACTACTCGACGACGGCCAGCAAGAAGCTGACAGCCAGGCGCTCTATGAACACCTGCGGCTGGAGGTTGACCGGGGGCAGGTGCCGCTGCGCATTGACAAATACCTGACCGAGCACACGCAGCATTCCTCGCGCAACCGCATTCAGCAGGCGGCTGAGGCTGGCTTCCTGCACGTCAACGACCGGCCCGTCAAGAGTAATTATAAAGTTCGCGCAGGTGATGTCATTACCCTGATGCTCGACCGCCCGCACTACGACTCGACCATCGTGCCCGAGGAAATGCCGCTCGACGTGCGCTATGAGGACGATGATCTGATGGTGGTCTATAAGCCCGCCGGTCTCGTTGTCCATCCCGGCTGCGGTAATTTCCACGGCACACTGGTGCATGCCGTTGCCTGGCATTTGCGCAATCTTCCCACGTATGACCCTAACGACCCGCAGGTGGGGCTCGTCCATCGCATTGACAAGGACACGAGTGGTCTGCTCGTCGTGGCCAAGACGCCCGAGGCCAAGTCATCATTGGGAAAGCAGTTCTTCAATCACGACACGCATCGCTCCTACGTGGCACTCGTCTGGGGCAATATCACCGAGGATGAGGGCCGCATCGAAGGCAATATCGGCCGTGACCAGCGTGACCGCCTGCGCATGGCCGTCTATCCGCCAGACTCTGAGATTGGAAAACCCGCCGTCACGCACTATCGTGTGCTGGAGCGCTATGGCTATACGACGCTCGTCGAGTGTCGCCTCGAGACGGGCCGCACCCATCAGATCCGCGCTCACATGACCCATATCGGCCATCCCCTCTTTGCCGATGAGCGCTATGGCGGCTGCGAAATCCGCCGCGGCGAGCGCACGGCTTCCTATAAGGCGTACATCCAGAACTGCTTCAAGCTCTGTCCGCGCCAGGCCCTGCATGCCCAGACGCTGGGCTTCCGCCACCCCTCGACGGGCGAACAGATGGACTTCACGAGCCCCCTGGCCGATGACCTGCAGGCACTCATCGGCAAATGGCGCAAGTACACTTACTCAACCACCCCTGCCGAACCTACTGAACCTACCATACCTACCATACCTACCGAACCTACCTTACCTACAATAAACAAACAGCAATGAAACCAACAAAACGCACTATTGCCATCGTCTGCGGTGGCGACTCCTCTGAGCACGACGTCTCGCTGCGCTCGGCTCAGGGACTCTACGATTTCTTCGACAAAGCCCGCTATAACGTATATATCGTCGACGTCAAAGGCACCAGCTGGCAGGTGGAACTGCCCGACGGCACCCTGACGCCCATCGACAAGAACGATTTCTCGTTCCGCATGAACGGCCGGCGCCGCTTTTTCGACTATGCCTACATCACCATCCACGGCACGCCCGGAGAGAACGGCATCTTGCAGGGCTACTTCGACCTGCTCCACTTGCCCTACTCGACAAGCGGTGTGCTGGTCGAAGCCATGACGTTCGACAAGTTCGTGCTCAATCAGTATCTGCGCGGCTTTGGCGTTCGGGTGGCCGAGAGTGTCCTCGTCCGCCGCGGTCAGGAGCAGCTGCTCGACGAGAAGCAGATTCTGGAGACCATTGGCATGCCCTGCTTCGTGAAGCCGGCCAACGACGGCTCGTCGTTCGGTGTGTCGAAGGTGAAGAACATCGACAAGCTGGCCCCGGCCCTGCGCATCGCCATGATGGAAAGCGACGAGGTGATGATAGAATCCTTCCTCGACGGCACAGAGATCACCGTCGGTTGTTACAAGACGAAGGACAAGCAGGTCGTCTTCCCCGTCACTGAGGTGGTCACGAAGAACGAGTTCTTCGACTACGACGCCAAGTACAACGGGCAGGTCGATGAGATCACTCCCGCCCGCATTCCCGATGAGCTCGCCAAGAGGGCTCAGGACTTGACCTCGGCCATCTATGACATTCTGCACTGCAACGGCATTATCCGCATTGACTATATCATTACCGAGGGCGACAAGCTGAACATGCTCGAGGTGAACACCACACCCGGCATGACCCCCACCAGCTTTATTCCCCAACAGGTGCGTGCCGCCGGTCTGTCGATGACAGATGTGCTGACTGATATTGTGGAAAATCAATTTTAAAGGAGGATGGGCGAGTTCGATGACATCAGGCCCTATGAGCCGCAGGAGATGAAACAGGCGTTCAGCGAGTTGCTCGCTGACCGTCACTTCAATGCCGTGATGAAAGGATTTGCGCCGTGGCTGCCGAAGTCGGTGCGCAATGGACTGCTGCGGATGGCCTTCACGGGTGTGAAGACTCCGCTCGACTTTCAGAAGCGGTTCATGAAACCCGTGGTGAAGAACATCATCCGCAAGCACACTGACGGCTGCATATTTGACGACGCTGCATTGCCCGCAGACAAAAGCCTGCGCTATACGTTCATCTCGAACCATCGCGACATCGTGCTCGACTCCGCCTTCCTCGATGTCATGCTTGTTGAGGCCGGTTATCCCACAACTGTCGAAATCGGTATAGGCAACAATCTGCTCATCTATCCCTGGATTGAACGGCTGGTGCGCATGAACAAGGCTTTCATCGTGCGCCGTGGTCTCTCCCTTCGCGAGACGCTTGAGGCCAGCCAGCACATGAGTAGATACATCCACTACGCCGTCTCGCAGAAACATGAGAACATATGGCTGGCGCAGCGCGAGGGTCGCGCCAAGGATTCGAGCGACCACACTCAGGAGGCCGTGCTCAAGATGCTGGCCATGGGAAGCACTGTGACCGGCGATTCTGTCGCCGATACTCTTCGGGAACTCAACATCGTGCCCCTCACCATCAGCTACGAATATGATCCATGCGACTACCTCAAGGCGCAGGAGTTTCAGCAGAAGCGCGACAACCCAGCCTTCAAGAAGTCGAAGCAGGACGACCTCGACAACATGCGGACGGGCATCCTGGGCTTTAAGGGCCGCGTGGCTTATCGTTGCTCTGCCCCCGTCAACACATGGCTCGACGAGACGAAGGACTTGCCCAAGAACGAATACTATCCTGCACTGGCCAAGCGCATCGACAAGGCCATCCACTGCGGCTACGTGCTCTATCCAGGCAACTACGTGGCTGCCGACATGCTCAGCGGCACAGGCGAGTTTGCTTCGCACTACAACGATGTCGACCGCCAGCGATTTGAGGTCTATTTGCAGCAGCAACTCTCGAAAATCACGTTGCCGCAGAAGGACGAACCATTCCTCCGCGAGCGTATGCTCACCATGTATGCCAACCCCCTACGTAATTTCCTAGCTGCCCGATGAACCTGAAATCTGTCCTTTATGTAGCGGCCGCGTCGCTGCTTATTCTTCTTCTTTCCGCCTGCACCACCGATGCCTACGACAAGGGTGAAGGCGAATACTCCAACATCCGTGCCGACCTGGCCGACCTGGAGGTGAATGCCAAGAAACAGGCCGTCTCGGCTGTCACTGACGAGGATGAGCGGCTGACGATAGCCAACCCCTTCACGACCAATTGGATTCAGAAGGCCGACACCACCTATCGTGCTTATCTCTATTATGACAAGGAGAACGACGGCGGCGCCAAAGTGATCAGTGCCGGACAGGTGCTGGTGCTGCGCCCACGCCGCGAAAGTGTGCCCAAGACCGACCCTACGGGCTTGGAGAGCATCTGGCTGAGCACGAACAAGAAATACCTGAACATGGCGTTGCTGCTGAAGATCGGACAGGGCGAGGCCGACGACCTCCACCATGTGCTTGGTGCGACGTTCGACACGCTGATGGTCAACCCCGACCGTACGCGCACGCTCCATCTGCACCTCTATCACGATCAGGGCGGCGTGCCTGAATTCTACACTCAGCGCACCTTTGCCAGCATCCCGACGACGCTCATCGTCGCCGACTCCATCCACCTGCGTATCAACACTTACGACGGATGGTATGAGCGCACCGTTGCACTGAAATAAACAAAAAAAACTGCCACGTAATCCGTGGCAGTGTTGTTTCAGAGAAGTTTGAGACGCAGCTTTTCCAGCATGTCCTTCGTCATCTCGCGCAGGTTGTATTCATGCTGCCATCCCCATTCCTCACGGGCACACGAGTCATCCATGATGTCGGGCCACGACTCGGCAATCGACTGCTTCAGCGGATCCACCTGGTATTCCATCTCGAACGTCGGGCAGTGGCGCTTGATTTCGTTGTAGATCATGTCGGGGTCGAAGCTCATGGCAGCCACATTGAAGCCGTTGTGATGAATCAGCCGCGACGGGTCGGCCTCCATCAGCTCCATGGCGGCGCGCAGAGCGTCGGGCATGTACATCATGTCCATGCGGGTGCCGGCCTTGATGGGACAGACGAACTTCTCGCCGCGCACGGCGTAGTAGTAGATGTCGACGGCATAGTCTGTGGTACCGCCGCCCGGAGGCGTCACATAAGAGATGATGCCGGGGAAGCGCACCGAGCGCGTGTCGACGCCATACTTGTGGTGGAACCAGTCGGAGAGCAGCTCCGTCGTCACCTTCGACACGCCGTAGATGGTGCGCGGACGCTGGATGGTGTCCTGTGGCGTGGGGTCATGGGGCGTCTCCACACCGAAGGAGCCGATGCTGCTGGGTGTGAACACGGCGCAACCGTTCTCGCGGGCCACCTCGAGGATGTTCCACAAACCGTCGATGCCGATTTTCCAAGCCAGCCGCGGCTTCGACTCGGCCACTACGGAGAGCAGTGCAGCCAGATTATAGATGGTGTCAATCTTGTGCTTTTTCACGATTTCGGCAATGCCTTCACCGTCGGTCACATCGGCAATTGCCGACGGTCCGCTTTCAGCCAGTTCGCCCTTAGGCTCTGCGCCCACGATGTAGCCAGCCACAATGTGTTCGTTTCCATAGCGCTTCCTCAGTGCCATTGTCAGCTCTGAACCAATCTGTCCAGTTGAGCCAATTACCAAGACATTTTTCATTCTGATTCGATAGATTTTAGATTTACGCCTGCAAAATTACAAAATTATTCTTAATAAATGCACCATGTTTGGCAAAAATTTTCTACCTTTGCATTTAATATAATGTAAAACCCCTATTTAAATCTATTTGCTATGTACGGTAAAATGAAAGAACATCTCAGCCAGACGCTTACTGAGATTCGTGAAGCAGGACTTTACAAGGAGGAACGCCTCATCGAGAGCGCCCAGCAGGCTGCCATTCAGGTGAAGGGACAGGAAGTGCTCAATTTCTGTGCCAACAACTATCTGGGCCTCAGCAATCATCCGCGGCTCATCGAGGCTTCGAAGAAGATGATGGACCGTCGAGGCTTTGGCATGTCGTCGGTGCGATTCATCTGCGGCACGCAGGACATCCACAAGGAGCTCGAGGCCGCCATCAGCGACTACTTCAAGACGGAGGACACCATTCTCTATGCCGCTTGCTTCGATGCCAACGGCGGTGTGTTTGAACCGCTGTTCACCGAGGAGGACGCTATCATCAGCGACGCCCTCAACCATGCCTCAATCATCGACGGCGTGCGCCTTTGCAAGGCCAAGCGCTATCGCTATGCCAACGCTGACATGCAGGAGCTGGAGAAGTGCCTGCAGGAGGCTCAGGCCCAGCGCTTCCGCATCATCGTCACCGACGGCGTGTTCTCGATGGACGGCAATGTGGCTCCGATTGACAAGATCTGCGACCTGGCCGAGAAGTACGACGCCCTCGTGATGGTCGACGAGAGCCATTCCGCAGGCGTCGTCGGTGCTACTGGCCACGGCGTGAGCGAGTTCTACAATACCTACGGCCGCGTGGACATCTACACTGGCACGCTGGGCAAGTCGTTCGGTGGCGCCCTCGGTGGATTCACCACCGGCCGCAAGGAGATTATCGACCTGCTGCGCCAACGCTCGCGTCCCTATCTGTTCTCGAACTCGCTGGCTCCCGCCATCATCGGTGCTTCGCTCGAGGTGTTCAAGATGCTGAAGGAGTCGAACGAGATTCACGACCGGCTGGTGGAGAACGTGGAATACTTCCGCGACAAGATGATGGCTGCCGGCTTCGACATCAAACCCACGCAGAGCGCCATCTGCGCCGTGATGCTCTACGACGCCAAGCTCTCGCAGGTCTATGCCGCCAAGATGCAGGAGGAAGGCATCTACGTGACGGGCTTCTACTATCCCGTCGTGCCGAAGGGCCAGGCTCGCATCCGCGTGCAGATCTCAGCCGGCCACAACCGCGAGCAGCTCGACCGCTGCATCGAGGCCTTCATCAAGGTGGGCCGCGAACTCGGAGTGCTGAAATAGTCAGAAGCAGATTTCTCATATCAAAAACGGCACCTCGCCAACTGGCGAAGTGCCGCTTTTTGATACCAATATAGGGGTATATTGGTATCAAGAAGCACTGTTTTTTATTTTATTCTTGGGCATCGAGAATGGTCTCAAGAGCCGTGAGTTCGGCCTCGGTCGTGGCCCATGAAGTGACGAAGCGGCAGACGAAATGATGCTCGTCGAAGGGGCACCAATGGGTGAATTCGACCAGCTTCTCGAGCCGCTTGACCTCCTCGTTGGGCAGAATGACAAACTGCTGGTTGGTGGGCGAGTCGATGTAGAAGCGGTAGCCCTTGGCAGCCAACAGCTCGCGCAGCCGTCGGGCCATGCGGATGGCGTGGTCGGCAATGTGCAGATAGAGCCCGTCAGTGAACAGGGCGTCGAACTGTACGCCGCACAGACGACCCTTGGCGAAGAGGGCACCATGCTGCTTCACCAGCGGGAAGAAGCCGCGGGGCGCTCCCTTGGGGAAGACGACGGCCTCGCCACAGAGGGCTCCCATCTTCGTGCCGCCGATGTAGAAGACGTCGCACAGACGGGCCAGCAGCGGCAGCGAGAGGTCGCCCCCGCTGGCAGCAATGCCGTAGCCCAGACGGGCACCGTCGACAAAAAGTGGTAATTGGAATTCTCGGCACGTGTTGCTGATCTGCTCCAGTTCCTGAGCCGTGTAGAGCGTTCCTAACTCCGTCGGCAGCGAGATGTAGACCATGCCGGGCTGGGCCACGTGGTCGCGGCTCTCGTCGGCCTCATATTCGAGCATGAAGCGGTGCAAGTCGGCAGCAGTGAGACGTCCGTCGTGCGAGGGTAGGGTGATGACCTTGTGCCCCGAGTGCTCCACGGCGCCGGCCTCATGGACGGCGATATGGCCCGTTTCGACCGTCACCACGGCCTCGTAGGAGCGCAGCATGGCGTCGATGACCGTCGCATTGGTCTGAGTGCCACCGCCCAGAAAGAAGACGTCGGCCTCAGAACACGCACAGGCCTCCCGGATTTTCCGGCGGGCCTGTTCGCTGTAGATGTCAAAGCCGTAAGTCGAGGTGCGCTCAGCGTTGGTCTCGACCAAGTGGCGCATCACGTCAGGGTGTGCTCCGTTGTTGTAATCGCATTCAAATGATAACATGGCATCTGACGCGCGCACGTGTCCTTATTTGATATTAGGGAACACCTCGCTGAGTGCATCAATCACCGTCTGATGCTCTACACCCTCCTGAATGACGAAGAAAATCGTGTCGTTGCCGGCAATGCTACCGATGATCGAGGGAATGTTGGCATTGTCGATGTTCCAGGCCATGGCGCTGGCATAGCCGGGACGCGTCTTGATGATGCCCATATTGCCGGAGAACTGGATACTGACAAAGCCCGTCATCTGCATCATCTCGCGAATCGACGAAGGGCTTGAAATACGCTTATACATGGAATCGTTGGGGAGCACGTAGACATAAGTGCCTCCCATAGTGGCAGCCTTTGCAACCTTAAGCTGCTTCAGGTCGCGGCTGAGTGTGGCTTGAGTCAACTTAAATCCTTCCTTCTGGAGGGCTCTGAGAAGTTCTTCCTGACTGCCCAGCTCCTGACTAGAAATGATCAGCCTCAACGCCTCGAGTCGGTTGTTCTTTTCTTTCATTGGCTTTTGTATTTTCGGATTGTTTTGCAAAAGTACGCAATTTCTTTCAATCTGCCAAATATTTTCACAGTTTTCTTTCAATATGTCGCAAAATAAACATTCCCCATCGTTTTTTACCGATGGGGAATGTCCAAAGTGTCATAAAGTGAGTGTAGCGTGTGCAGCGCTTACTTCACGAAGATCTTCTTGCCGCCAATGATGTTCAGACCCTTCACGGTCTTCTGCAACTTCTGGCCCTGCAGGTTGTAGATAGCGTTGGCAGCCTCAGCAGTGGTGTTCACCTCGCTGATACCGGTGGTAAGATTCTTTTCGCCGTAGTAGGTCAGACGGAAGTTGTCGAAGATGACCCACTGGTGAACATTACCGTTGTTGGTCAGACCCACAGTGAGCGTTTCACCGTCGTTGATAAAGACCTTGATGGGCTCAATGGCGTAATTGCCGGCAGAGAACGAGTAAGAGGCATCGGTCATGCTGTTTTCTGATCCATCCTTCACAGGCACGTCAGCATAAACACCATTGAGGAAGAACTGAGGAGCAGCCTCCACAACGCCGTCGTCCTGACGATAGAAGCCCTGAGCTGTCAGCTCGTATGTTCCCTTAGGAGCGTCAGCAGCCACCTGGCTGATGGTGAACGTTGAATGATAGCTCTCTGCGCAGCCATTACCATCGGAGCCGTCGCATCCGCCACCCAGATTCTTGTTGGTGCAGTCTGCATTGACTTCCCAAGCATCCCAGCGGTGATCGTTACGGTTGAAGTTGGCATCTTTCAGCAAGAACGTGGCGTCGACACCATTGTTCTCAGAAGCTTCCTCCAAGGCAGCCAGGCCTTCTTCCTTGACGAGAGCCTCCCACCATTCAGCATCTATGAATGCCCATGCGAAGGGCTCGGTCGTCAGTTCGAGCGTGTTTAATGTGCTGACACCAATGTACTGTTTCACATTATCGATCATAGCGAAGATGCAATGACCATAGACTTCATCTTCCTCAATGTTCCAACCAAATGCGCCGCTATCCATGTAGAGATTGCTGCCCAGGAAGTGAGAATTACCATTATAGATATTGGTCTCAATGTTGTAATTATCAGTATCAATGTTGTAGATGAAATTCAGGTCAAGACCCTGTCCGTTGACGATACCTTGTGTGCCCCAGCTCTTACCGGCAGCCATCAGGTTATCATCCTCAAGCGACATAGCAACAAGGTAGTACTTGCCTTCCGGGATAACAATGTTAGCGAGTTTATAAGCCTTGACAGCTTCTTTGAACTTGGCAATCTCAGCCTCAAACTCATCGAGGTTCAAGCAGTTGTTGGCCAGAGCAGCCTCAGCAGCAGCAACAGCTTCGTCGAATGCATCCTTACCATTGTTGCCCGTCATTTCCTTGGCAGCATCAAGTGCAGCCTGCATCTCAGCCTTGTCAGCAGCATAGACTTCCTTGGCGGTGGTGAACCATGTGAGCTGATAGATTTGCATGGTGTGCCAGTTAGTGCCAGCCAGTTCCTTACCCATACCGAGCTTGATGGTACCGTCGGTCACCTCCACGTCGAACTGACGGAAATTGTTCTCTGTCGTAGATGTAGCAATATTGGCCACGATGAATGCCTTCTGGTCGTTGGCGAAGACGTAGGCCACATCTTCAGCACCGTCGGCCATCGGGCTATCGAAGCCGCGTCCGCTGGTGTAGAAAGCATTGCCATAGAAGCCCACCTTATAAGTACCGTTGGTCAGGCCGGTGATGTCTTGATAGATGATGGTGCCAGTGCGGTTCACGCCATCGGTGCTGCCCTCGTAGACCTCAGCCAACTGCACGTTGGTGCGTCCGTCGTAGGTGTCAATGGCGGGAGCGAACTGCGTAGCGCAGACACCAGCGGCAGTGCCGTCGTACTTCTTCCATCCGTTGGTGGCCACCTTTGCTGTCTCGTCCTTCTCCTGATCAGCATTGTCAGCCTTGAACTGCTCGATGGCAGCCGTCAGGATGGTCTCCTCGTTGGCAGGATCAGCCTTGGCCTCCTCGATGGCAGCAAGCAGCTTGCCCACGGCCACGGCGTCAGCGTCGGCAGCCAAAGTCATTGCTTCCTTCATCAGGTCGCTGACCTTCGTGATGCTGATGGGCTGGATGTACTGCATCTCCAAGCCGTAGTAAGAGTAGCTCACATAGTAGCCGACGATGTCGACTACGTCACCGTCTGCCGGCCACTCGGTAATGGTGCCGAAGGTGTCCTGCAAGCCAATGGCATCTTCGCCCATGACGGGGATGGTAGCCATGATGTCATCGGACCAGTCGCCAGACACAATGCTGATGGTAGCACCCGTGAACTTCACGAGACGCCAGCTGTAGTCACCCAGATATTCCATCAGGTTGTCCTCGGTCACCTCCATCGGAGCCAACTCGCCCTCGGTGATGGTCACGTTGTCTAACGAAGCAGTGTAGGTTACGTCACCCCACTTTTCGTCTACCTCCACGGTCAGCACCAGCTCGCCATTGAGCACATCACCTGCCTTGAGCTTGTCGGCAATGCCTTTGTTCTGGAGCAGGTCGGCACCAGAAGCGTCCTCGAGAACGACATTCTCGGTGTTACCATAATACTCGTCTTCAAGAACACCGGCGTAGGTCACCTTCACATTGTCGAGGGTCACTTTCACCGTGCCGGACTCTGTCGGCTCGAAAGCCTTCAGGGCAGCGATGTTGGCAAGGATGGTAGCCTGGTTTTCGGCAGCTACCTCGCCAGTCTTCACGATGTACAGCAAGTCGAGCACACGGTTGGCATTGCCGACAGCGGGAATTGTCACGTCTGAGGATTCAGTCACCTCAAACTCATCAGAGGTCTCCTGGTAAATGTAACCCTTTGTATCTATGGAAAGCACTGTGGCGTCTCCAACCTTAATGGCGAAGGTGGTGGTGGCATTTCCCCAAACCTGTGCGGTCAGCTTGTACTTGCCCGGGGCAAGGGTCGTGACAGTGGCGTCGCTCTCGAAGTAAGCGCCAGTGCCCATGGAGCAGCGAATGTCGGCATTGCCACCCATAGTTGATAAAGCACCCTCGATGTCTTCAGCCTCGGTGAGGAATACGACACCGGTGGTCTCCGTAGCAGTGTAGTTGACCACAATCTCCTTGTTGTCTGTGTCGGCGGTTGTCGTGTTGCGCAGCATATTGTTGTTCTTGGCGGTCTCATAGAGCGTCCCGTCCACCACCTGGTACTGCGGGAAGTAGTAGGTGATGTTGTCACCCTCGAAGGCCGTTCCCTCAGAGATGGTGGCGCCGAGGCTGGTCTTGACTGAGTAATTGTAGACGGCAGCCTCGCGGAACACAAGCGTAATGACGGTGGAGCCGTCGTCTGCCACGACAGTCTCGCTGTTGCCGCTGACGTAGATGTATTTCTTGCTGTTGTCCTCACTGTAGAACGAGGCCGTCTCCTCGGCCGTGGCCGACACTGTCGTGCCTTTGATCACGCCGGTGTGCTCTGCGGCTGCTTTCAGCTCGTTGCCGCCCTCGTCAACAAATTTCACCGTGTAGGACGTTGTGCTGCTTGCATCCTGAGTGGTGATGACCAAAACCGGTGCCCCCGATGCGGCACCCTTGCCCACCAGGTTTCCTGCACCAATGTTGTTCGTGAACTTGAAGATGATGTATGCCTGGCTTGCTGCGATGGTCTTCACAGCATCGGTGACATCGCTCGTAAACTGTGTTGTCGTGTTGGCGGGGAAGGTGACAGTCTCGATCTTCGTCGCTGCGAGGTTCACTTCAGCAGTGCCGCTCCCCAGACCCTCCTCGCTGTAGTCGAGCGAAAGGCCTGCATTGACGTACATCAGGTCGGTGGTCCTGTTCTTACCCGAGCCTATGCCGCTCCATGTCAGCGTGGCTTTCATGATGCTCTGGTCGGCAGGAATCTCAAAGGAGAAGTCTGCGTATGCAGCCCCCTGCCAGTTTTTGTTGCCAAACGCACTGTTGTTGATGTACTCCTGCTCTGCGTCAATGGTGCTCACGTAAGCGCCGGCAGTGGCAGAAGGCACACCCGAACTTGATGTGTGAACCAATGTGGCGGTAATCTCATCGGCCCAAGCACTTCCTGCTCCCAGCACCATCAGGGCGCTAAAGAGCCATGTTTTCAGTAAATGCTTTTTCATTTGCTTTTTGTTTTAGTTTATAAAATAGATAGTAAAAAAAAGAGTTTGCATTATTGGTATACCATTTCCTACGGCTTTTTTGTATAGAGTGCAAAGATAATAAAAAAACTCCGCCCTGCGATGAAACAGGGCGAAGTTTTATAGATTTTTTACAATTCGACGTTCTGGCTTACTTCATCATCACTTTCTTGCCATTGATGATGTAGAGGCCCTTCGCAGCCTTGTCCACACGCTGACCCTGCAGGTTGTAGATGGTGCCGTCCATGGCCTGCTTCATGCTGGCGCTGTTGATGCCGGTGACGATGGAAGAATCCTCAGTTTCATAGCCGATGTAGCTGATCACGGCGGGCACCGACTGGTCGGCCAGGGTCAGACCGAAGGTGGTGGTCCAGCCCCAGCTGCTGGTACCCGTGCCGTCGAGATAGCTCTTGCCTTCAGCATTGAAGCCGCTGGCGAAGGTGGCGTCGGCAGTGATGTCCCAGACGAAGGTGGTCACGTCGCCGCTGATGATGTCGGTGGGCACCACCTGACCGCCATTGTTCTTGGCGTTGAGCCACCAGAGGTAGCTCTTGCCCACTTCCGTCGAGAGGCCAGTGGCCTGGATGACGAAGTACTTCACGGGCTCGGGCAGATAGTAGACCTTGTCGGTCTTGAAGTTCAGGGCCACGTTGTTGTCGCCCTTAGCATCGACGGTGATGGTGTTGGCCACCTCGTCGACCACGACGTTGCTGGCGGAGATGCGGCCGGGGTCGCCTGCGGGCCACTCCGAGGCCACGAACTCATACTCAAACTCCTCGACGGGGTTCTGGATTTCCTCCTCGAAGCCGATGTAGCTGATGACGGCGGGCACCTCCTGGTCGGCCAGCGTCATGCCGAAGGTGGTGCTCCAGCCACCCTCGTCCTTGAACTCGGTGTCGCTCTGGCCCAGCTGTCCGCCGATGGCGATGGTGGCGCAGTCCCAGGCGAAGACGGTCTGGCCGTCCTCCTCATAGATGTCGGTGGGCTCAATCTGCGAGCCGTTGTTGGTGTTGTTCAGCCACCACAGGTAGCTGGCACCGGCGGCTGTCGACATGCCTGTGCCCTTGATGACGAAGTATCGCTGCTCAGCCTTCACTTCGTAGACATTGCTCGAGCGGAAGATGAGGGCCACATTGTTCTGGCCGGTCTGGCTGACGGTGACAGTGTTTGCCTCGGGGTCAGCAACAACTTTCTCGGGCGAAATACGTCCTGCGTCCCCGGCAATCCACTCGCTGGCCACGAACTGGTAGGACTTGACCAGCGACTCAACCTTGATGGGCTGGAAGGCGGTTATCATACCACCATAGAGCGAATAGACATATCCGGTGACGAGGCCGGCCTTGACGGCTCCCTCAAGGTCTGCAATGTCGAAGTAATCCAGGGCGTCCATGATGCCCACGTCGCCTATCTGGTCGCTGACGATGTGCAGCTCGTCGTCGTAACCTTCCTCGCTAACCACTTCGAAAGTGACATCCTTAAGTTCAACCAGCTTCCAGTCGGGGGCTGCGAGATATTCGAACAGATTGTCGTCGTTGAGTGCCAGCGGCGTAACGGTGCCGTCGGCTACCTCCACGCCCTCTATGCCGTTGGTCAGCTTGGCACTTATCTCACCCCATACGGACTCTATGCTCATGGCGAGCTTGCCGTTGAGGGTCTGCCCCTCGGTAACGAGTGTGCCAAGGCCGGAGCCCTGCAGCATGATGCCGGCAGAGGCATCCTCGAAGACCACCACGTCGGTATCCACATATTCCCATGTGTCCCAGTCGAGGTCCTGCTTCGTCCCCACGTAGGTCACCTTGGCATTGGTCAGGGTGAGCACCACGTCCTCTGTGCCCTGTGCGTCGTATGCCTTCAGCGCTGCGATATTCTCAAGTGCAGGCTGCTCGGCAGGCAGCTCATAAATGTTAATCTTCTTCACGGCATTGCCCTTTGCCAGCTCGAAGCCTACGGCTCCATCCTCCTGAAGCTGATAGATGGCACGGCCCACGCCCTCGTTCAGGGCAGTCTTTGCAGCACCTACGTCGGCACCGTTCTTCAGGTCGCCGTCAGCATTGGAGCGTGTGGCGAAGGTAGAGCCTGTATAGAAGAATTCCACAATCTGACCGGCCTTCAGACCGGCAATGGCTGCGCAGCGGCCGGCACCGGAGCCAAGGTACAGCCCCTGTCCGTCGGCTATCGACCAGCCCTTGCCGGTGGTGCCGGCGGCAGCCTGCACGGCAATGTCCTCCAGACCCTCGTTGGTGCAGTAGTACACGATGTTGGTCTGGCTGTTGGCGTCGTTCCATATCTTGCCCAGGGCATCGCCCAGCTCCAGCGTCACGTCGCCCATGGTGGTGAAGTCGTAGCTCTTGGCAATCGTGTATGCCGAGAGGTCCACGTCGGCCACTATGATTTCGCAGCCATCCTCTGCCGTGGCGTCGGAAATCTGCGAAGCCCATGAGTTCTTGATGATGGCCGTTCCGGCGGCAATGGCCGTCACGGTGCCGTCGGCAGCCACGGTGGCCACGCTCTCGTCGCTGCTCGACCAGGTGGTCTCAGCGGCAGGCGACACGCTGGCCGTCAGTTTGGCAGTGGCCGTGGGGATGAGCTTCAGCGTCTGCGGCGTGACAGTAATGACGGGCACGGTCTCCACACCGTAGGGCTCAATCTCAATCTTGTAGATGAGCGTAGCCTTGGCCATCTGAATGTCAAGGCGTGTGCTTTCCTCAGTGGTCGAGATGGTGTATGCCTGCTTCGACACCACGTTGTCGCCCTCCAAAATGCCCTCAGCAGCTTCGTTGACGAAAGTCACGGTGCCGGCACCGATGGTGATGGTCACCTTGTCGCCGTCTTTCAGGTCGAGGATGGAGAAATAGTGGGCATAGTCCCAGGAGAACATACCGCAGGTATTGTCCTTCTTGTTGTTCTTGTTGCGCATGGTGAACTTGTCGCGGCCCTCCACATACTCATAGGCAAAGCGCTGGTTCCAGGTGAAGCCCTGATCGGTGTAGTCGCCAAGATAGTGCATCGTGGCATCATTGACAGTGAAGCCGGCATCGCCGCCGTCGTTGACAGCCCAGGGGCCGCCCTTGCCTAATGCCATACAGAGATCCTGGAAGTCATACGACTCCAGAGCCATGATGTTCATGCCACTCAGGAGCATAGCCAGAGTGAGCACAGATTTTAGTAGATGTTTTTTCATCATGTTGGTTGTTTAAGTTTGTAAATTGGGTTAATTGTTTTAGTTCGACTGCAAAATTAGGCATTTTCCTTTTAATATCCAAATTTTCAAGGAAAAATCTACAATTTTAAGTGTTTCAACTTTCTCTGGTTCTCTCAATCTGTAAGCTGTACAGATGAAAGTCGGACAAAGGACTGGATAAAATTATTTCAGTGCCGCTGAATACTATTTCAACGCCACTGAATACTATTTCACCGACACTGAATACTATTTCACCGACACTGAAATAATTTTATAATGTACTCAACTTTCAAAGTTGAGTTA
>FLNY01000764.1_pt1 | contig 17931 bp, 16 predicted proteins | sample 1140381 | NCBI WGS metagenome assembly FLNY01 (sample SAMEA3878172, study PRJEB12797) | bioreactor metagenome | biome: Moose rumen | place: Sweden | collected 2011-10
GGACGAAAATGCCCAATCGCAAGAAAAATTTTATTGTTTTTTGTTGTATATTCGGGCCATAAATCACTTGCCATGGCAGATAATTATCTTGAAAAGAGAGAACAGGAAATACGGGAGGGGCATATTCAGAAGGTGGTGAGGAAGAATCCTTCACTTGAGACGCTCCTTAAACGTAACAGGAGTTATCGCGGTTACGACCAAGCGCGCGAGGTGACCGAGGACGAATTGAAGGACATTGTGAGGACGGTAACCTGGTGCGCATCCGGAAATAATGAGCAGCGGCTTCGCTTCAGGCTTGTCACAGGCAACGATGCCGCTTTGGTTCATCCGCTTGTGAAACTGGGCGCCGCACTGCCTCAGGAGCATCTTCCGCATCGAGGGTGCGAGCCATCGGCATACATAGTGATTTGTGCCGATAAAGACGGCCGGGTTACGGACATTGACATGGGTTTCGCCGCCCAGAGCATTCTGTTGAAGGCCACGGAGATGGGGCTGGGAGGCATTTTTATTCTTAACTTCCGGCCTGGGGAAGTCGCGGCAGCCTTGGATCTGGCTCTCACGCCCATCGGAATAATTGCCATTGGAAAGCCCTCGGAAACCATTTTTCTTGTTCCCAGCCATGAGGGGGACAATCTCTCGTATTATCGCAAGGACGGTGTCCATTATGTCCCCAAACTTCAGCTCGAAGACCTTTTGATCTGAGTTTTGCCCTCCCCGCCGCCGAGAAGTGCGGCCGAGCCTACGGGGCGCAGAGATACTACTTTTTTTAAGGATTTTTCCTAAATTTGAAAGTATAAAACCACATAGTATGAAATTCAGGTATTTACTCATTCTTACCGCTCTTTTTGCAACCACCATTACCAGGGCGCAAACTTACATTCCGTCACAGGAGAACCTTGCCGCAAGGCAGGAATTCTCCCGCGAGAGATTCGGCATTTTCCTTCACTGGGGCATCTATGCGTCATACGCCCAGGGCGAGTGGTACCTCAACAACGGCAAGCTTGACCGGGATGAATATGCCAAGGCCGCCGCAGGGTTCTATCCCGTCAACTACAATGCGGCCGATTGGGCGAAGGCCTTCAAGGATTCCGGGGCCGAATACGTCACAATCACTTCACGCCACCATGACGGATTTTCAATGTTCGGCACAAAGGCATCGGCCTATAACATAGTGGACGCCACTCCCTTCGGCAGGGACGTCATAAAGGAACTGGACCAGGCCTGCCTGGAGGAGGGCCTTAAGCTCCAGTTCTACTACTCCATCCTGGATTGGATGAGGGACGACTATCCCGCCGGAAAAACCGGCCATAATGCGGGCAAGGACCCTCAGAAGGCCTGTTATGACCATTACTTTAACTTCATGAAGGACCAGATAAAGGAGCTTCTTTGCGGCTACCACGCCCGCGCACTATGGTTCGACGGATACTGGGACCACAGTCAAGACTCTGTCCCGTTCGACTGGCGGATGGAGGAGCTCTATACCTACATCCACTCCATTCAGCCATCCTGCCTTGTGGGCAACAATCACCACAGAATGCCGCTCGAGGGAGAAGACTTTATGATGTTTGAGAAGGACCTTCCCGGGCACAACACCACCGGCTTCTCCGAAGGGCAGGAAATAGTGGACTACATGCCCATGGAGACGTGTGAGACCATGAATTACAACTGGGGATACTCTGTGAGCGACCAGAATTACAAGTCGGCCGGAGAGATCATCAGGCTCCTTGCAACCTGCGTTTCCATGAACAGCAACCTGCTCCTTAACATTGGCCCGCAGGCCGATGGCTCCCTCCCTTCCGCCGCCCTTGACAGGCTAAGGGAAATAGGCGAGTGGATGCACGTGAACGGCGAGTCAATAAAAGGCTGCGGCCCGGGCCCCCTCGCCGCGCAGGAATGGGGCGTCACCACCGCAGCCCCCGGTGCCGTCTACCTCCACGTTTTCACCCACCCCGGCGCAGCCATAGAGGTTCCGCTTCCCGCCAAGGCAAAGGTTTTGAGCGTGACATCACTCTCCGACAGCGCTCCCGTCGGCTTCAAGAAGGGTAAAGGCAGCGTTACCGTAAATGTCCCTGCCAGCCTGCCTGATGACGGTGACTATGTCATAAAAGTCTGTGTTTCCCGCCCTTGAACTCCATCTCGTCGAGGGTAATGATTCTTGGGGAGTCGTAGATTGCCTTCACAAGCTCCCTGTGCTCCGGCACTGAGCGGTGACCGCCTATGAAATAGCCCCACACCATGAACCAGGTCCAGCGGGGCTGTTCGTCAAAGACGGACAGTTCCATTGGCAGCTGGCCCACTTCGCCCATCGCTATTGGCCTGCCTTCTCCAAGCTGCACAAGCTCGTCGTGATGGGACTGCTTGTAATCCCAGCCGTAGATGTCGGCGGCAAGTACATCTACATACTCGTTTCCGGGGTAGAAATGGGCATAAGGAAGAGCGTCGTCGTTCTCCTTCACGCGCGGGGCATTGGGGTCCCACACCCAGAGAAGATTGTTGAGCCCTTTTTCCGTGAAGTACTTATAAGTCATTATCCAGAGCCGCCGGAAGCCGTTTTCGCCCGGCTTATTGCCCCACCAGAACCATCCTCCGTTCATCTCGTGGTAGGGACGCCAGAGTACCGGTACGCCGGCATCCTGAAGCTGCGCGAGGTAGGGGATAACGGTGTCCATTTCGCGCTTCCATGCGCTGTTCAGGGCGGTTCCTTCGGTGCAAAGTTCATCCCACTCCTCGTCCGAAGGGCCCTTGTCCATGGTCCAGACCTTGTCGCCGTCACAGTCGTTGCCTCCGCCGTACCGGGGGTCACAGCAGTGCCACATGAGGGTGATAATCCTGCCTTCGGCCCATTTTCGTATGGCCATGTCCACAATGTTCTGCCTGGCCTCTTCCACCGAGAGCCCCGTATCAACGCACGGACGGTCGAAGGGAACGGACAGGTTGAGGGGTCCCGCATGCTGATATCGCTGCGCCCCGTCGCCAATGGCGTTGAAGCTGAAATCGCCGCCCCACACTACGGGGAATTTTCCAGTCAGCGCGAATACTTCCTCGTCATAGCGCTGAAGATCGCTTGAGAAGTTATGCTCTCCTGCGAGGGTGTATTGCCCGCTTATGGAATAAAGGAAGCCGAGCAGTTCCTTAGCTTCCTTCGTTGCATGAGGATTGACAGGCTTCGGCCCGGCCTGTACGCAGGAAGAAAAAACAATTGTGCCGACAATAACCGGGAGAAGAAAAAATCGTTTCATGCCCAAAGTTAGGTAAAATCTATATATGCATCCGACAGAAACTCATAGACCTGTCGCCTGAATACCTTGCGGACAGTTGGAAGCCCTAACCGTTCCCAAGTGCGGGGGCGGAGCCATGGTCTCCGGCGCCGATGTAACCGCTCAGGACATCGGCCATGAGGAGCATGTTGGAGGCGATGGGGTAGATGCGCTCGTCGCGGATGTGGTCCCTCAGCGAGTACCAGGTGAGAGTGGAGTCTTCGATGTGGTCCTTGAACTCCACGGCGGGGAATCGTGCCTGCAGACCATTCCGGAAGACCTCCGTGTAATGGGCGCACAGGCCTTCTACCTCCGCCTCAAGGGCCTTTGTGGCTTCGGCCTCGCGGGCGGCGGCGTAGGCCTGCGTGAAATCGGCATAAAGGCCAGAATCATTGATGGTTATGCCTCCAAGCGGATCTTCGTTGAGGAGCCAGCAGTGCTCTACCTCGTCCGGATCCCTGTCGTAGGCAAGGTCGTTGAGCTTGGTGAACGTGACTCCGAAAAGCAGCAGTTTCCCTTCGTCCACTGCGAATTTTATCTTCGTGAAATCGAGGCCGATGGAAGCCTTGATATAGTACTTGCCTATGTACAGCACCTTCTTCTGCCCGGGGTGGGTGATGTCGTCCATCCACTTGGTGACCTTGTCCAGGAGGCCCATCCTTTCGGGGATACCGTAGGCCGGGTCACGCAGGAACCTTTCCAGCGGCTCCTCCTTCACTATGTAGCCGGACTTGTCGTAGGCCATCGTCTCCAGCTTGAAGCTGAGCGACACGTTTGAGGGCACCTGCGCCGTCTGGGTGAAAGTGTCCAGCCGGCTCTCCAGCTCCCGGTTCCTGCTTTCCAGCGACGTTACCTTGTCTGACAGTTCCTTCTGCGCCTTCTCGTTTTCCATGAGTTCCGCGGCCTTGCGGCTGAACTCTTCCTGTATGAGCGCATTGATGGGCCTCACCGCAATAAGCATGAGAACGATTGTAACGGCGTTGGACAGGATAATGGCAAGCGGCGCTATTATCTTCGGCAGAAAGATGAACGCCGCCACGTTGCATGCGATGAGCACGAAGCAGATGGACGTTACCGCATAGCCCGTGGCCAGTTTGCTCTGCGACACCGCGCCCCTGACGGCTTTGTTAACAAGCAATCCCATGATAAAGACGCGTTATTCGGCAGGGGACTCGGTGACCATGTTGCCGCGGTAGCTTATGTTGTCCCTGTTGCGGCATGTGACGTAAATGCTTGCGGTGCCGTTGTTGAAGATGGTGACATCGTACGTGATAATGTCTTCGTCGTTGTTGGTGGAGAACATTACCTCGCGGCGGTCACCGTTCCATCCGTTGTCCATGTACCCGTCGATGGTGTCCTTGAAGGTGAGCACCTTGCCGCCGCCGTAGGGAACGTTGCGGGCCTGTCCCACATACGGAAGATATGAGTCTATGGAGTCTCCGTCAACTGTTATGCAATAGCCGCCCGTAACGGTTTTGCTGGTGCCGCGAAGAGGAATCATGGTGTCCACGTTTATAGTGAACTGCCTGTTGTTGAGAGAATTGTCCACAGCGGCAGCGATTCGCTCTCTTTCTTCTGCCGATGTTTTGCCGAGTATTCCGCATCCTGTCATGAGGAATGCTGCAAGGATTGAAAAAATAACTGTGCGTTTCATACTGCAAATATAACATTTTCATCGACAAAAATTCGTATCTTTGAATTTGCAAGAAGTGGAAAGCCGTACATACATAGCCATAGACCTCAAGTCGTTCTACGCATCGGCAGAATGCGTGGCGCGCGGCCTCGACCCGCTCAAGGCCAATCTTGTGGTTGCCGACACTTCCCGCACGGACAAGACCATCTGCCTCGCCGTGTCGCCCTCGCTGAAGGCATACGGCATCCCGGGCAGGCCACGCCTTTTCGAGGTGAACGAGCGCCTGCGGCAGGTTAACGCCACAAGGCCCGACAACCCCGTCACATACATAGCCGCCGTGCCCCGGATGAGCTATTACATCGACGTGAGCAGCAAAATTTACGGCATCTACCTCCGCTTCATCGCCCCGGAAGACATCCACGTCTATTCCATCGACGAGGTCTTCATAGACGCAACGGAATACCTCCGCCTCTACAGCACAACCCCGCACGACCTTGCAATGCGCCTCATCCGCGAAGTGCTCAGGGAAACGGGTATCACGGCCACTGCGGGAATCGGCCCGAATCTCTACCTCTGCAAGGTGGCGATGGACATCGAGGCCAAGCACAGCCCTCCGGACAGGGACGGGGTGCGCATCGCCGCTCTGGACGAGACGAGCTACAGGCAGAAGTACTGGACCCACAGGCCTCTTACCGATTTCTGGCGCATAGGGCGCGGAATTGCCGACCGCCTGGAGAAGATGCACCTCTACACCCTGGGCGACATTGCCCGGCGCTCCATCACCGACGAGGAGTCCCTCTACCGTGAATTCGGCGTCAATGCCGAACTTCTCATAGACCACGCCTGGGGCTTCGAAAACTGCAGGATGCAGGACATAAAGTCCTATCGGCCCACCACCAGCTCCCTCTCCAGCGGACAAGTGCTCATGCGCCCCTACAAGCACGACGAAGCCGCCCTCATAGTGCGCGAAATGACGGACCTTCTGTCGCTGGACCTTGTTGAGAAGAAACTCGTCACAGACCAGTTAGTTCTGCACATAGGCTACGAAAGCGGCACTGCAAAGCGCTACAAGGGCGAAATGGTTGCCGATTGGTATGGCCGCCCCACCCCGAAGCCCGCCCACGGCTCCGTCAATCTTCCCGGCGCAACGTCTTCCACCGCGCTTCTCCTCCGCTCCGCCATGGAGCTCTTCGAAAGGATTGCCGACCCCTCGCTGGAGGTGCGCAGGATATTCGTCGTCGCATCGCACGTTTTTCCGGAGGAGACGGCATCGGGCGTGCAGCTTAGCCTTTTCGACGAGAATCCGGTAGACCTTGAGCGCGAACGCCGCCAGCAGGAGGCAATACTTGAAATTAGGCGCAGGTTCGGCAAGAACGCCATCCTCAAGGGCATGAACTTCGAGGAAGGCGCCACCACCCGCGAGCGTAACCAGCAGATAGGAGGACACAAGTCATGACAAAAGGACCTTACGACGACATAATAGGCCTTCCGCATCACGTCTCGGCCCGCCACAAGCCGATGCCCCTTCAGGATAGGGCCGCGCAGTTTGCGCCCTTCGCCGCCCTTCGCGGCTTTGACGACGAGATTATCAAAACCCGCATCGGCATGAGCGGGGAGTCCCCTTCGGCAGAATAGCGGAGCCTTCCTGCGGCAGGTCTGAGGCCGAGATGCCGTGCGGGCCCGTCAGTCCCTAAGTCTGGGGAGGGGAATGTATGAGCTTGGGTGCTCGAAACGGATTTTGTTGTAGCCGGAGGCCGAAAGGAGCTGCGTGACAGACTCCTCGGCACCTTCGTAGGCCCGGCTCTTGAGGGCGGCGGCATCGGCCTCGCTGATGAGCTTTGCGCGGGCCTCTTCCTGAACACCTGCAATTTCCCGCTGCGTCCAGTTTCCGGACTCTGCAAACACCTCGAAATCAGAGGGATTGATGATGACATCCAGGTACTTTGGAGACGGCAGCTTCACAACAAGCGTGTCTCCGGAAACGAACACGCTTCCGTCCTCCATGTCGCGGAAATCGATTCCAGCGCGTACGGAGCCGCGTGCTATCACGACGAGGTGGTCGTCAACGTCCCTGCCAAATCCGTCGCGGGCGATGGAGCCCAGGGTGGTGGACGAAAGCGGCCCCGGCTTCGTGCGGGAGAGAACAATCTCATCGTAGAAGCAGGCGGTGGCAAGTTCGCCGAGATTGCGGATGCTGGTGGTGACAACCGGGGTATCGGCAATTGTAAGTGTCTTTTCCTTTTTGGGCAAGCCCCATTTGATAATGATGATGCCGGCAAGAATTATGACGGCAAGGAGCACCAGGAGGGGCGAAACGGATATCGTGATTCTCTTCTTTTCCATGGCGCTCTACTACTGGTAAACTACTTCAATGTCCGTAAAACCCATCTTCTTGAAGACAGACTCGAAGAAGGCCCTGCCGTTCTCTTCGGCCTTAGGAAGGATGCCGAGTGAAGGCACCGTGCGCTTTATCTGGCGCTCGCCCTGCTTCATTAGGTTGTTGCGCTCGGCGGCCGAGAATTCCGAGCGGAAGAAGGATACATGACCGTATTCTTCTTTTATCCCGGCCGGCGGTATGTCTATGGAAAGAAGCTTAGCGTGCGGCAGGGTGATTGTGACCTTGCCCTTTGACCGGTCTGCCTCTATGTTTTCCATGCCGAAGGCCGATAGATCTACCCCCGCCTTCAGGAATGCCGTGCAGCTTAGGAGGATTTTCCTTTCGCCAATCTTGTACCACTCGCCGCCGTCATCGGCCTTTATTATTTTCTTGACACGATACTCCACCAGCGCCAGTTCCTTCATGGAAGAGATTGCCTGCACCTCACGCTCTATGGTGGGTGTGTCGGCAACCCTGGAGCAGCCCTGCAACAGGGAAAAAGCGGCTATTGCCAGCGCTCCTATGTACTTATTGCAATTCATGGCCACAATCTTCCTGCAAATACTCTGCCGACTTCCTGCAAATACTCTGCCGAAGGGCGGGTGGTGCAGGAAAAACGCACGGCCCTCATCCCCGCGGCAGGTTGGGCGTCATCTCGCGGCAGACCGGCCGTTAAAGTGCGGCGAGTCTGCGTTTTTTTGCTGACCTGCCGCGCAAATGTGCATTTCGTGCGCTCCAGTGCGGCAGGTGAGCCGATTTTTGCAGACCTGCCTCATTTCGTCCACTGACCTGCCGCAGACCGTCCACTGACCCGCTGCGACGCTACTTTTTCCTGCCGGTGAAGTGGTCCATCACGGTATAGAGGCCGCAGAGGTTTCCGAACAGGAAGTTGAACCAGGAGTGGGGGAAGATACCCTGCATCAGGCGTATGAAGTGGGAGGGGAAGTTGATGCCGCGATAGCCCAGATTGAGCTCCACTGCGCGGAGGGCCTTGCGGGCCACTTCCTCCGGGGGAAGGATCCTGAAGAAGGAACGTATGCCCTCGAACATGCCCGTATTGATGAAGTACGGCGCCACGGTAGTAACCTTCACGGGACTCTTTTCCCTCTCCAGCTCAAGGCGCAGGCTTTCGCTCCAGCCTATTGCCGCCCACTTTGCCGAAGCGTAGAGTGACATCTTTGGAAGCGCCAGCATGCCTGCCGATGAAGTGATATTGCAGATGTGGCCCGTGCCGCGCTCTTTCATCTCGTTCAAATATCTGAGTGTCACGTACATGGCGCCCTTGGCGTCAATGTCCATGGTGAGGTCTATGTCCTTGTCTGTCTGCTCTGCGAATGTCTTGTTGTTGGTGATTATGCCCGCATTGTTGATGAGGATGTCAACGGGGCCGCAGGCGGCCTTCGTCTCGTCGTAGGCCGTCTGCACGGATTCGGAGGATGAGATATCGGCCTTATGGCCCCACACTTTTCCGAATGCCGAAAGTTCTGCCACGGCTACGTCTATGGCCGCTTCGTTGATGTCCCAGATTATAACCTGCGCGGCGCCCTTCTCGAGGGATTTGCGCGCCATTATCTTGCCTATTCCGGAGCATCCTCCGGTAACAAGCACTGTTTTGCCTTGAAATTTCATGTTTTATTTTGCGCCCAGAAGGAGCATTTTCTTGATTATGCCAAAAAGTTTGTAGGGCATGTACCTGAACTTGAGGTCTATCCAGGTAGGGGTCTTCACGACGGCACGCTCATGGCTGAAAGCCAGGAAGCTGCGCTCGCTGTGGTAGTTGCCCATGCCGGAATTGCCGACGCCGCCAAAGGGAATCTTGCTGTTGGCTATGTGCATTATGGTGTCGTTGATGCAGGCGCCGCCGGAGGTTGTTTTGCCTATTATGTCCCACGCCGCGGTCGACGACCCGAAGTAGTAGAAGGCAAGCGGCTTCTCCCTGCCGTTGACAAAGTCTTCCACCTCTTTCCTGTCCCTGAAGGTCATGATGGGGAATATGGGGCCGAAGATCTCCTCCTGCATCACCGGCGCGTCGGGCGAAACGCCTTCAAGAAGGGTGGGTTCAATCCACAGACGCTCCCTGTCGCTGCGCCCGCCGGCGATTATCTTGCCATCGGCAAAATAGCCTGCAAGCCTGTCAAAGGCCGATTCCTTAACAATGTGCACAAACTTGTCCGAGTGCTCCGTGCCGTCCGGATAGAAGCCTTCGAGTTCCTTCTTGAAAGCTTCGATGAAGGCGTCCTTTATGTCTTCGTGGAGGAAGAGGTAGTCCGGCGCTATGCAGGTCTGACCGCTGTTGAGGCACTTTCCCCAGGCTATGCGGCGTGCGGCAATGGTGAGGTTGGCATCCTTGTCAACTATGCACGGGCTCTTTCCGCCAAGCTCCAGCACCATGGGCGTGAGGTACTGGGCCTGCGCAGTCATCGCTATGCGGCCAAGGGAAGGGCTGCCGGTGAGGAATACAAGGTCGTATCGGTGCCTGAAAAGTTCGCCGTTCACGACGCGGTTTCCCTGCACCACTGCCACATACTCCTCCGGGAAGGTGTCCGTAATGAACTCTTCTATGACCTTTGAGATTGTGGGAACGTAGGGCGAAGGCTTAAGGATGGCGGTGCATCCTGCCGATATGGCCCCCACCAGCGGGTTCAGCAGAAGCTGGACGGGGTAGTTCCAGGGGCTTACGATGAGCGTGCAGCCGAGCGGTTCGCGCACGACGAAGCTGGAGGAGGGGAGGACGGTGAGCGGAGTGCCCTTCCTTTTGCGACGTGCCCATTTCGCCGTTTTGGAGATGGCTTCGCCGATTTCTCCGTACACAAGGCCTATCTCTGTCATGAAAGCCTCTTCGTAGCTTTTATGTAAATCGGTCCACAGAGCGTCCGTAAGGGGTTTTTCCCATTTTTTGAGCCCCTCGTTGAACTTTTTAAGCTGGCCGATGCGCCAGCGAACGTCACGCGTAGTTCCGGTGGCGTAGAATTCTCTCTGTTTTAGAACAAGCTGCTCTATCCTCTCGGAAGAAGTGTTTTCCAATGCCATAGTAATTTAGGTTTTAGCGTCGCAAATTTAGTAAATTATTCCAAAAAATGTGTATATTTGAAAACTGATTCGGGATGTGGCGCAGTTGGTAGCGCATCTGGTTTGGGACCAGAGGGTCGCAAGTTCGAGTCTTGTCATCCCGACTATGTTTCTCGTAGGATATGATATTGGCAGTTCGTCTGTCAAGTGTTCTCTCGTAGACGCTGAGAGCGGTAAATGCGTCGCATCGGCCTTTTATCCCAAACAGGAAGCCCCCATCATCTCCAAAAAACAGGGTTGGGCAGAGCAGGACCCGTCCATGTGGCTGGGATACCTGAAATTCGCTACGACCGATGTCCTCTCGCAGGCTTCAAACGTTTCTGCCGGGGACATAAAGGCAATAGGCATCTCCTACCAGATGCACGGCCTGGTGTGTGTGGACAAGGACATGAACGTCCTTCGCCCCTCCATCATCTGGTGCGACTCCCGCGCCGTCCCATACGGAAATGCTGCGCAGGAGGCCCTGGGGGCCGATTATTGCCTCTCCCACCTTCTCAATTCTCCCGGTAATTTCACCGCAGCAAAGCTTGCATGGGTGAAGGAGAACGAGCCAGAGGTGTACAAACGCATCTGGAAGATAATGCTTCCGGGAGACTATATCGCAATGCGCCTCACCGGCACCGTCTGCACCACTGTGGGCGGCCTGTCGGAGGGCATTTTCTGGGATTTCAGGGAGAACAGGCCCAGCCGCGCGCTGCTGGAGTATTTCGGCTTTGACGAATCCGTCCTTGCGCCCGTCAGGCCCGCCTTCGGCATCCAGGGCTTGCTCACCAAGGAAGCAGCCGCCGCCCTCGGCCTCAAGGCGGGCACGCCCGTCACTTACAGGGCGGGAGACCAGCCCAACAACGCACTCAGCCTCGCTGTGCTCAATCCGGGCGAAATCGCTTCGACTGCAGGTACTTCCGGCGTGGTGTACGGCGTTATCGGCAATGTGTCTTATGACCCGCTTTCACGCGTGAACACCTTTGCGCATGTTAATCATACCGCGAAGGATCCGCGTCTTGGCGTGCTGCTTTGCATCAACGGCACCGGCAGCCTCAATTCGTGGGTGAGGCGAAATGTGGCCCCTCCGGGCATTTCATATAACGACATGAATGCCCTTGCGGCAGAGGTGCCCATCGGCTCCGGAGGCGTTTCAATCCTGCCCTTCGGCAACGGGGCCGAAAGGATGCTCCGCAACAAAGACATCGGCTGCTCTGTGCATGGAGTCAATTTCAACGTGCATGACCGTCGTCACATAATGCGCGCTGCGCAGGAGGGCATCGTATTCTCTTTCCAGTACGGCATTGAAATCATGCAGGAGATGGGCATGAAGGTGGAAAAGATTCACGCAGGCCTTGCCAATATGTTTCAGAGCAAGATATTCCGCGACACGCTCGCGGGCGTTTCGGGCTCCGTGATAGAACTCTACGACACGGATGGCGCCATAGGTGCGGCGAAGGGAGCCGGAATGGGGGCCGGAATATACCGCAGTGCCGCAGAGGCGTTCTCAACCCTTGAACGCCTGGACGTCGTCCTCCCTTCCCATGAGAAGCAGTACAGGCAGGCATACGAAAAATGGAAATCATACATAAAACAATAACACTATGGCAAAAGAGTATTTTCCTACTATCGGAAAAATCCCCTTCGAGGGAGTAGAGAGCAAGAATCCCCTTGCTTTCCATTATTATGACAAGGACCGCGTGGTAATGGGCCGTCCCATGAAGGACTGGTTCAAGTTCGCGATGGCTTGGTGGCATACGCTGGGACAGGCATCGGCCGATCCCTTCGGCGGCCAGACGCGCGTCTATGAATGGGACAAGGGCGAATGCCCCTACTGCAGGGCCAAGGCGAAGGCCGATGCTGGCTTCGAGCTTATGCAGAAGCTTGGCATCGAGTATTTCTGCTTTCACGATATAGACCTCATCGAGGACTGCGACGACATTGCAGAGTACGAGGCCAGGATGAAGGACATCACGGACTACCTCCTTGAGAAGATGAAGGAGACCGGCATCAAGAATCTCTGGGGCACGGCAAACGTGTTCGGCAACAAGCGCTATATGAACGGCGCCGCCACCAACCCCCAGTTCGACATCGTTGCACGTGCCGCCGTCCAGATCAAGAACGCACTGGATGCTACCATCAAGCTGGGAGGCACTTCCTATGTGTTCTGGGGCGGCCGCGAGGGTTATTACACGCTTCTTAACACCCAGATGCAGCGTGAGAAGGACCACCTTGCAAAGATGCTCGCCGCAGCCCGCGACTATGCCCGTGCACATGGCTTCAAGGGAACTTTCCTCATCGAGCCCAAGCCGATGGAGCCCACCAAGCACCAGTACGACGTAGATACGGAGACTGTCATCGGCTTCCTGCGTGCCAACGGTCTTGACAAGGACTTCAAGGTGAACATCGAGGTTAACCATGCAACGCTCGCCGGCCACACCTTCGAGCATGAGCTCACCGTGGCGCGCGAGAACGGCTTCCTCGGCTCTATCGATGCCAACCGCGGAGACGCGCAGAACGGTTGGGATACAGACCAGTTCCCCGTGGACCCGTACGACCTCACCCAGGCAATGATGCAGATTATCCTCAACGGCGGCTTCAAGGACGGAGGCACCAACTTCGACGCCAAGCTGCGCCGCTCGTCAACAGACCCCGAGGACATCTTCATCGCCCACATAAGTGCAATGGACGCCATGGCGCACGCCCTTTTGAACGCCGCGGCGGTTCTGGAAGACAGCCCTCTTCCCAAGATGGTGGAGGACCGCTATTCTTCCTTCGACAGCGGTCTTGGCAAGAAATTCGAGGACGGCAAGGCTACCCTTGAAGACCTTTACGAGTATGCCAAGAAAAGCGGCAATCCGGTTGCCTATTCCGGCAAACAGGAACTTTACGAAACCATTCTGAACCTCTATGCAAAGTAATACATACAGACAGACTGGAAGCCCGGCCTATCTCTTCGGCATTGTACTTGTGGCGGTGATAGGCGGCCTCCTCTTTGGATACGATACTGCGGTCATTTCGGGCGCAGAGAGGGGTCTGCAGGCGTTTTTCCAGGGAGCATCAGACTTCAACTACACAGATGCCACGCACGGGTTCACAACTTCAAGCGCGCTCATCGGCTGCATAATAGGCGCCCTTGTGTCGGGATTTCTTTCTTCCCGTATCGGCCGTAAGAAGAGTCTTTTCGTTGCGGGTATCCTTTTCTTCCTCAGCGCACTGGGCTCATACTATCCGGAGTTCCTCTTCTTCCGGAAAGGTGTCCCCACCATGGGCCTGCTTGTTGCTTTCAACTGCTACCGCATACTTGGAGGCATAGGCGTGGGCATTGCATCGGCCCTCTGCCCCATGTACATTGCAGAGGTGTCGCCCGCGTCCAAGAGGGGCAAGCTGGTTTCATGGAACCAGTTCGCAATCATCTTCGGCCAGCTGGTGGTGTACTTTGTCAATTTCCTCATTATCAAGAGCCATGCGAATGACCCTCAGGTTGTCGAGTGGACAAATGCCATAGGCTGGAGGGTGATGTTCGTCTCCGAGGCCGTTCCCGCAGGGCTTTTCGCCCTTCTTATTCTGCTTGTCCCTGAGACGCCGCGTTACCTTGCACTCAATGGCCAGGACGACAAGGCCCTCACCGTGCTTTCCAACATCAACGGCATAGACAAGGCCCGCGAGATCCTTGCAGAGATCAAGGCCACGGCCGTGGAGAAGACGGAAAAGCTTTTCTCCTATGGCTTCATGGTGGTGTTCATCGGCTGCATGCTGTCTGTGTTCCAGCAGATTATCGGCATAAATGCAGTACTGTATTTTGCCCCGCGCATATTTGAATCCATGGGTGTGTCCAACAACATGCTCTTCACCGTGATAATGGGCGTAATCAACATTACGTTCACCCTGGTGGCCGTTTTCACCGTGGAGAAGCTTGGCCGCAAGCCGCTGCTCATTTCCGGCTCACTGGGCATGGCGCTGGGTGCACTGGGGGTAGCATTGTCCAACGTGATTACGCTTCCCGCAGTTGTGCCTGTCATCTCCATCATGGTGTACAGCGCGTGCTTCATGTTCAGCTGGGGTCCCATCTGCTGGGTATATATGAGCGAACTCTTCCCCAACACCATCCGCAGCCAGGCCACGGCCATTGCGGTCGCGTTCCAGTGGATATTCAACTTCATCGTGTCCAGCACCTTCGTGCCCATGTATAACATGAAGCTGGGCGCAATGGGAGACAGCTTCGGCCATTTCTTCGCCTACGCCCTCTACGGCCTCATCTGCATCATCGCGGCCGTGTTCGTGTGGAAGCTCGTGCCGGAGACCAAGGGCAAGACGCTCGAGGACATGACTGCCCTCTGGCGCGCCCGTTCCGCCCGTAAGGGGTAGTCCTGCGCCCCTTTCTCCGCGGCAGGTTCCTCGCGGCGGGTCGGATTTTCCCTGCCCCGGGTGGTGTGGAATCGCCTGAGTACCAATTAGTTGGCGTTTTCTCCCTGCTCCATCTGGGGCAGGGACTTTTGCGTAACTTGTTGTGTATCAAGTATTCCCGCTCCAGTAAGAAAAACCAATGTTATGGTACCTCGCCAAGAAGGTAAGTTTTACTCCCCGAGCAGAAATTGGCCGTTTTTCTGGCGCGAACCGGTGATTATGGCCTCCCCGAGCAGGAATTGGGCGTTTTCTGGCGCAAACCCGGTTTCGGATTTTCATTTATTTGCATAAAACCCGATAAATCAGCAAATTATATAGGTTTCACCAACCAGAAATGTCTATTATATCGAAAATGCCCATTATACCAAAAAAGACAAGCCCGAAAAACGAGCCTGTCTTGTGCGGATGGGGAGAGTCGAACTCCCACGGGCCAACGCCCACTACCCCCTCAAAGTAGCGTGTCTACCATTTCACCACATCCGCTTGCTTTGGGATTGCAAAGATAGAAAGCATTTTTTAATTCCCAAAACTTTTTTTGTAAAAATTTCGCCCCGTGAAATTATTTTAGTATCTTTGCAGCCCCCACGAGTTGGGACAATACGTTATTATTAATTAAAACAGATTCACAATGGCTGTTAAAATCAGACTTCAGCGCCACGGAAAGAAGAATTTCGCATTCTTCCACATTGTCGTGGCCGATTCCCGCGCACCGCGCGACGGAAAATTCATCGAGCAGATTGGCTCCTACAACCCCAACACCAACCCTGCAACCATCATCCTTGATGGCGAGAAGGCTCTCGCCTGGCTCAAAGTTGGTGCCCAGCCCACTCTTACCGCACGCCGCATCCTCTCCTACGAGGGCGTACTCCTCAAAAAGCACCTCTCCGAGGGTGTAGCAAAGGGTGCTCTCACCGAGGCTCAGGCAGACGAGAAGTTCGCCGCCTGGAAGGCCCAGAGGGACGAGAAGATTGCCGCCAAGAAGACCGGTCTCAAAAACGAGGCCATCGCAAAGGCTCAGGCTGCAAAGAAGGCAGAGGCCGAGGTTAACGAGGCCCGTGCCAAGGCAATTGCCGCCAAGAAGGCAGAGGCCGAGGAAGCTGCCCGCAAGGCCGCCGAAGAGGCTGCAGCAGAAGCTGCTCCCGCAGAGGAAGCTCCCGCCGCAGAGTAATGCTCGAGATTGGCAAGGTATTAAAGTCCAACGGGACCGATGGCGGGCTCCTCGTGAGCTTCAGCGCGATATCTCCGGAGGACATAGACCTTCAGGAACCGGTATTCATCGAATTCGATGGACTGCCGGTTCCCTTTTATTTTGAATCCTTCACCCGCCGCGGCAATTCAAAAGCCATAGTCACCGTCACCGGTGTCCGCTCCCTCAAGGACGCCGACGAACTTGCCGGCCTTCCAATTTATGCCGATTACTTTGAAGAAGAAGACGCCGGGGACTTCACCGGCTGGACGGTAAAAGATGAGCATGGCACCGTTATTGGCACGGTATCCGACTACGAAGACATTCCCGGCAACGCCTGCATCTGGGTGATGCGCCCCCAGGGCTCCGAAGTGCTCCTTCCCCTCCACGAAGATCTCATCATTGATGCCGATGAAAAATCCGGAACGCTCACTATGAGCATTCCGGACGGTATTCTTGATTTATAGCCGTTAACGTCCTCCGCCGCCAAAGCCGCCGCCGGAGAAGCCGCCGCCTCCGCCGAAAGAGGTGTGGCCGCCTCCGCCGGAGATGCTGCCTGTCCTGTATGTGGCGTTGGTGTATGCCCGGGTGCTCATGGAATCTGTCCAGCGGGTCATGTACCACAGGGTAGAGGTGTCTATACCCACAGACTCTGAGAGCTCCTGGAACTGGGCGGGATACAGTTTCTTGAACTGTTGCGTCACTTTTTCTGCAATTCCGAAGAGCTGGGCATAGACCAGATAGTTTTTCCAGAGATTGACCTCTGATGCTTCCCTCTGGTCTGAGATTGTGAAGTCCTTGAGGAAGTTGTTGAACTCTACAAGATGGCAGGCCTGGGCGGCTCCTTCTTCATTGCACACTCCTTCACTGGTGAAGTATCCTTTGTTACGGAACCAGCTCTTGCCACGGGCAACGGCACGTGTGGGCCAGCCGGCCAGCTTGTTTGAATTCTTTTTGGACCAGTTCTCAAACTCATTGCGCTCAAGGAGCAAATTGTCTCCTGCGGCCTTGAGGGCCCAGTTGTAAAGGTCTGCCTCCACGTCGTCCTCAATGGAAACCTCGTTGGAGAACAGGAGGTTGGGCTGTTTGGGGTTCTTGGCGTTTGGCATTACTTTCACCTTGCCGTCCATTATCCAGCGCAGGAAAAATGCGCCGATGAGTTTGTTCTGCTCATGGGCTGTAAGGAAACGCTGTCCGTTTTCAAGAAGATAATCGGCCGCAAAGAGATTGCCTTCAAGAGGAATGTCGCGATACCAGCCGTCAATCTTCTTCTTGCCGAAGAGTGACTTTTTCCATTTATAACCACGTTTGACGGCAATTTTGGCATATAGTAATCCGCCAAATATGGCTGCAAGGAGGGCTCCAAGAATCTTGAAGAAGCCTCCGTCACCATCGCCTTCGCCATAGGAGCTGCCATCAAGGGCGCGGTCCACGAGGTTCTGGAAGGGGCCGCCCTTAGAGACCTCAGGCTGGAACATTCCCTTTTCAAAACGAAGCAGCGCAATCATTGAACTGCTGTAACCCATGGGCTCCGACGTTGTCGCGACTACGGTTCCGTCTTCTACGTTTATGCTACCATAGAAGCCAAACCCCCATACGCGCACACTGTCGGAAGTCCATTTTGGGCAGTCGAACGCCGGTGCTACGGTGAGCGTGGCACTCTGCGGTGCGGGGTCCATTCCCTTGTTTATGAACTGGTAGTTGAATCCGTCGTAGTCGTCGTAAGACTGCACGAGGCCCGTGAGCCGATACCGGATGGTCCAGTCATGGTCTCCGGGGTCTCCGAGGCCCCAGCACAGCTCCACTCCGTCAGATTTTCTCACGATGCCGCATTTCCCAGCCTTGAAACTGCGGCTCTTGTCCACATCCCATCTGTCTCCGAAGCTCTCGAAAGCTTCGCCGTTCTCGGATACGGAAAAGTTGCCGATTGTCATGGGCCCGAGGTTCCCCACCGGAATGTAAAACTCCGTTCCGGAGGAGCCCGCCAGTACCGTCCAGCGCTGGGTAACCCAGGCGCTGC
>FLNY01000504.1_pt1 | contig 17916 bp, 13 predicted proteins | sample 1140381 | NCBI WGS metagenome assembly FLNY01 (sample SAMEA3878172, study PRJEB12797) | bioreactor metagenome | biome: Moose rumen | place: Sweden | collected 2011-10
CCCCCGGTACGGTAACCCGCACGTCAGTTTAGCAAACTGGTGGTTTCAGCCACTCACCCAAACTTCCTTTTTGCTCCGAAAGAGCCGCTTCTGGCAGGCCTCACTTTCAAATGCGATTGCAAAGGTATATGTTTTTTTCGAACTGAACAAACGTTTTTTCATTTTTTTTGTATCTTTGTAGTCAAAACATGGTTCATACATGAGCAATCGAAACAGATTACCAGGGGGTAGCAGGCTGATACCCATTCCCAGCGTGAGTGACGAACGTGGGGTGTTGGCCTTTGCAACAGGTGGAGTGGAGATACCTTTCCCTGTAGCACGGGTGTTTTGGATATATGATGTGCCCGAAACTCAGCATCGGGGTGGACATGCCCATCGGACATGTGCTGAGGTGGTGTTTGCCGTAAGGGGGAGTTTCACGATGTGTGTGGACGATGGGACGTCAAGGAGTGAAGTCTGTCTGTCGGAGCCTACGGAGGGAATCCTTATTCCAGCTGGTGTGTGGTGTGAGCTGAAGGACTTTGAACCTGGCACGGTGCTGGTGGTGCTGGCATCCCATTCGTATGATGCCGAAGGCTACATCAACGACTACGAAGAGTATAGGAAGCAATAACAGGAACCAGAGATGACAGTAATACCTTATTCGGTAAACCACAAGGAGACGTGGAATCAGTTTGTGCGTCAGTCCAAGAATGGCACGTTCCTGCTGGAGCGTGATTTCATGGACTATCATGCCGATCGTTTTGTTGACTGTTCGTTGCTGGTCTATGGTGACGACGTGGAGCTGAGCGATGAGGAGCGTGATTTTCAGTTGGGTCTCGACGGGCTGAAGGCGCTATTCCCTGCCAATTGGGTGGAAAAGGAGCGTTGTGTCTATTCCCATCAGGGACTGACCTATGGTGGACTGGTGGTCTCGGAGGAGGCTACGCAGGTGGAGGTGCTGGAAGCCATACAAGCCATCATGCGATATTGTATGGACATGTTGCAGGCGCAACGTGTGGTCTACAAGCCTATACCTTATATATATAGTACGTGTCCTGCGCAGGAGGATTTGTATGCCTTGTTCCGCGTGGGGGCTAAGCTGAAGAGCAGGTCCGTGAGTTCGGTGGTCATGCTGAAGACTCCGCTGAAGATGCGCACGTTGCGTATGAGGCAGGCTAAGAAGGCATTGGACCACAATCTGTATATAGACCGCCTGGTGGATGGGGACGAGAGGGGATTGCACGAGTATTGGGTGCTGCTGACTGATGTGCTCACCCGTCACCACGGGGTAAGGCCCGTGCATAGTGAGGAGGAGATCTCGCTGCTTATGTCCCGTTTCCCTAAGGAGATAAAGGTGTTCCTGGTAAGGCACGAGGAGAGGGTGGTGGCAGGATGTGTTGTTTTTTTGTGCCGGCAAGTTGCGCATATACAGTATATTGCAGCAGGTGATGAGGGGCGTGAGTGGGGTGCTCTTGACCTTCTGTTCCGCCATCTTATCACGGAGCGATACAGCCAGATGGATTTTCTGGATTTCGGCATCAGCACGGAGAATGGGGGGCAGCTGCTGAACGAGGGGCTCATCTTCCAGAAGGAAGGCTTTGGCGGCAGGGCTGTGTGCTACGACTCCTATGAGATTCCGTTGGACCGCGATGTGGTGAAGTCCATCAACCTGAGTGCCGAGGAAGAGAACGAGCGCATCAAGTTCCTGTACCTGAAGGCTGTGAACGACAGTTTTGAGCCTCAGCTGTCCACTGCCATTGAGGATGTCATTCGCAGCGGGTGGTACCTGCAGGGTGAGGCCAACCGTCGCTTTGAACGCCATTTTGCTGAGTACGAGGGAGCCCGTCACTGTGTGCTGGTGGGGAACGGACTGGATGCGCTGACACTGATACTCAGGGGGTATCGTCAGCTCTATGGGTGGGACGATGAGGATGAGGTCATTGTTCCTGCCAATACGTTTATTGCTTCCATACTGGCAGTTACGGAGGCAGGTCTTCGTCCTGTGTTGTGTGAACCTTCGATGGACGATTACCTGTTGGATGTCAGTCAGGCCAGAACGCTCGTAAATTCCCATACGCGTGCTATCATGCCTGTCCATCTCTACGGCCGGGTGTGTGATATGGATGCCGTCAATGCGATGGCGAAGGAGTTTGGTCTTCGTGTGATAGAAGATGCTGCACAGGCTCATGGTGGCGTGTATCGCGGGGAGCGTGTCGGTCACCTGGGTGATGCTGCAGGTTTCAGTTTCTATCCTGGCAAGAACCTGGGTGCGCTGGGTGATGCCGGAGCTGTGGTTACGGACGATGAGGAACTGGCTCAGGTGATACGCATGATGGGGAACTACGGGTGTAGCGAGAAATACGTGAACCGATATAAGGGGGTGAACAGCCGTATGGATGAGATACAGGCAGCCGTGCTGGATGTGAAGCTTCCCCGTCTGGATGCTGACAATGAACGACGCCGTGAACTGGCAAAGCTGTATCTGCAAGGAATAGATAACCCGCTTATTACGCTTCCCTCTGTGCCAAAGAACCCCGAGGAGCATGTCTTCTATGTGTTCCCCGTTCGCTGTCCTGCACGCGATGAACTGAAAGCCTACCTGAAGACGAAAGGCATAGATACCCAGGTCCACTATCCGATACCGCCTCACCGTCAGCAGGCTTACAGGGAACTGGAGCACTTGTACCTGCCTCTTACCGAACGCATCCATAGGGAGACGCTCTCCCTGCCTATCAGTCCCGTCATGAGTGAGACGCAGATACAGCGTATCATAAAGGCTGTCAACGAGTTTAACACGGAACTATGACGCTCGAGATTCTGATATGCACCACAGTAGAGCGCTTGCACCGTGTGGCTCAGCTGTTGCTTCCTCCCATGAAGGAGGTGAGCTATATGGTCAGTTGTCAGGGAGGTGAGCCGCAGGAGGACGAGAATGCCCCTTTCGGACGTGAGGATGTGGTTCTGCTTACCATGCCGGAGCGGGGGCTTAGCAAAAACCGCAACAAGGCTTTCCTCAGCTCCACGGGTGACCTTCTGCTTCTGTGTGACGATGACGAGGTGCTCAACGAGGAGACCGTCCGAGGCATCATCTCTGATTTTGAACAACACCCCGAGTGGGACATCATTCAGTATGAGGCCGAGGGGTTGGGTAAGCATTACCCCAGCGAGTATGTCTCCTCCGTGGAGCTTGCCTTGCGAAGATGGGTGGCAGACAGTGTTCGTTTCGACGAACGTTTCGGGTTGGGTAGTCCTGAACTCGCGAGTGGTGAGGAGGAGGTCTTTCTCCATGATGCGCGGGGGGCAGGAGCTACGCTGGGCTATCTCCCCAAGGTGGTGTGTCGGGTGGAGGGAGAGTCTACGGGAAAGCGTTTCCTTGCCGATGGGCGGGTGCAGCGTTCCAAGGGAGCTGTGTTCTGCTATACGCGCGGAAAGTGCTATGCCTATTACAAATGTACGCGTGAGGCTATGGGGTGGATGCTGTGTAAGCGGGTGAACCCTCTTCCTCTGCTTAGAAACATGTACTGGGGGATTCGTTATGTCAAAGCTTAGTGTAACCATTGTCATTCCCGTACTGGACCGTGAGGGTCTGCTTCCGCGATTGTTCTCTTCGCTGGAGGCTGTCACCTATCGTCCGCTGGAGGTGATGCTTGTGGACAATGGCAGCAAGGATGGTTCGCTGGAACTCTGCAATCGTTTTGCCCGTGAGTCTATGCTTCCCGTCACCGTTCTCACTGAACCTGAGCGTGGAGCCAACCATGCTCGTAACCTCGGTCTTCTCTCTTGTCACACCGAATGGGTGTACTTCTTCGACAGCGACGATGAGCTTTCTCCCGATTTTCTGGATGTGCTGGCTCCTCAAGCCCGAGGCTGTGACCTTGTTGCCTTCCCTACACAGATGGAGATAGGGGGCAAGCTGGTCAGGCGTAGTCTTTTCCCTTCGCTTTCCCCTGCACGCCAGTTGCTCTCTGCTTCACTCAACACACAGGGCATGCTGCTGCGCACGGCTTTTCTCCGGCAAACAGGGGGGTGGGACGAGCGAGCCTCGGTGTGGCAGGACTGGGAACTGGGTTTCCGTCTGCTGCACAGGAAAGCTGAGGTGAAGTGGTACACGGCACGTGCGTTCCACATCCTCCATCAGCATAACGGGAGCATTACCCAACAGACGGACAATGTCGAGCGCATCCAAACCATGAAGCTGGTGCTCGAAACCCCTGGGCTGACTTCAGCTGAGCAGCGGGCACTCTACTTCCGCAGTCAGTTGCTTGCAGGACAGACGGGAGAGGATGTTCACTTGCCACTCGCTGTCTCTCTTGCTACCCGATGTGTGGGGCGTTTGCTGAAACTGTATACCCGGCTGGGTCTTCGTGGAGCTTGGCGCATGGCCATGCTTTTTGTCTAATCTAACGCGATTGCCAGAAATCGAGATACTGTCGGGCTACTTTCAGGTGGTTGTGCCACTTGCGAGTGTACTCCATGCTGTCGGCAGAGAGCTGGCTTATGTTCTCGGGGTGCAGCAACAGGCGTTCTTCTATCTGTCTTACCACATCCTCCTCCGTAGGTTGCACATTTATGATTGGGCGCAACTCGCTCTCCCCCAGTAGGTTGTAGTGTTCCTCCTCACCTCCGCCCACAATCACCAGCCCCTTAGCCATGCCCAGTAGTGCGTTCATGGCCGGGGTGTAAGAGTAGAGCTGGTCCAGCAGCACGTCACTGCTGTCCATCAGGTGCTGGTAGGTGTCAAAGGGTACGCTCTCTGCCTTCACTATCTCCATCCCCTCGGGGTACTTCTGTTTGAGGCGTTCCAAAGCCCGCAGCATGATGTCGGTCCCCTTATAGCGTGAGCGGCTCTTCTGTATGCCTATGAAGAAGCGCAGCCCCCTATATTCGGGATGGGGAGAGATGAGACCTGTGAGCGCATGGTTTATGGGGAAGGGTATGAAGCGTAGCTTTTCGCGATACTTCGGCAGGCAGCATGCGTAGTTCTCGTAGAGCCCTGCTATGATGCCGTCACAGTCATCGGCAACAGCCTCGTTCAGCTCACCCTTTGCCCCTGTGAGCCAGTCACTCTTCATCTGCTCTGCCTCCGGAAGCCTGCGTGGCTGGCCGTAGAGATAGAAGTCGCTGTAGCGGAAAGTGTCCGGTTTCAGTCCTTCCTCCACCCAAGGCTTGTCTATCCCGAAGCTTCCCAGGAACACTTTCCCGTTCTGCCTCCTCAGCTGCCGGTAATAGGGTAGTATGCGCTCTGCCCTGAGGTCTAGGAACACGGGGTTTATGAGCTGCACCACATCGTATCCCCTCAGCCTGGGCCACAGCGAGCGGATGTCCCAGAGGTAGCGCAGGGTATCCACTTTCCCCAGAGAGCGTCGGCTGAGGTCTATGTCCCTGGGATAGCCCTTCCAGTGGTCTCCGTCGCTCACCACCGTCACTTCGTGTCCCAGAGCCCTCAGTCCCTCGGCAAGTGTCCAGTGTACGTTGCTGTATTCTCCAACGAGCAGTATCTTCATATCTTGGTTGCAAAGATAGTGCAAACCGAGCGATTTCCCAAATATATTTGAGGAAATCGCTCGGTTGACCTCTGGTCTTCCTCCTCCTTCTTAAGACTCGCAAGCTCGAATAAGCGCCGCAAGCGGCGAGCGGCAAGACAAAGCTGAAAGATATTTCGCTTTGCGCTTGCTTCGTTCGTCGGTTTGCACTATCTTTGCAGCCGGTTATGGTGAAAAGGAAGAGAGAGTACGGCATAGACCACGTGCTGAAGTACACGGGAGTGTTTGGCGGCGTGCAGGGGCTGAAGATACTCATCACGGTGGTGCGCAACAAACTGGCTTCCGTGCTGTTGCGCTCTGCAGGAATGGGAATGAATGCGGTGTTCCTGAATATAGGGGAGAACGTAAATGCGTTCACCAACTTCGGCATAGGGTTCTCCAGCGTGCAGCATATCAGTGAGCTGTATGTCGGGGGTACGGACGAGGAGATACGCCGCTTTGTGGGTGTCATCCGTACTTGGAGCCTGTGGGCTGCCGTGCTGGGAGGGTTGCTTTGTGCCTCATTTGCCTCGCTGCTGAACGGCTATTTCTTCCCCGAGGGTGAGAACCACGTGTGGGAGATAGTCTTCCTGTCGCTGTTTGTGGCATCCATGCCCATAGAGGCTGGGGAGTGCTCGATACTGAAGGGTATGCGCCAGCTGCGCAGGATGGCAGCTGTGGAAGCCGTGGTGGCAGTCTCTACGTTTGTCTTCACCATACCGCTGTACTATGTGATGGGTCTCAGGGGAATAGTGCTCTCGCTGGTGTTGTGTGGGTGGGCTATGGCTTTCATCCACCTGGCGGTAACCACCCAGCTGTATCGCTACCGTGTCCACCCGTTCTCCATGAAGGTGGTGCGAGCGGGATGGCCGTTGATAGAGCGGGGTGTGCCTTACATGCTGGCAGCTATTGCAGGGAGTGTGACTACGGCGGTGGTGTTCGGCACATGCCTGGGTGACATGGACCAGATAGGGCTTTACAAGGCTGGATATGGTCTGATGGTAACGTATGCAGGCATGGTGTTTGTAGCACTGGAGGCTGACTTCTTCCCCCGTCTCTCGTCGGTGAACCACGATACAGCAGAGATGAACCGGACGATAGGACAGCAGATAAACGTCTGCGTCTTGCTGATGGCTCCCTTGCTGATAGCTTTCGTGATGGCCATGCCCTGGGTGGTGAGGCTCTTGTACACCAGCGAGTTCCTCCCCGTGGTGGCTATGGCCCAGAGTGCGGCATTCTACATGTTCTTCCGTGCCGTGACCACTCCTGCTGCCTACACGTCGCTGGCAAAGGGTGATTCGCTGGTCTACCTGCTTATGGAGTGTGTCTATGATGTCGTTTTCATCCTGCTGATGTACTTCGGCTACCACAGGTGGGGATTGCTGGGGGCTGGTGTGGCTCTCTCTGCCGCGGCATTGTTTGACTTGCTGCTGGTGTGTGGCGTCTATTCGCTGGTCTATGGGTTCCGGTTGCATGCTTCCAGCTTGTCGCTCATTCTCCCGCAGGGGATGCTCCTGCTTTGCGTGGTGGCTTCCTCCATGAGGGGAGGAACGATGGTGAAGTACAGCATAGGAGTGCCTTGTTTCCTCATCTCCCTGCTGCTTACCTGGCGATTGCTTTCGCGTGAGTCGCGGTTTGTGGTCCGACTGAGGGAGAAGATAGCCAAACACACGCCGTGATGCCACAGGTTTCCGTATTGATGGCCGTTTACAACGCCGAGACATGGCTCTCCGATGCGTTGGATTCCATGCTAAACCAGACGTATGGGGACTGGGAACTGCTTGCCGTGGACGATGGTTCCACTGATGCCTCACTTTCCGTGCTCGAACGTTATGCGTTGAAAGATAGTAGGATACGTGTCATTCATAAGGAAGAGAACGAGGGGCTCTCCGTTGCACGCAACGTGGGACTTGCAGAGGCAAGGGGTGAGTACATCTGCATACTGGATGCCGACGACTGGTTCTCCCCCCATGCGCTGGAGTGGGGGGTGAGGGGATTCCGGCAAGCGGAAGACGTGGATTGTGTGGTCTTCCGCCTGGTAGAACATGAGAGGGACCAGGAAATCATCCGCCACGAACCGTTTCCACCCGGTGCCCTTGTCACAGGCGATGAGGCTTTCCGCCTTTCACTCGACTGGCAGCTTCACGGATTGTTCCTCATCCGCACGGAGATACACAGGCTCTATCCCTATGACACCACACTTCGCCTCTATGGTGACGACAACACGGTGCGTCTCCACTACCTCCACTCTCGCCGTGTAGCGTTCTCTAAAGGCGAGTATCACTACCGCAAGCACCCGCTCTCGGCCACGAACAGCATCACCCCCCTCCGATTTCAGCACCTGAAGGCCAACTTGCAGATGGCTCAGCTACTCGTCTCCGAGCATGCCGGTGAGGAAACCCTCAAGGCTTACGAGCATGTGCGATGGTGTAACTTCAAGTCACTGCTGCGCCTGTTCCACCTCCATAAGGGGGAGTTTGCCCAGGCTGACAGGAAAGAGATTCACCAGCTGCTGCGTGACACCTACCGTTCCTTCCACCGTTCCATCCCCTTCCGTCTCTATGAGTTACGCGACTGGGTGGGACGACAGCTTCACTGAAAAAAGTTGCCTATTTGTTTGGAGGAACCGAATTAATGTGTTACCTTTGCAAACGCAAAAGCCAAACAGTGGTATGCCGGTGCCTTGGATGAGTGGCTTAGTCAACGGTCTGCAAAACCGTCTACGGCGGTTCGAATCCGCCAGGCACCTCAGAAGAAAGAAGATAAAGACCCCCTCGGTTCCCCTCAAGAAGAGGACAATAAGGAGGTCTTTGTCCATTTATAAACCGAACGCGAACCTAACTCTATGAAACGCAACACGCTTTTCCTTTCGTTACTGGGGGCTGCCCTGTATATCAGCATGTCAGACATCCGTGCTCAGGTAACCAGTTGTGCATCTTTCCTCAATCCCAGGCAGAAATCCGATGCCGTAGTCCCCTTCCGATACACCGATACGGGTATACAGACCCCGCTCGAATGGGGACTGGATGTTGGGTGGATTTCAGAGGACAACATGCGCACGGGCGTATTCTTTGCAGGAAAGGACCTGGTGGACATCGTCCGCGTAGGCTACCGCCCAACGGAATCGGTGGAAGAGGGAGCACTGAGCGAAAGCCAGCTGTCCTATGTGAAGACACGTGCCGACATAGTGAAACAGTGGTGTAAATCGAACGTTCAGGTAAACATCAACAGCGACCCCGGAGATGGAAGTTCAACGGGAGTGAACCCCTGGTACAATGCCTATGCTGCAGGAACCACAGGAAGAGGTCAGCGATGGGCAAAGTGCATAGACTTGCACTACGATGCCTTCAAGGCCCAGGGTCTCACGAACATTGTAAGCATAAGTCCGTTCAACGAACCCGACTATGGCTGGGGACAGGGTTACAGCAACGCAACACGCCAGGCCGATTTCCTGGCCACAGCGAAAAGTCTGCGAGAGGATTACGGGACAAAGTATGATGGAGTACGCATGTGTGGAGGCAATACGCTGAACGACGACTGTGCCTTGGATTGGTGGACCTACCTGAAAGCTTATCTGGATGAGGGGAACACCCACCAGCTGGCAGGAGACTTCGACCACTATGCCGAATTCTTCGCTAAGGTTCGCGAGGCAGGCCATCACGCAACAGCCGATGAGCTGCACAACACCATGGAAGCCATGGTGGGCGTGGAATATGGGTTGCAGACAGGAATATGGTGGGGAACGGCAGAGTACACCCGCAGCCAGTTCATGAAGGCTACCTATCATGCCAACCCAGGCTGGCGCTTAGGTTATGCAGAACACAGGGACAACTGGACTGCAGCCAGCGTTTATCGTCACACAGACGGAACCGTGCAAGGGTTTGGAGGAACCAGCGAGCGTCAGGCAGCTGCAACCAATTTCAATTTCCTCTCTCTTGACCAGCCCGTATGGTACGATGGTGAGCGGGGAAGAGACTATCTGATGGACTTGCCCGGTGGAACAGGTTACCAGGAAGGGCAGACCAATGCCGAAACACTGGTAAACATACAGGGAGGCGACGATGTAATGCCCCACATTGCAGAAGGGACCTACAAGATTGTGAACGTCAACTCGGGACTGCTGATGGGCTTCAGCAGCGAACCCACCAACGGATGGGTATCAACGGCACTGCGCAAGAACAACAACTACAAGTATCTGCAATGGCAGGTAACACCCAATGCCAAGGAATTCGACTATGCCTATTACACCCTGCTGCTGAACACCGGCAAGGGTATGTACCTGGACATCAAGGACTGGAACTACAATGCAGGTGCCGACGTGGGTGTCTACAAGGGAGGACTGGGTACCAACGAGCAGTGGTATCTGCAGTATGCAGGTGAAGGCGCTTTCTACATCCGCAGTCGCTTCAGCACGAAGTGTCTGGAGGTTGTGGATGGGAAGACCAGTCCGGGTACAAACATACAGATGGGAGAGTTCACGGGCGAAAAGAGCCAGCAGTGGAAGTTCCTGCCTACGAATGTTACTCCCGACCAGACAAAACCCGATGCACCTTACAGCCTGCGTGCTGAAGGACAGATGAGCAGCATAAAGCTGAACTGGGACGCCAGCGCAAGCAAGGATGTGCAGGAGTATGTAGTCCTGCGCAATGGATATGTGCTGGCAAAGGGACTGACGGACTGTGAGTTCACTGACAATGAGGCAGAACCCGACTCACTCTATCGCTATGCCGTCTACGCCATTGATAAGAGCCTGAACTACAGCGAAAGGAGCAACGAAACGGAAACTGCACAGGTGACCGACGAAAAGGGAGAGGTAATGCATCTGACGTTTGACAATGCCCTTTCCGATGTGACGCTGAACGGCAACCATGCAGCAGTCTATGGCGAGACATCCTATCTGGAGAAGAACAATCGCCAAGCCCTTTCCCTGTCGGGTTCGGACAACTATGTTCAGCTCCCCTATACCGTTGCATCTCACGACGAGCTGAGTGTATCGTGTTGGTTATGCTATCGGGGGGGCAACAAGTGGCAGCGTGTGTTCGACTTCGGCAACGGAACCAATCAGTACCTGTTCCTGACCACCAATGGAGGTAAAGGCCCTCGGTTTGCCATCAAGAACGGGGGAGACGAGGAGTATGTCGATGCAGGCTCTTCGCTGATAACCAACAGCTGGTATCATCTGGTGGTGACGCTGGGAGACGGCAAGGCTTGTATCTACGTAAATGGTGTTCTGAAGGGAACGAACGACGGTATCACCATCAAACCCTCTGACATACGGCCTGCACTGAACTACATCGGCCGGAGCCAGTTTGCAAGTGACCCGGACTTGAAGGCATACGTCGATGATTTCGTGCTGTACAACTATGCTCTTTCTGCCGAGGAAGTGCAGGCTTTGACCGATGGAATCCAATCCGTCACTCCCGAGGAAGCGAAGACTACGGACTTTCCTGTCTATGACCTTCAGGGACGAAAGGTAAGCGGAAAGACACGAGGCATCACCGTGCAAAAGGGTAAGAAGGTTCTGAGATGACCATCAAGGTTCCGCAAGGTCGGACAATTGTAGCATTAAGTGGTGGAGCCGATTCGGTTGCCCTTCTCCGCCTTTTGTTGGATGCAGGGAAGCCCGTTTCCGAGTTGGTAGCCTTACATTGTAATTTCCATCTTCGGGGAGAGGAGTCAGACCGTGACGAGAGGTTTGTGTGCTCGTTGTGCAGTCGGTTGGGTGTAGCACTGCATGTCCGTCACTTCCAGACACAGGATTATGCCAGGGAGCAGGGCATAAGTGTTGAAATGGCAGCACGTGAGTTGCGCTACGAATGGTTCGGACAGATGCGTCAGAGTCTCCATTGTCACTTCATAGCTGTTGCCCATCATCGTGACGATCAGGCAGAAACCGTCTTGCTCAACCTCTTGCGTGGAACGGGTTTGCGTGGGTTGGCTGGCATGAGGGAGTGTAATGGACATATCGTACGTCCCCTTTTGGCGTATGGCAAGCAGGAGATTCTCGATTACCTGGAGTCTATAGGACAGGACTACGTGACAGACTCTACAAACCTGGAGCGTGATGCTTTGCGAAACCGTATTCGACTGGATGTGTTGCCTCTGTTGAAGGACATCAACCCCAAGGCTGTGGAGCACATCGTCCATACGGCATCCATTGTGGCCAGCTCGTTGGAGGCTGGACTTGCTGATGTCTCCACGGGAACATACACCCTGCACTCCTTGCACGAATGGCTTCATCCCTATGGCTTCACCTCTGCCCAGGAACGGGATATCCTGCGCAACATAGACGGTCCTTCAGGAGCAGTCTATGAAAGTCCCACCCATCGCTTGTTGCGCGACCGCCAGGGATTGGTGCTTTCGGCAAAGAATGACGACGCTGGAGAGTGTGCCTTGTCTTATCAGCTTGTGGAAACCGGGGATGCCAAAGCTTTCCTGCGTACCCAACCGCTGGATGATTTGCATGCCTATCTCGATGCAGACAAACTCACGCTTCCCTTGCAGATGCGTCATCCCCAGCAGGGCGACCGCTTCTGTCCTTTCGGCATGAAAGGGAGTAGGTTGATAAGTGATTTCCTTACAGACTTGAAGTTGAACAGGTTTGAGAAAGAGCGTCAGTGGCTGCTGGTCAGTGGGAACGACATTGTGTGGGTTGTGGGTCATCGGTCCGACAATAGGTATCGGGTGACCGAAGACACCCGTCGCATCTATTGCATCTCGCTCAACAAGTCCTGAGCCATCTTGTCGCCCAGTTCAGCAGCCTTCTTCAACTGTTTTCTTGCTCCCTCAAGGTCACCCTTCTCGCGCAGGCATATCCCATAGAGGCGATAGGCATCGGGGAAAGCATTGTCCAGTTCTATGGCTTTCTGGCACGACACCATTGCCTCCTCTGTCTGACGTGTACGATACTGAAGGACAGCCTGTTCGGCATAGTAGAGAGGTTCGGTTGGATTCAGTGCTATGGCTTTCCCGATATCGTTCAAAGCCTGGGCATACATCCGTGACTTCAGTTCCAGCTGTTCGCGTTCGTAGTAGAACACATCCGTCAGTTTACCCGTCAACAAGTGCTCATAGTCACCCAGGTCGGCTATGGCATCGCGGTAGCGGTTCATCCCTTTCAGTGTTTGCGAACGGACCCAGAGGTAGTTGGCAGCTTCCCGCGTATAGGGCTTGGTGAAGAACGACATTGCACTATCGTTGAGAGCCAGTATGTCTGCTTTCTCTGACCCCATCTTCTCCTTGCATTGGGCAGCATAGAGAAAGAGGTCGGGCGTACGCAGGTTGGTTTGCGTGAGAAGGAGGAACTTATGGCAGGCTTCCCCATAGTCTTTCGTCGCAAACAACAGACGTGCCTCCTGGAGCGTATAGAGGGGGAGCGGGTTGCGTAAGGAGGCTTGGCGCACATCCTCCAGAGCCTTCTGCAGTGTCCATTCGGTGGGAAGATTCTTCTTTGCCAATGTGTGCTGATAGATGGTGACGGAGCGGGAATAGAGTAGCTCGTCACTCCCTTCGGTTACGGCTTTCATGCCCTCTTCGTAGGCACTTTTGGCTTTATCGTAAGCCTCATTCTGTGCCTCCAGTTCTGCCCGGTAGATGTAGCCAAAGGGGTTCTTGGGGAATGCCAGGATATAGTCATTGGCATAGACGGTTCTGGTGGCGACATCAGCCTGACACAGGAACAGGAAACTCTTGGCTTGGGTCTCATCGGCAGGCAGTTGCTTGGGGATGGAACAATGTTGCAAGTCGCTGTGGTTGGCATCCATGGCGGAAATGCTCATGGCCTCCAGAAATCGGATGTCAAGCACATAGTTGGGAGCATTGGGAATGGTTATTGGGGTTTGCAGTATGCCGCTTACCGTTCCGTTCTCATCCATTACAGGAGTGCCAGTCAGTTGTGGGTCGGCCTTGCTCTCCAGCGTATAGTAGTTGTAGTTGCCCGCTTTCTCTATCTGTGTTATCTGGTCGCTGGTTCCGCTTGGCATCAGATATACTGTTTGCCCTTTTGTGCATGCTCTCTGGCTCAAGGGAAGGGGAATGCTTTTCTTCTTTCCCGTCTCGGCTTGCAGCTTGACTACGTTGTAGGTGGAGTTGAAACCACAGATGCGCGAGATAGGGTAGGAGCCTCCCTTTGTGTCCTCGCACCAGGCTTTACGGGCATTGCGTATAATGCTTAAAGGGGCAACCAGCGTTCCCTGTGCGTCGATATAGAATGCCTGTGACCTCAGCGTGTCTCCTTCCTGTTGCAGGGCATAGAGGGTCCGCAGACTCTTTTGGACGTTCTTCGTCCATTTGGGTTGGCCCATGCTCAGTCCGCATAGTAGCAGAGCGGTGACCAGAAGTGTGTATCTCTTCATACCTGTGATTGCTGTGAAAGTAAGGCCCTTGCGTTCTCTATGGCAGCCTCGGTCAGCGTGGAGCCGGAAAGCATGTGGGCAATCTCCTGTACGCGTTCTTCTTCGGAGAGCTGGGCAATGTGAGTCGTTGTTTCGCCGCTCTCCTCTTTCTTGTACACCCTATAGTGCTGAGTTCCCAGGGCGGCTATCTGTGGCAGATGGGTGATGGAAATGACCTGCCGGTGAGGTTTCCTTCCCATATCGCGCATGAGCAAGGCCATGCTCTCTGCTATGTGTCCGCTCACTCCAGTGTCTATCTCATCGAATACGATGGTCGGTAACAATGTAGCTTCGGCAAGTATGGCCTTGAGAGCCAGCATTACACGGGCTATCTCACCTCCACTGGCCACATGGGCTATGGGTTGAGGTTGTCCGCCGGTGTTGGCGCTGAAGAGGAACACCACCTTGTCCTTTCCTGTCTGACTCAACTCTGCCAGTGGCGTGATGTCCACCTCAAACTGTCCGTTAGGCATGCCCAGCAGTTGCAGTCGTTGGCTCATCTCCTGTTTCAGTCTCTTGCCTGCCTCTTGGCGTAACGCGGTCAGCTGGGCAGCCAGTTGGGTAAGTTCCTTTCTCTGCTTGTCCAGCCTTTGCTCCAGTTCCTTTATCTGTTCGTCCCTGTTTTCCATCTTTCCGAGCCTCTTCTCCAGGTCGGCAAGTATGTCCATCAGGTCCTGCACATTGTCGGTGTGATGTTTCTGCTCCAGTTCGTAGATGAGGTCCAGCCGTTCGTTGGTTCGAGCCAGCAGTTCGGGGTCATATTCCACATTCTCTGCGGCATCCTCCGTCTCGCTGGCAATGTCTCTCAGTTCGATGTAGCAACTTTCGGTGCGCTTAGCCAGCTCCTCTGCTTGCGGGAACACGTTGGCAATGCCGGTCAGTTGTCGTTGTGTCTCACGCAGGAGGCTGACAATGCCTCTCTCGTCACCTTGCAGCAGTTCGTTGGTCTGGTAGAGACTGGCTTTGATGTCCTCGGCATGTTCCAGCGTCTGACGCAGTGTTTCCAGTTCCTCCTGCTCGCCGGCTCTCAGGTTGGCCTCTTCCAACTGGTTATACTGATATTGCAGGTAGTCCTGCTCGCTCTGGTCTTCCCGCATGGCCTTCCGTGCTTCCTCCAGTTCCCTTTCTGTGGTGCGGAAGTCCTTGTATAGTTGTTGGTACGAGCCTAAAGTCTCCTGATTGGCCGACAGGGTATCCAATACGCTGAGCTGGAAGTCCTCCCTGCGCAGCAGCAGGTTCTGGTGCTGACTGTGAATGTCTATCAGCCGTTCGCCCAGTTCCTTCAGTTGAGCCACGGATGCAGGGCTGTCGTTCACAAAGGCACGTGACTTACCTGTTGCTGTCAGTTCACGCCGCACGATACACTGTCCTTCGTCGTACTCTATGTCATTCTCCTCAAAAAAGGTGGCCAGGTTATGCCCGCTCAAGTCGAACTCAGCTTCCACCACGCATCGGCTTTCACCTTCTTTTATACTGCGTGTATCGGCACGTTCACCAGCCAGCAGTCCCATGGCTCCCAGGATGATGGACTTTCCCGCACCCGTCTCTCCGGTAACCACCGAGAACCCCGTCTGGAAGTCAATGTCCAGCTGGTCTATCAGGGCATAGTGCTGTATGTGCAGTGTGCGTAACATCCTTCGTTATCGTTTTATCTTATCCCAGTAATCGCTTAGTGACGGATTGATGCCGAAGAGTACGTCGTAGGCCGTCTGCTTCTCATCGTTTGTGCCATGACCGGCAAAGATGTTCACCAGCTCGTCTCTCTTACATTCGGTGAACAACGTGGGCAGTTGGCTCATCACGCGTCCGCCCTTTGCCTTTTGCAGCAGCCCCAGGGCCTCGGTGATAGCAGCTCTTCCGCCGTTGGGGTCGTCAGCCATCTGGTCCAGTCCCTCGCGGTGGTATTTGTATATCATCTGGCGGTAGTCTTCCATCGAGCCGTCCATGTAGTCGTTCAGCAGCCCGAAGCGGTTCTTTGAGTCGTTGAACGAACTCCACCCCGTATAGCCCAGGTTCTGGGCGTTTGTCACGATGTCCTCGGCTTGTTGCAGGTAGGTGGTTCCCCCCAGTGGCGACATGCTGTCCATGTCGTAGCCTATAATCATGTAAGCATAGTAGGCAAGCAGGGCTGTGAGGTTGTCCGTCACGTTATCGGCGTTCCACTCCAGCTGGTCGGTGGTTTGGAAACTGAAGTTGAACTCTCCGTCCTGCACGCTGTATAGGTTTGTGTTATAGCTGCTTCCCCACACGGGTCGGGTGCTGGTGAGCAAGAGGGTACACTCCATGGCGTTGGTTGGTTCGTCCCATTTGTTCACGGTGAGGTTGAAGTTACAGGTTATTCTCTCTTTCTCCGCAAATGTGAGTCCTGTCCAGCGGTGCTCGTTCAGGAAGTTCTCTGCCTTTTCTTTCAGGGCTTCAAACACTTCGGTTTTGGTGTTCGACACCTTTGCCGTGTTCACCGTCACCTTGGCATTGAGTTCCTGGGCCACCAGTGCCTTGCTAATGCACAACGAACAAAGAATAATGAATAAAGTCTTTCTCATTTCTCACCTTCTCTTTATGGGCGCAAAGTTAATTAAAAATCTCCACAATTTAATTGTTTATCAGAAATAATTGCTGTATTTGCAACGAGAAAGCATTATATTCGGTATCGTTTTCGTTATCGTAGCGCAGCGTCTCGTTTTCGTACGGTAAGCACTTTTTCGTCATCGTTTTTGTTTTGACCTGCGGTCTTCCTCCTCCTCACAAGGCAAAACTGAAATAAATTTCTTTTTTTTGCGCTTGTTTCGTTCGTCGTTTCGTTTATTTATTTGTATCTTTGTAGTGTTCTCTTGCCGAACCCGCGTGGTGTAGGGCATGCCGGAGGGCTGTCCGAGGGTGGGAGAACGTATATATGGAAAGGCGTATCTTAACGCTTTGTGCTTGACTCTCTGGAATCTGGAAAATTCAACTGTCTGTCAACGCAAAGCAACAAAGAACGTCCATGGGTGTATATTTATGGCACTGATGTGCTGTATCTATACAGTTCGCGTGGGCTTCGGCGTTGTTTATCTGACAGACAAAGGCAATTTCCAGAGCCTCAGAGAGTGGGACAAACGGCGAGAACTGAACTCCCACGCTCTTTTTGTATATATGCGAACCAATTAAACTAATCCTCCAGTCTCGGGCGTTCGCTGGAAAAAAGGAAGATTATTATGGTCTCAAGAGAATTTATTTATTCAAAGGTGAAATCTCGCCAAGTTATTGCTATCCACATGAAAGGAGCGAAGAGATTGGATGGGCAAAGAAAAGTTATTTAAAAGGATAAGTGTTAAGACGGAGGGCTTCGAACATGCTAAAGATATTTTGCTGGGATATCCTGCAAAGGAGACCCCTCCAACCAATATATCAGAAATGCAGTTAGATGTATAAGCAATAGAAGACCAGAAACATTTTACTAATAAAACAACACAATCATGAAAACAAAAATTAAGCAACTATGGCTATGTGCCATAATGATGTGTACCTTCATTGGTACAAGTGTGGTATTCGTTTCCTGTGGAGACGACGAGGACGAAGTGACCCCTGGAGGTGGTAATGGAAACGCACCGTCTGGTGTGACGGCCGTGGATCTTGGTTTGCCCAGTGGTACATTATGGGCAAACATGAATGTGGGTGCCAATTCGGAAGAAGCCCCTGGAAATTATTTCGCATGGGGTGAGACGGAGCCGTTAAAGACCAACTTCAGTTGGTATACCTACAAGTGGTGCAACGGATCAGAAACTACTCTGACCAAGTACAATACCGACAGTAGTTACGGCACTGTCGACAACAAGACGGAGTTGGACTTAGAGGATGATGCCGCATACGTCAACTGGGGCTCGAGCTGGCGTATGCCGTCTGGTGCACAATTTGATGAACTCATCAACAGCAGTTACACCACGACGGAGTGGACTACCCAGAACGGCGTGAAGGGTCGCAAGATAACGAGCAAATCGAACGGGAACAGCATTTTCCTGCCTGCCGCAGGCTTCCGCGAC
>FLNY01003166.1_pt1 | contig 17915 bp, 12 predicted proteins | sample 1140381 | NCBI WGS metagenome assembly FLNY01 (sample SAMEA3878172, study PRJEB12797) | bioreactor metagenome | biome: Moose rumen | place: Sweden | collected 2011-10
AACTATTGGTACGCAGGTGTCTCACCTGCGACCCAGCCGCAGGTGAGACATCTGCGTACCAATGCGAACCAGTGAAATAACTTTAGTTATATTGAAACATCATTCAGCCCACAAAGACGAAAGACGATGAGACGAACAATACTGCACATCCCACTCCTGATAATATGCCTGACGACAGCCATCGAAGCTAAGGCCGGTAGCACCGGACAGCCCTACTACGAATGGATGAAGCTGCCTTCTGACGAACTGATCCGCATGGGCAACAGGTTCAGGGACGGCGCACAGCTGATGGACAGCGCCATGATGTGCTATACGATTGTGGCCAACCGCTATGACCCTGCCCAGAGCTTTGACGAGAAACGCCTGACCGTGGAGGCGCTGAACGAAATAGGCGTGCTCAACACTAACTACTTCGGCAATCAGGGCGACGCCTGCCGCAACCTGATTCAGGCCGACGAGATCTGCCGCGACATCGGTTACGAGGAGATGCAGCCCTACATCCTGCTCAACCTGGGCAACCTGTTCAACCTCTACGAATTTCTCTTTCCCTCCGACGACGGACAGCAGCATGCCCGGCAATACTACAGGCAGTGCCTCAGCGAAGCCCGGCGGCAACAGGAGTGGGATATGGTGATGGCCAGCTACATCAACCTCGGCATGCTCGACATGCCCTACACCGTCGATGCTGACCTGCACCGCGACATGCAACGGCTGCTCAGCGACAGCATCCCTCACGACGCCACCGACTGGGCCCTCTGCTTCCACTTCATGGAGGGCTCACTAGCACTGGCCGACCGCCGCTACGACGAGGCTATGGCGTGCTTCCGCGAGATGGAGCGCCACCTGGGCAACGGCCCTGATGCCGACCGCGAGCAATATATGGTCTACATGTGTCAGGCTACGGTGTGCTTTCAGCAGGGCGACTATGAGAATGCGCTGGCCGTCGGCCGGAATATCCTCAACATGGAGAGCCTGCAGGACCTGACCGACATCCGCACCGAAACCTTCAGACTGCAGGCTGAGTGTTACGACCGGATGGGACTGACCGACGAGGCCAACCGCAGGAGAATAGAATTCCTGCAGGAGAAAGAGAAACTGACACGCAGTGTCGTCGGACTGCTGCCCACGCAGCTGACCCACGACCTGCAGCAGGTCAGCACGGCAATGGAGCAGGCCCGGCGCCAGAAGCGCGTGCGCGAGGCCGGACTCATTGGCCTGTCGGCTGTCGTGGTGCTGCTGGTGGGGTTCATGCTGCTACTGGGGCGCAAAAACCGGCTGCTGCGCGAGAAGAACATGGCGCTCTACAGAAAGACGAAGGAGGAGATAACACCATCGATGACGCCTCAGCCAAAATATAAGGACAGCCAACTGAAGGACGACAAGAAACAGATGCTCGTGACCAAAATCCATGAGGCCATGGAAAACACTGCCGAGATATGCCAGCCGACGTTCACCCTGCAGCGGCTGGCCGAGATGGTGGGCTCGAACACGAGCTACCTCTCGCAGATTATCAACGACACTTTTGGCATGACCTTCACCACGCTGCTCAACCAAGCCCGTATACGCGAAGCTTGCCGCCGGCTGGACGACCGCGAGCACTACGCCCACCTGACCATCGATGCCGTCAGCGAGAGTGTGGGCTTTAAAGCCCGAGTCACCTTCACCAAGGCCTTCAGACTGTATGTCGGCATGCTGCCCTCAGAATACGTTAAAATGGGATTATCCGCGCAAACAGACTTCTTCCAACAGACCACGTAGCGCAAGGCTGCAGATCTTAGAAAGGAGCCACGGAGAGGCCTTTGGGGATTCCGACAAAGTGTGGTATATTTGCAGAAAAATATAGAAGCCAACTATTGGTACGCAGGTGTCTCACCTGCGGCTGGGTCGCAGGTGAGACACCTGCGTACCAATGCGAACCAGTGAAATAACTTTAGAAGAAGATGATGGCATACGGAAGAAAATTTGGATTGAACGACGACTATCGGCGTGAGGAGCTGATACGGGTGATTGAGCATTCGGTGGAAAACCTGACGCTTCAGGAACTGGAGGCTCTCTACTATGACATGAGTACCAAGAACTTTATTAACGAGCAGTTTTGACGATATGAGGAAATTGTTGGTCTTGATGGTTTTTGCCTTGTCTGTCGCAGGGGTGAAGGCGCAGTCGATCAGTCATATCGAGACGACTAAGTCGTGGTATTACATCTACGACCAGGACGGCCGAAAAATCAGGACGCTGAGCACCAGCCAGGGAGAGCTGAAGGGTTACAGCGCCTCGTTCTATATCATCAAGCAGGGGTCGAGCTTCTATGTCACGTACGACGTGAACGGCAAGCGGCTGCACACTTTTGGCGTCTCGTCGGTCGGCGAGATTATCGGTGTGGCCGGCGATACGTTTACGAGCCGTCTGGGCTCCTGGATCTACACTTGGAACAAGGAGGGGAAGAAGGTCAGCACTCGGTCGGCTAACCATTAAAGAAGTGGCGCTTTTTGGGACCAATATACCCCTATATTGGTCCCAAAAAGCGCCACTTCTCGTATTCAAATCGGCTTATCTCATGGCATAGCAGCGGTCATCGAGAGCCTGACGAACCTGGTCGAGTCCAGCCTGGTCGGCGGTGACGTCAATCTGACTGCCGTCCTGCAAGGTAGCGCGGATGGTACCGTCGGCATTGAAGCGGAATATTTCGCGGGTCACGCCGTTCTGTGACATAGTCCACGATTGATCCTTCTCGTTGAAGATGAGCAGAGTTACTTCGCCTGTTGGCGACTTGATCTCATAGCCCTTCTTGGTCGTCTTCACGGCATAGAGACGGCCGTCTTGACCTTTCACCTGCTGGATGGTCTGAGCCGTCACGGGGCTGTTGCCTGTCCAGAACTCGATGGTGTTGAGCACGACAGCATCAACGACGAGGCATACGCTACCGACGATGGGCTGCAGGATGAGGCCCACGATGCCGTTTACAATCTTGCTGCTCGTCATCGAGCACTGCCACTTTTCATACTTGTTGAAAAGTCCGAACGAACCGATACACGATGAGCACACCATAGCTCCTGCGAGCAGTACAACTGCTACTTTCATACTGTTCTTTTTCATACCTGATTTTGTTTTAGAATTACAATTAGAACGTCATTATCGCCGACAAATTTACACATTTTTCATGATATGCGTGCATAAAAAGCTCAAAAAGTGACTTTGTCCACTGAATATTGGCTGATGAGCTGGACAAATATGGGGTTATGACAGAGCACGCGAGGCGACCCGACCATGATCATCTGTCGACGGGCGCGGGTCAGCGCGACGTTGAGTTTGCGGTCGATGGTGAGGCCGTCGGTGTCGGTGAAAGTGTTCGACATGAGGAAGTCGAGCTGATATCGGCGGCTGACGGTGAAGGAGTAGATGATGACGTCGCGCTGCGAGCCTTGGTAGCGCTCGACGGTGTCGATGGTGACCGTCGAGAGCGTGGCCGGGAGCTGGCGGCGGATGGCGGCTATCTGGTTGCGATAGGGCACGATGATGCCGAGCGTCTTGGCGGGATTAAAGCTGGGACCGTAGTATCGGGCGATGCGCTCCGTGATTTGGGCCACAAGACGGGCCTCAGCCTCGTTCGACTGGTCGCTGAGGGGCAGCTCGTCAGGCTCAACGGGCAGGAACAGGACACGGCGCGACTGCAAGAGTCGGTCGAGTTCGTCGACAGGGGGCAGCGCGTAGCCGAGGACGGTCTCCTGCTGGTGGGGCAGCGGCACGGTTTCAAGTTGCTCACTGTGATAGAAATGGGCGTTGGGGAAGAGAGCCACATCGGGGTGCATGCGGCCTTGACGGCGGAGGGTGCCGGTGAACTGCGTGCGTCCTTCATGCCGCTCCCAAGCGAGCAGGCGCTCAAAGAGCGAGCGGCGGCAGTCGGTGAGGCCAATGTCTTGCAATAGTGGCTCTGCAACAGCTGCGTCAGCGGTGCCCTGCTGCACGACGGCTGGCAGTTGCTTATGGTCGCCGACGAGCACGAAGCGATCGATGTGTTCGTTGGCCAGCAGGCCGATGATGGCGGGCTCAAGAATCTGAGAAGCCTCATCGACGACGCAGAGCGAGAACTGCTTCAGCTGGAGGATATAGGGCGTAGCCTGGAGAGTCGACGTCGTGGCGACGATGACGGGCGTCCGGTCTATGGCGTCATGATAAGCATTGACCGTCGGCAGGTTGAGGTTAGTGAGCAAATGGTCGTGGAAACGCTCGTCGCATGAGGCAGGATTGCCCACGCGCAGATAGGGCAGTCCGGCGTCGGTCAGCATGCCGCAAATCTCGTCGACGGCGCGATTCGTGTAGGCCGTCAGCAGCACCTGAGCGCCGGGCGCCGACAGTTCCTCCTCGACAATGAAGCGGAGGGCCATCGAGGTTTTGCCCGTGCCGGGCGGGCCGACCAGCAGGAAGTAGTCGGGTGACTGCTTTTGTCGGAGGACGATGTCATCGTAGGTGGGGTTATAACTGCGGCTTAGCTGTCGGCTGTCATCCTGACGTGGCGCACGCTGACCTAGCAGGAGACGGCGACGGGCGGGGTCGGCGGTCATCAGTTGCATCAGCGAGCGTACTTGACTGCCCATCGTGCCGTCGCTGGCGCTGTGCTCGATGGCCCAGCGCTGCGCGTCGTCAGTCCTGAAGATGTCGGGATTCTGCTGGCCGTCGGTCAGGCTGACCGTCAGCTGGCTGCCGCTGAGGTCGAGCAGTGTCCCTTTATAAAGAATACTGTGGCGCACGTCAGGCTGGTCCTTATAGCAATATAGATAGACAGAATCGCCACGGCGGAAGTTGGACACCACCTCCATCTCATCGTTGAAGGCCAGCGTGATGAGGTCGTAGCCTCCATCAGGCATGCTCTTTTCGCTTTTTGTGATGATGAGATTGGTGTAGATGTTGCCTGTCTCGAGTTTCTCGCTCAGCGGCATCAGCCACAGGTTGGCCGTGCAGGCACCGCTGTGGTGCAGGCGGGCCTCCGTGCTACCCAGCTTCTGCGCCCGCTGCTCGCGGTAGACAAAGGTCATCATGCGTTCCAGATAAGCCCGCTCCAAAGGGGTGAGAGCTACGATGACCTGACCGAAAGCATTCATCTCGGGCATGACGAAGCGGTGGAAATTGCCGTCGCGCAACGGCTGCGGATAGAGCGTGTCGGCCGTCAGCAGGGGCAGAATGCGACCGAAGCCCTCGCGGGCGATGAGCAGGTCGGTGGCCACAATCTGGTTGCGCAAACGGAGCGCCTCGCGGAAGAGTGTGCGATAGTAATTGACGGAGAGCAGACCCTGGGCGGCAGGATAGCGCGAATAGAGCAATCGCGTGTCCACCTGGCGGTCGCTCTTGTCGAAGTTATAGCGCAGGATGCCGTAATAAAGGAGCAGCTGCACATAGTGGTTCTCGAGCTGCAGGCCGTGGTTGTCGTGGCTCTGGCGCTCAATCTTATAGTTCTTGCCCGACTTCTGCTCCACCAGCAGGCTCATGTCGGCCGTTATCAAGTCGACGCGTCCCTGCAGGCCAAGGCGTTCACAGACGAAGGAAGGCTCGAGGAGGAAATGAGAATTTAGAAGTGAGAATTTAGAAGTGACCGCGTCGCGCAGGTTCTGCATCTGCAGCTCGGCCTCCTGCTTGAACTTCTGCGGATTAAAATCGTCGCAGGCGCAGAAGCGGAGGGCCTGCTCACGGAAAGAGCGGCGCAGCGACGGAGCCAGCGTCGCCTGGGGATTGTGGATGAGGTCGTCGAGGGCCGTGCCGGCAAAGTTACCGAGCAGCATGGCCTGCGAGTTGGTGCGCGGCTTCAGGCGGTTGAAGGTGTAGAGCAGCGGGTGATGGCCGTAGTTAGTAAAACAGGCGGCCAGCGACGAGATGTCGAGCAAGTAGTCAGGCTCGACGATGATGATGGCGGGGCGCTGTTGGGTCATATCGAGCAGGTTGAGCTGCATGCCCGGCCGCAGGATGCGCTGCAGGTAGTCGTGGTCTGTGTAATCGACGGTAATGGGGCCGTCGTCGGTGTCGGCCCAGATGGTGGTGGCATCGTGACGGCTGACGATGCAGCGCACGTAGCGGTGGTCAATGCCCGGCTGGCGCTCGCGGGGCCGGTTGGTTGGGGGCAGCAGACGGAGCAGGTCGCCCGGCACAGCCTCCTGAAACACGGCCGAGACGAACAGCACCACGGCCCGCAGGTCGTAGCGCCAGTCATCGCTGGTCAGCAGTTCAGCCTGGTTGCTGTGCCGACGAGCCGTCTGCACGGCAATCATGTCGTCAGTGCTCAGCCCTAAATGCTTGCACAGCCAATCGATGTGGGAGAAGAGATTGCCGAACGTCATGCCCTCCTGGCGACTGCTGCAGGCGAGCACCAGCACCTCATGCAGACGCCGCTGGCCACCAGGCGATGGTTCGCTGGCGGCCAGCTGGCAACAAATGTCATAAAGTTCACTGGCAGTGACGTTCATAGTAGATTCAGGTCAGGCGCGACGTGGCGGACGAATCAGTTCCACCATGCGGGCCATCTGGTTGGGGATGCGGATCTGCTGCGGGCAATGCGACAGACAGGCTTCGCAGTCGACGCACTTGCGGGCCCACTTCTCCGTGCCGACGGTCTTCATGTATTCGTCGAGGAACTGCTGGCGGCGCTGCTCGTAGTCCTGGGCGGTCTTGTCGGGCAGTGGCAGCAGTTTCTTGTCCACGCAGTCGTTATAGAATGCGAAGTTGGCGGGAATATCGACGCCGTAGGGGCACGGCATGCAATAGGCACAGGTGGTGCAGGGAATGGTGGGAATGCCCGAGACGGCGTCGGCCACTTTGGCCAGCAGGGCTTTCTCAGTGCCCGTGCAGGGCACGAGCGGCGAATACGACTTCAGGTTGTCCTCAAGGTGCTCCATGCGGTTCATGCCGCTGAGCACGGTCAGCACGTTGGGATAGCTGCCCACCCAGCGGAAGGCCCACGAGGCAATGGAGGCGTCGGGCCGGGCTTCCTGCAGCTGCTGCTTCCATTCGTCGGGCATGTTGTTGAGGCGTCCGCCGCGGAAGGGCTCCATGATGACGGCCTGGATGCCAGCCTTCTCGAGTTTGCCGTAGAGATACTCTGCATCGGCATCGCGGCGTCGGCCGCCGCCCATCGAGGCATGGCGCCAGTCGAGGAAGTTCATCTGAATCTGGGCGAAGTCCCAATGGTAATCATCCTGATGGTCGACGAGCCAGTCGAAGGCCTCGACGTCGCCATGATATGAGAAACCGAGGTGGCGGATGCGCCCGGCCTTGCGCTCCTCGAGCAAGAAGTCGAGCAACCCGTTGTCGAGGAATCGGCCGTGCAGGTTCTTCATGCCTCCCTGGCCGATGCCGTGCATCAGGTAGTAGTCGATATAGTCGACGCGCAACTGCTTGAATGAGTTGTAATACATCTTCTTCGACTCCTCCAACGGCCACGTCGCCTCGTTGTAGTTCGACATCTTCGTGGCCACGTAGTAGCGCTCGCGGGGATGTCGGCTGAGGGCTTCTCCTGTGGCGGCTTCGTTGTGGCCGCCGCCGTAAATGGGCGCCGTGTCGAAATAGTTCACGCCGTTGGCCAGAGCGTGGTCGATGAGGCGGTTCACCTCGTCCTGCTCCCTCGGCAGTCGCATCATGCCGAAGCCCAAGAGCGAAATCTGTTCGCCGGAGCCATTCTGAGTGCGATAGGTCATGAGCGGCTTCTGGGTGGGCTCGTCAACGGGTTCGGCCAGGGCACGCAGCGGTTCCAGGGCACTGAGTGCCATGGCAGAACCCATGCCGAGTCCCATTCGGCGCAGGAAGTCGCGCCGAGTCAGGTTGTTGTCCTTGTCGTGATTCATAAAGTTTTCGTCTGTGTTAGGTTTGCGACCGCAAAGTTACTAAATCTTTTTATTTTCGCAAAAGAATTTCCTATATTTTATTTCACCAGAGGTCGAACTCGTAGATGCGGACGGCATCCATGTCGGCTGACTGCGTGGGACCGACGACGTAGAGGCGCACGTAGCGGACACTGGCGGGCGTGAACGTGCGGTCGATGTCGTTCTGGCGGTTGCCGTCGATCATGTCAAGTGTCTGCCATTCCTCCTGCTCGTTGCTGCGGCCTTGCAGCAGACAGGTGCGGGTGACGTAGGCCTGCATCTCACTGCCCGCGTTAAGCAGATGCCAGCGGCTGACGGTCTTCACCGCGCCGAGGTCGAACGAGATGTAGTTGGGGGCGCGGTGCGTGTCGCACCACTTGGTGGTCGGGTCGCCATCGGCTATGAGTTCGGGACGCTCGCGGTCGTTGACGTAGCCTGAGTGGCTCAGGATTCGGGCCTCCTTGAGCAGACTGGGTCCGCGGTGGTCCGCTTCGTCGGCCTCGGTCAGATAGCTTTGGTCGTTTCGGTTGCTGGTGCGGAACAGCGGTGCGGCTGCGGTGACGTCGACAACGTCGTTGGCAACCGTGGCGGCGAAGACGACGATGTGCTCGTCGCTTGGCAGCACCACCTGAGTGGCCCCCTTGGGCACGTCGAGGCGCAGCTTAAACATATAGGTGAATTCATATGGCTCATCGCCCTGTGGCGAATGGCGGTGCGTGCCAATCCAGGCGACCTGGGCCTGTTTCAGGTGACCGGCCGTCTGGCCGTCATGACCCCACTGGCCTACGAAGCCCGAGTAGAAAGGCACCTCCACCGTCTGCGATGCCTTGCCCATGCGGAAGATGGCCTGGCGGTCGCCCTTGTTGCTGGCGGCCAGCAGGTAGACATGGCTCCACTGTCCGGCAGGCAACTGCAGCGTGTCGCCGCGACAGACGAGACCGTTCCGGCCGTCGGGCTCACCGAAGCGGAAGTCGATGCCGTCGACAGTGAGGCCCTCCTTGGGCATCAGCTCAGCAGCATAGCTATAGCCTCCCTCAAAATCGGCCTCGCCGCGGAATTCGTTGAACGTGAAGCATTTGCGGTTGTATGGCAGCGACAAAGCCGTCTGACTGGCAGCCGCAGGTTGCTGGTTGGGCTGGCGCAAGGTCAGCTTAAACGTTTTCACGCTGAAAGGCTTGATGGTCAGTTTCAACTCGCGACCGTTGGCCACGGCCTGGTGCAGCGAGCGCTCGGTGCCGTCGGCCTCGACCGCCTTGACGATGTCGGCAGCAAAGCGGAGCGTGGCCGACTGTTCACCACGGCCGCTGAGCTCATGGACGCGCACGACATACTCGTCGCTCGCCTCGGCACGCTTCATGGTGCGGATGACGACGTTGGGATTGCTCGACTCGACAAACGAGAACGTGCGGCCCAGCGTGCCCTTGTGCTTCGGGGCCGCGAAGGCGCGCAGGGGGCTGTTCAGTGCGGCCGCCTCGCGGTTGACATCAACCATGTTGAGCTCGCCCTCATGACCGACGATGCTATATGTAAAGACGTGATGACCTTTGTCCTGATGGGCCTGATAGACATAGCCGCCACCGGGCTTGGGCGCATAGAGTAGCGACAGGCGCAGCGTGTTGTCTGTGGGCTTGTCCCAGCCGTAGCGCGAGTCGTTGAGGATGGTCACGCCATACTGGCCCGAGCGGTCGGTCAGGTCGGTCCATTCGTGGCTGTAGACCTCATACTGGTTATCGCGGTTATTGCCACGGCGGATGCAGCCGAGCCCGATGTCGTAGGTCGCCTCGGGATTGCTGATGCTGAGCGGGAACTCAGCCTTGAGCAAGGCATTCTCAGCGCGCCAGTCGACCTCGTTCTCAATGTCGATGCGGCGGGCCTGACTGCCCTCGTAGAGGCGCACATGCTGTGTAATCTCGGTCGTGCCGTATTTCTTCTTAATACAGATGGACTTGCGCAGCGAACCGTCCTCTTCGATGCTCACCTCGACGTCGTCGTGGATGGGCAGCGGAGCCTTGTCGAGCGTGCGCTTATGGATTTCCCAGGCGGGCCAGGCCTCCGAGCGACAGTCGTCGAAGACTACGAGGCGCAGACTCTGCCCGTCGGCCACGAGTTCGCGCCCGGCCTGCTTGTCGTAAAGCGAGACGATGTCGCCGTTGGAATCAACAAGAAGAGAATAAACGCTGTTGGAGAGACCCACCCCCGGCCCCATTTCCGAGCAAAGCTCACCTACCCGTAGCCTTTCCCTGCGAGGGAGGGGAGCAGATAGTTTCTTGCCCTTAAGGGGTTGCACGTTATAGACAGCGAGGCCCATTGGGGGAACGGTGGCTTCGAATATAAGTTCTTTCTGTCCATTATTCTCAACCACTTGCGAGAGCACCTCCTTCCCGTCAGGCCCGACGACTCGGTACTGACCAGACTCCCCTCCTCTCGGGAGGGGCAGGGGGTGGGTTATGTGGGCCTGTTCGTAGCTTTCATTATTATAAACCACGATGGCCGAACCGCTCACCTGGGTGTCCATCTGGCGCACCACGCCGCCGACGCTCGTCGTGAGCACGTCGGCGAACTGCTTCAGCGCGAGCAGCTCGTCGTTCCACGAGAACTCGTAGGCACGGGGAATGGAGGTGCCCGTCACGTCGTCGTGGAAGTTGTGCCAGGTGACGCGGCGCCATGTGTCGGTCATCTGCTGAATGGGATATTTGTAGGCGCCCGCCCAGTCGGCCACGACGGCCATGCGCTCGGCGGCGTCGCCCAGGTGCTCGTTCTGCCGGTTATAGAGTTTCATGGCCGCCTGCGACGTGTAGCAGCCGTTGCCATGCAGGTCGATGGTCAGTTCGCCGTCGAAGACTGGAAGGGAAGCCCCCTCTAAACCTCCCCGAGGGGAGGCTTTATCATCAATGAGGGAGGGCAGGTCCTTATACAGCTGGTCGCTCGTGGCGGAAATGATCTTCACGGGACCGTCGCCCTTCAGGCCTTTCTCGATGGAGCGCACGGAATTGACCGTTGGCGAACCGCCGATGTCGCCCGTGCCGTAGTAGCGGTAGAGCAGCCGCTGCGGACTCTCGCCGGCCTCGCGCATCAGGCGTTCGCTGTGCGAGAGGTCCTCGTCGTTGAAGCGCTCGCCATAGGCAAAGCCGTGGGTCATGTAAATCTCGCTGCCGTCAATGCCGCGCCAGATGCCCACGGAGAACGGATAGCGCCGGTTGCCCTCGTAGAAGGGCGCAGTGCGCCACATCAGCTTCTGGCTCGAGAAGCCTATCAGGCCGCAATGGCTGGCCAGCGTCGGCATCGTGTAGGGGAATCCGAAGCAGTCGGGCAGGAACACGTCGGTGCCCTCGCGGTTGAATTCCTGCCGATAGAACGTCTGACCGAGCAGGATGTTGCGAATCCATGACTCGGGCGAGCAGACAATGGTCTCGCAGGCGTCCCACGACGAGCCGGCCAGATGCCAGCGGCCCGTGGCCACCCACCGTTTCAGTTCCTCATATTGCTCGGGATAATACTCCTTCATCCACGAGTACTTCACACCGCCCTCGAAGTTGAAGATGTAGTCGGGGTACTGGCGCAGCAGGTGGAAGTTCTGCACCATCGTGTTCCAGATGTGATTCTTAATCGTGGCCTGCACGTCCCAGTTCCACTGGGTGTCCAAGTGGGCGTCGGCCACCATGTAGGCTGTCGGCCTGTCGGGCGTCTGTGCGTTCATGTTCATTGCCATGCAGCATGCAGCTGCCATTACTTTTAATCTCATTATTACTTATGTTTAGACAGTCAATATGTTATCTATAAAATTATTTCACCGTCACTGAACGACTGTTCACCGTCAGTGAATACTATTTCACCGTCAGTGAATACTATTTCACCGTCAGTGAAATAATTTTATCGGGTCATCTTTACGGGTTTGATCAGCCCGTCGGCATCAAACTCCAGGCGGTCGATGCACGTCACGCGGTGGTCGCGGCCCGTGTCGCCTAAGGGGCGGCGATGATAGACGATGTAATAATCGTCCGTCTTCCGGTCCTTGATGACCGAGTGATGACCGGCACCGGTGGCCACCTGCGCATCCTGCTCGAGAATCTTGCCGATGCGGCGGAAGGGGCCTAAGGGCGAATCGCTCACGGCATAGGCCACGCAGTAGTCGGGACCGCCCCAACCGCCTTCGCTCCACATGAAGTAATACTTGCCCTGGCGCTTCAGCATGAAGGGGCCCTCGACAATCGGGTTGCGCTGACCCAATGCGGTCTGGAGCGACAAGACGGACAGCGCAGCGGCTGTCATAAGGAATCGTTTTGCTTTCATAACGCTTGCAAAGTTACGGAAAAAGTCCCGCACCAAGGATGTCATTTGTGCCAAAGAAGGAAAAAAAACGGTCAAACGGAAGAATCAAAGCACACTTTTTTGGCCAAACGGCGAATTATTCGTAACTTTGCGGCCAAATTATATTAAAGAACAAGCATTATGGAATCAAGACTCGTCATCTATAATACGCTCACGCGACAGAAAGAACGTTTCGAACCGCTTCACGCTCCCAACGTGGGCATGTACGTCTGCGGGCCCACCGTCTATGGCGACCCACACCTGGGGCACGCCCGCCCGGCCATCACCTTCGACCTCGTGTTCCGCTATCTGCGACATCTGGGCTACAAGGTGCGCTACGTGCGCAACATCACCGACGTGGGCCATCTCGAGCACGACGCCGACGAGGGCGAGGACAAGATTGCCAAGAAGGCCCGTCTGGAACAGCTGGAGCCGATGGAGATTGCCCAGTATTACACCAACCGCTACCATCAGGCCATGGACGCGCTGGGCTGTCTGCGGCCTTCGATTGAGCCGCATGCCACGGGCCACATCATCGAACAGCAGGAGCTGGTGCGCCAGATCATGGACAACGGCTTTGCCTACGTGTCGAACGGTTCTGTCTACTTCGACATTGAGGCTTATAACAAAAAGCATAAGTACGGCATACTGAGCGGACGCTCGCTCGAGAACGTGAAGGACGCCAGCCGCGAGCTCGACGGCGTCGGCGAGAAGCACAACCAGGCCGACTTCGCCCTGTGGAAGCAGGCACAGCCGGAGCACATCATGCGGTGGCCTTCGCCCTGGAGCGACGGTTTCCCGGGCTGGCACTGCGAATGCACGGCCATGGGTCGCAAATATCTTGGCGACGAGTTCGACATTCACGGTGGCGGCATGGACCTCGTATTCCCCCACCATGAGTGCGAGATTGCGCAGGCCGTGGCCTCGATGGGCCATCAGGCCGTGAAGTACTGGATGCACAACAACATGATCACCATCAACGGACAGAAGATGGGCAAGTCGCTCGGCAACTTCATCACGCTCGAGCAGTTCTTCACCGGAAAGCATGAGTTGCTCTCGAAGGCCTATTCGCCCATGACCATCCGCTTCTTCATCCTCTCTGCCCACTATCGCGGCACCGTCGACTTCAGCGACGAGGCCCTGCAGGCTGCCGAGAAGGGCCTCGAGAAGCTCATGGACGCCATGGAGAACCTGTCCCGTCTGTCGTCATATCATGACGACCAACCCTGCGACGCCCCCACCGAGCAGTTCGTCCGCGGTCTCCGCCAGCGCTGCTACGACGCCATGAACGACGACCTGGCCACGCCGCAGCTCATCAGCCACCTCTTCGAGGCCTGCACGCTCATCAACAAGATTGTCGACCACAAGGCCACCATCTGCGCCGACTGCCTGAAGGAGCTCACGGAGGTGATGCACCTCTTCGTCGAGGACATCCTCGGTCTGCGCCAGCAGCGCTCTGCCGACAACTCGCAGCGTGAGGAGGCTTTCGGACGCGTCGTTGACATGGTGCTCGACCTGCGCGCCAAGGCCAAGGCACAGAAGGACTGGGCCACCAGCGACCTCATCCGCGACCAGCTCGCCGCCGCTGGCTTCGAGGTGAAGGACACCAAGGACGGTGCCACCTGGAAGCTCAACCGCTGAAATTCCCAATAGCCTTTCATAGCAGAAACTAAATAGGGCTCAGTCCGAAAAGCCGGTTGTAGCAGTGACTATACAACTCCCCTCCTTAGCGCTCGAACTCCGTTCGCTTGCTACCGAAGGGACGCAAGAAAGGAGGGGAGCTTTTTTGTTTAATCCGTGTAATTGGGGGTCGTAGAAACAATGTCGCGTGGCAAGTAGAGGGCAATGGTCTTCTCGCGGAGGTAATCCTCATGCATGAACATCAGACCGCGGTACTTATTGCGACGACCCCACGAGTTCTTCATCACGAAGTAGCGCTCGCCCTTGGCATCGTGAGCCAGACCGACAATGGCCATGCAGTGGTCGTCGGTCGTCGTGCCGTTGATGAACGACAGACGGGCGACGCCCTCCTTCCAGTCGAAGCCCGGCTCACTGGTGTCGCCTTCCCAGCAGACGCCTCGGTGGGCAGCGACAGCGCGCGCCGCAATGCTGACGAGCGAATCCTGCGCCACGTTCAGCAGCTGGTTGTGCTCCCAGTTGTCGGGCAGCCGAGGCTCAAACATCGTATATAGTGGCTGTGACGACGTACATCCGATGCCGACATACTCGTCTGGCGCACAGACGCTGCGGGCAAACTCCTGCAGCGTGTAGTCGGCCCCCAGCATAAAGGCCTTATGGGGCAGCGGGATGAGCGTGTCGCGCATCGACTCGTAGGGTACGACACCGTATTTCTGAATGATGTTGATCAGCGTCATGCCCATGCCGCGCTTCTTCTCCGGCATGTCAGCTTCCTGATTGATAATCTTCTCGACGAACGCCACCGAGAGGTGCACCGAGTCGCCACGCATGATGTGTTCGGTCTCAATGGCCGACAGCATCGCATAGGCCCAGCACGTCTGAGACCGCCCCTGATTTTTCACCGGGGTGTATCTGTTCATCACGTCGACGGTGAACTCAACGTCGGACTTCGAGCAGGCCGCCAGGGCTATTATAAAAAGGAACAAAACCCGTTTCACGCCTTCTATATAACTAAAGTTATTTCACTGGTTCGCATTGGTACGCGAGTGTCTCACCCGCGACCCAGCCGCAGGTGAGACACCTGTGTACCGATAGTTGGCTGCAAAGGTACAAATTTATTCTTAATTCTTAATTCATAATTCATAATTATTTCTTACCTTTGCACGCGAAATCATGAACTATAAGACATATACACTCGATAGCGGCCTGCGTGTCGTCCACCTGCCATCGGATTCGCCGGTGGTCTACTGCGGCATCGCCGTCCGCGCCGGCACCCGCAACGAGGCGCCCGGCGAGGAGGGACTGGCCCACTTCTGCGAACATCTCAGCTTTAAGGGCACAGACCGCCGCTCAGCCATGCGCATCATCAACGACATCGAGGGCGTGGGCGGCGAGCTCAATGCCTTCACCAACAAGGAGGACACGGTCTACTACTGCGCCATCGGCAGCCAGTATGTGCGGCGTGCCGTCGACGTGCTCACCGACATCGTCTTCAGCAGCAAGTTTCCAGAAGGCGAGCTTGAGAAGGAGCGCGAAGTCGTCTGCGACGAGATTGAGAGCTACGAGGATTCGCCTGCCGAGCTCATCTACGACGAATTTGAGAATCTGCTCTTCGAGGGCCATCCCCTCGGCCACAACATCCTCGGCACGGCTGAGCGCGTGCGCAGCTTCACCCAGGCCGACGCCGTCCGCTTCACCCGCCAGTGGTACCGGCCGGAGAACTGCGTGCTGTTTATAAGTGGAGCCCCCGCCCACTCGGCTTTGCCGCTTGGCACGTCCAAGAACCTCCCCCCAATGGGGGAAAGCCCCCTCCAGTCTCCCCCCAATGGGGGAGGTGGCTGCACCGGGGAAAGGTTGCCCATCGGTTTGCAAAGCCTCCCCCATTGGGGGGAGGTCGCAGGGGGCCATTATATCCGCCATCGCTCCACGCATCAGGCCCATGTGATGATCGGCACCCGCGCCTTCGCGGCCACTGAAGAGCGCCGCTGGGCCCTCTATCTGCTCAACAACATCCTCGGCGGTCCGGGCATGAATTCTCGGCTGAACGTCTCGCTGCGCGAACGCCACGGTCTGGTTTATACCGTGGAGAGTTCGATGGTCTGCTATGCCGACACGGGACTCTGGAGCATCTATTTCGGCTGCGACCCCGACGACGTTGACCGCTGCCGCCGACTGGTGAGCCGCGAACTCGACCGCATCGCCAGCCGTCCCCTCTCTGCCAGTCAGCTCACATCCGCCAAGCGCCAGCTGCAAGGCCAGCTCGCCATCGCCAGCGACAGCCGCGAGCAGTTTGCCCTCGACTTCGCCAAGAACTATCTCCACACGGGCACTCTGCGCTCTCTTACCGACATCATGGCCCACATCGACCGCCTCACAGCCGCTGACTTGCACCAAGTCGCCCAGGAGATCTTTTCCCCCAACCGCCTCACTACGTTGATTTATGTTTAAAGAATCCCTAATTCCGAGCACTATATACCCAGTGTGGATATGAGTTTGTCGATGTATGCCAGTTTCTTGCAAGCCTTCCATTTCCCCTCTTCTCCAGTCCTGACCATTTTGTCTTTTGACAGGTATCTCATAAGTTCCTTGTGCGAATGATTCTTGTAAAGGCCAAGTTTGGAGAACTGCTTCTTCACCCTTGACGCGATGAGTGCCGTAAGGAAGTTTATCAGTTCGGTGGCATATACTCTGTAGTCGTTGTGTACGTTCTCGCAGTCACGATCGATGATGTTCTTGTAGAAGTCGAAGAACACTTCGATGTCCCATCTCTGCGCGTATGCCCTGTATACCAGTAGCGGCTCCATGTCCGTCTTGGACTCGAACACTACAAGACCGAACTCCGGCTTCTTGTCGTTGTACTTGGTGATGTCAAACCTGTCGTTCTTCTTCGCCTTGGCGATGTACCCGACCTCCTGCTCCATGGCCATCCTGGGATTGCGGAACGAGTAGAGGTACTTGCCGTTTGCCATCCTCACCTTCTTGCAGAGGATGATGCCGTCCTCATAGCCTTCCAGCGGTGTGTCCGGCTCATCCATCTTGTATCGTTTCACCAGTTTGGAATTGGTCTTCAACGGCGCAATATAGGAGAGTCCCTTCTCCTTCTCTATCTTGTCGAGGAATGCCTTCGACGGGAAGCCCTTGTCGAACACCATAATGCCGCTGGTAATCTTGTAGTCCTCCACGAAGTCGTCTATCGATGTCATATCCAGCATGTTGCCCACATACGGCTTTGTGGCTATAGGCTCCATCGTCTCCGGGTCAAAGGCATACAGCAGACTCAGGTCCTTCGACCCTTTCTTGGCACCCTTGCGTGAGAACTCGGAGAAGATGCTCTGCCTGGAGTTGTAATCTTTCAGCATGCCGTCAATGACGATCTTCTTCCCGCTTGCCGCCTCTATGCGGTTCTGCATGAACTTTCGGATAAGCGTATATGACTTGCCGATGGAGTCGAGGAACTTGCTGACGGTGAACTCCGAGAGGGCGACACCCTTGTACATCTCCGAGGCGAACGAAGTCCGGTACTGCAGTTCCAGGTCGCGGTTCTTGATGTCACCGTATGCAGCCCTGAGCAGGGCTATCGTATACAGGCAGGTCGCCTCCTTGGGAGTCCAGACCTTCAGCAGGTCGTCCATGAGGTCTTTTCCGAGCTTGTCACACAAAGCCACCTCGCCATAGTCCTTGATGTCTATCTCACGCTTGACGGGTTTCTTCAGACGCTCAATGTAGCGTCCGTCACGGATCTCTCCTATGACGCCAAGCTCAACTGGCACGTTGCGCCCGTCAACGCGCTTGCAGGTTCTCTTGATGACAAGATAGTGATTCCCAGAGGGCTTGACTCTGGTGTTTTTCGGCCTTGGTATGGCCAGAACATCCTTGGGTACTGGCATATCTTTGTTATATAGTGCTTACACTATGCAAAGATAGGAATAAAAGTCGAAACATACATTGTTTTATGCTATTATTTATATCATTTTAACTCTGGTTGAACACAAAATACGCCTATTGGAGGCTTCCAGAAGAGGAGAATCAATATGTAATAAGATATTACAGAACGTCAATTGTCTGACTTTCTGCAACTTAGAGAACGGGAAGGTATATAGTGCTCGGAATTAGGGATTCTTTAAT
>FLNY01004280.1_pt1 | contig 17892 bp, 9 predicted proteins | sample 1140381 | NCBI WGS metagenome assembly FLNY01 (sample SAMEA3878172, study PRJEB12797) | bioreactor metagenome | biome: Moose rumen | place: Sweden | collected 2011-10
TACGTTATCTACATATGGTACAATAAAGTTTTCTGATAATCTGTACTCTGGAGCTTCGGTCATTTCCAGGTCGAAGCGGAAGTCGAACACGTCGCTCAGGTGATACTGGCTCTGGAGGATGGCCACGTCGCCATCGGTGGCCTTGGCGAGTTTGCCGCTCCTCACGAGCATGTCGAAGCGCACGATGCGGCCGTCTTGCATGACGAGACTGCCCATGTCGCGGGCGTTGTCGATACCTTCGAAGTTGATGACGCGCTGTCGTGGGGTGACAACGGGATTGTCGGCAGAATTATTGGTGCACGACGTAAGCATACTATTTTTCATCCCCCGCACCTCCGTGCCCCCCTGTTTTTATCTCTCATCTCTTACTTCAGCCGGAAGGTGGCGAAGAGGGGGAAGTGGTCGCCCAGCGGCTCTTCGTGGTCCTTGACGTAGCCTGACGGCTTGAAGTAGTCGTGGCTGTTCTCAGCATTGTCGTAAGTACAGCTGAGTAGTTCCACGCTGTGGCCACCCACGGGGTTGATATATAGTATTTTGTCGGGCATCTCGCCGCGCATGGTCCATCCCAGCCAGTCGCCGTCGTCAGGGATGGCCACGTCATCCTCCAGCTTGGGATATACGCCGCCACGGCACTTCTCTATCCATGCGTCGCCGCAGGTGGCTCGGCCCGAAGCATTGATGACATCGATGAAGTTGGCCTTCATGTCGTCGCGGCAGTAGTAGGTATTGAAGTCGCCGATGACGAGCACGGGGCGTGTGTCGAGCTTCGAGAAGATGTGCTCGCGGAGTTGTATCCACTGCTTCAGGCGTGCTGCGCGGTCGCCATCGTCGGTGCCGCCCACCTCGTCCCATCGCTCGCTGGCCTCCATGTGCATGTTGTAGACCACCAGCTGGTAGCCGTCGGTCGTGGTTATCTCATAGCGGCGGAAGCCTTTGGTGGCTCCCTCGTCTAAACAGTGGTCCCAATAGCCGTTACGGTCATTCCAGCGTACGCTGTCGGTGCGCACCACGTCAAGATAGCTGTGCCACCATCCCTTGAGACCGTCGGTATGGAACACGGCCACATGCACCTGGTCGTTGAACAGGTTGTCGAGCGACATGCCGCCCGCCCAGTTGTCGTGGTCGTAGTTGGCCGTGAGGCAGCGCCCCAGCTCGGGGTCGAAGTTGAAGTTCTCCTGCACACCGATAAAGTCGAAGGCCTTGTCGGCCAGGTAGCGGCTGATGACGGGAGTGAACTTGCTGCTGGGACCGTCGTCGTTGTAGATGTCGGGCAGACCGTCCACGTTCAATGTGCAGACGCTGAACAGCGAGGCGTCGATGGTGCCCGGCGTGCGGAAGTTCTGGTCGATGAGGGCCTCGACGAGCTCTAAGCCACTGGCCTCATAGAGGGTGCTGCTGAGGTAGCCCGGCGTCTTGTCCATGCCGGCATAGTCCATCATAATGATGCCCGTTGAGGCGTTATGCAGCGGGTTCTTCAGATAGTCGATCACGAGGCGGTTGGTGCGCTCGGCATTCTTGCGATAGTGGTCGGAGCTACACATCCCTACATAGCCTGCCGAGTAGTTGAACACCCATGCAGGGTTTGCCGATGTCAGGTCGCGGGCAGCCGTAGCGTCGAGCATCTTGCGGATGTCCTCGTCCTTGCCGGTTAGGTCGGAGCCGACATCGTAGTAGTCCTGTGTCCAGAGTGGTGTCTGCAGGTCATTGACGCCCCTGATAGTGCCGTTCTGCTGACGGTCGAAGAGCTTGTTGCTGCTCCAGCCCCTAAGGAATCCGCCAGCGGTCAAGCCGTCGCAGGCATCGCGCAAGAGCAGTAGCACACGGCCGCGCATCTCACCGACGTTGATGTTGGGCTTGAAGTCGGCAAAGAGTCCGCTTAGCTCGCTGCTGTTCGTCAGGGCGGCGAACTCCTCAGCCCAAGCGTTCATGTCGTGGGTGTCCGTCACATTGGTGGTCACGATGCAGAACTCGGTGGGGTTCTGCGCTAAGAATGTCTTCAGCTTCAGAAAGAAATCCTTTACCAGCAGGCTGGTTTGTATGATACCGTGACAGCAGCGCAGGTCATAGCCCATCGTGGCAGCGTTATATACGCGCTCCGGACGCAGGTCGAACACACGCACACCCACCTTCAGCTGTTCGTCGATGGTCAGGTCCTGGGTCTTGGCGGTGCTTTCCGATATCAGCTGTGCCAGATGCCAGCCCTCAGCGGTACAGGCATCGTGGGTGCCGGGCAGCGAGAGGTCGGCCACCAGCCGGCTGTCGGCCAGCGGAGCCATCCACTTGCTATGGTCCACCGTGGGTTTATAGCTGTCGGCACCGGTACCTCCGGAATTACCACTTTGCATCTTTTTTATCTCAACGTCAACGGCACTCAGTATGTCCTCCGTCTTCGTCAGCTCATAGGCTATACCGCCATCCTGTCCCTTGACTTTTCCGTCGGCAAAGGTCATTTCCCAATTGCTCGGAGCATCGTCAGTATAGGGCTGGGATAGCGTTACCTTGACATTGCCGCTGTTTTCGGTATAGGCAAACTCACCGCCATCGTATATGCCGAAAATGTCGCCGTAACTCTTTACTATACCAGCGCCTTCCTTCATGAAGAACTTCTGCCACTTGCCAGTGCCATCCTCCCTGAACTGATAAGCCTGTAGCACTCTGTCGTAGGCGATTTCCTCGCCGTCGGTATCGCCCGTCACCGTACCAGCGACATCGTAGGCGGAAAACCACCAACCGGCCAACTGGTTTGTATCCACGGGTGTCACTTTGTCATTACTGTCACTGCACGAGGTAAGCGACAACCCCATGACCATCGCCATGAGGCAGGCGAGGATGCTGCTCACCCCCGTGCCGTTACTAAATTTGAGATTCACCATATTCATTTACGATTTGACTATTTACTATTTGACAATTTACTTTTCACTTTTCACTTTTCACTTCCCCACCGGCACGACTTTCAGTTTATAGCAGCCAGAGAACACCGTCTCGTCTATTGGGGAGTAGAACTGGCCCGGTGTCACCGTGAGCAGACTGGTGCAGTTGGCAAAGGCATACTTGCCGAACTTCATGTTTTCGTTATGACAGGTCAGCGTAATCAGACTGGTGCAACTCTCGAAGGAATAGTCGCCGACGCTGGCCAACTTCTTGGGGAGAATCAGCGGGTTGAACCCCGCACAGTTGCGGAAGGCCTCGGCTTCGATGGTCACCACGCAGTCAGGAATCTCTAACGACATCAGCCCGCGACATCCGAAGAAGGCACGCTTGGGGATAGTCACCAGACCCTCGCGGCTGAGTGTCACCGTGGTCATGCTGGGACAGTTTTCAAAGCAGCTCTTGCCCATCTCCTTCACGCCGGGCATGTTGGCCGTCTTCAGGTTGGTGCAGTCCATGTATGCCTCCTTGCCGAGAATGGTGCAACTGGCAGGTATGGTGGCCGTCACCAGACTTTTGCAGCCCTTGAAAGCCTCGTCACCGATTTCCTGTATGCCGCAGTCGGTCAGGTTGATGCTGCGCAGATGCTTCAAGCCACGGAAGGCTCCCGGGCCAATCCTGCTGATGAGGTACACCTGTGCGGTGCTGATAAACGACGTGTTGTGATAGCTGTCCACGCTGATGTCAGTGAGATTATAGTCTGTGACACCGACGATGGCCGCCCGCTTGTTGGGCTCCAAGAGATAGAGCAGCCCGTGCCAGTCGAGGGTGGCGATGCCTTCGAGGCTGATGATGCCGGCTCCGGCAGCAGCGGCACCTGCTCCGGCGTTGCCGTCGCTGATACCGCTCCAGTCGTCAATGAGACTGGCCATTTCTTCGCTGGCAGGCAGCATCACCACCTGCTTGCCGTCGATGCCGACGGCCGTCAGGTTGTCGTCGTCGTAGGTCAGCGTGAGGCTGGCGGAGAAGTTGTCCTTCCAGGTGCCGTCAGTCCATGTGACGGCTACACGCCCGCTGCCCATGTCGTCGCCCTCCACCAGTGGCCTTTCCACGGTCGAGGTGTACTTGAACTGGGCCAAGCCCTGCATGCCGAGCGGCTTGAGTTCCGTGTCGTTGAAGAAGATTCGCCTGACGTGTCCCTCGCCGTTATACTGGAAGCTATAGACCTCCAGCACGTGCGAATAGGCTATCGTCGTAGTAGCTTTGGTATTGACATCCTGAGCCGTCGTCGTGCCGTTGGCCTCATAGAAGCCATACCATACGCCCCTCAGCTGCTGGCCCAGCGTGCCGTTACCCGTCGCTGTTCCTGCTGTGTCGTCGTCGTTGCTGCTGCTGCACGAGGTGAGCGCAGTCATTGTGCCGCAGAGTGTCAGGATGGCGGCCAGCATCCATAAGAATTGCTTTCTCATTGTATTCTTACCTTATATTAATATATTACCACTGTCCAAAGGCGACGGACAGCATCCAGAAGACGCAGGTCTTGAGATGGTCGGCAAAAACCCGGTCGGGCTCCTTCAGCGTGGCCTTGTCGGGGAAGGCTTCCACTACGGCCTCTGAGTTGGCATAGCTCACATAGGTGTCGCCCTTGTCGTGATAGAGGTGTATGGGGTGCGTGGGGGTCCAGCCTTTGGTGAGGTCGTTTCTTTCAAAGCACTGGAAGAGTGCCTTAGTCTTTTCTGAGTTCATGTCACACACCTCAGGGTTAAGAATGTCGGTCATGTAAATCTGTTCGCCAGGCTTGATGCCCGTTTCTCCCGTGTGTGGGAACATCTGGAAGATGACGCTGTTGATGGTGTTGGCGGAAAACTCCTTGCTGCTAATCATCAGGTCAATGTCGCTCTTATGCTGCAGATAGGTCTCGCTGTAGAAGTCGTCCTCCTTCCACTTGCCCAGAATGTCGGGATAGGCGGCAAACATGGCCTTCAGCGTGAGGGGCAACACGACGGGGTAGTCGAGCACTTTTTGCTCGAAGTATTTCTCGAAGGTGATGCGTGGGCTGTAAGGACCGACAGCGCAGTAGCTGTACTGAAAGCGCCAGCGTTCGCCAAAGTCGCCGTGGGTGTCTATCCACTTTTGCGTGGCCAGCATGTTGGCGCCGCCCTGCGAGTCGCCTATCAAATAGAATTTCCAGTCGGGATGGAGCGGGAAGCCACACCTGTCGGAAAACACCTTGTAGCCGGCCTTCAGCGCATCAATGCAGTGCCGGGCGCAGAGGTCGTGGTTGATATAGGGATGTACGCGGTCCTTAGAGGCACCGTAGCCCTGGTAGTCGGGCAGGATGAGCACGCGGTCGCCCTGCAGCAGCAGCGTCTCAATCGAGCCATCCTTGGTAGGTGCTTGCAGGTCGTCGGCAATGGTTGAGCGCCCACAGAGCACGAGGTCGCATGGCCGGAACTCGAAGTAGCAACTGCCGACCCCCATCATTACGCCCCAGCAGACACGCGAGGAGAGGGTAACGGGGTTGCCCTGCTCGTCAACGCTCTCGTAGGTATAGTCGACATAGCGGAAGCCAGAGGGAATCCATGCCACCTTGGGGTCGTAGGTCGAGCGTGTCATGCCGGCACTGCGGGCAGAGCGCTTCGTGAGGTCGAGTGGCTTTTCTGCCTCATTCCTCATCTTTTCAAGTTCTGCCGCTATGTCATGGTCTAACGTCATGGCACTGTACACGTTAGAAAGGATGTCGAATTTCCACATGGCTGTGTCCCTAATAATCTCGTACTTTATGCCGGCCAGGTCGGGTGCAAGCAGCGCGTCATAGTCGCCGTTGGCACCACTGAGGTCGGCATCATTTTCGGTGAGCCATACTTCCCGGCTATAGAGCGTGAGTATCTTCTCCATCTGTGCGGTGGCGGGAGTCAGCTCGTAGGCAGTGCCGTCGTCGGTGCCGCTGATGATGCCGTTCTGGTATTTGAGCTGCCAGCTGTTGGGCAGACCGGGCAATGCTGAAGCTGTCTGCATCTGCATGGTAATGGCACCATCGGCTGTCGATGTGTAGTGCAGAATGTCAGGCATCTCGTTCAACACTTTACCGTCCTCGTCGTAGGTAGTGATTGCGCCGTAGGCTTTCACGATGCCACCGTCCTTGTCGAGGAGGAGTTTCATCCATTCGGCCTTGCCGTCCGCACCGAACCGACAGACCAGAAGCTTTTTCGCGTAAGTCTTTGTCGTGCCTCCATCGACGGTGACGGTACCCCCCACATCGTGCTGGCTCCACCAGCAGCCATTGAGCTGGGTGGCCAGCGGATTGTTGTCCGTTTCTGGAGTATTATCGTTGCTGCTGCACGCGGTGAGCGCAGAACAGAGGCCACATAGTGTCAGAATGGTGACCGTCATCCATAAGAATGTCCTTTTCATAACCTTATTATTTGTACCTCAACCATGGTTACGTTTTTAATCAAGTATGAAACCTATCTAAGCGACCGACAAGACATCAGCGCCTTGGTTGGCTTGGATTTCCAGGCGGAAATACTTATAGATGTCGCGATTTTGGGGTAAAATCGTGAACCAATATTCCTTGCAGTTGATGTTGGCCATTCGGTAGATGTCATCGATTCCACATAAGAATGTCCATTTTTCCTCGGAGAGGTCACCCTTGGCATAGAGTTTCCATCTGCCAGGGTTGCGCCCCTTAAATTTTGCGGCATCGCTAGCTGTCACCATCTTGACGGCTCTGGGATTAATAAGCTCCTTTGCCTGGAACTCCACGACCCAGGCCCCGTTTTGCTTTTGGCTGGTATGCGTACACCACTTCGTGGCGGTGTTGCCGTCGAAGGCACTTTCATATCCCTCGCTGCCGCGAACACCGGTGCTGCCATTCGTGGCAGCCAGTGGACATTTGATGGCACTGTCGTCAAGCCAGTCAATTTTCACAAGGTAGGGCGCCTTGTACTCGTTGCCTTTCGAACCATAAATGGCACACGACTCATAGTATATGTATTCATAAAAGGTTATTATAAAACCGTTCTCATCCTGAATCCAATACCTCGTGCCCTTCTTTAATTTGCCACAGCCTGCCTGGTCGAAACGTTCGGCAAAGAAGTCCCAGGATGGTGAAAGGATGTTCGAAATAGCCCTTGCTTGTCCCCGGTTAGGGCAATAGTTCGTATAGGCTAAAGTGCGCATATCCTCATTATTAGGTACACGATAATAATAGTCGTTAGTGATGGCACAGAACACGGGTTTCACGCCTTTGGATGCCTGACGTATGCAGACGTAACTGAGCGTCCTGTCGCGTTCTGTAATATCATAATAGGAGGCATACCAGGTTCCTACAAAGTTGAACGTATGGATAACAATATCCCCTTCATGGAAGAATACGGGTTCGCTCTCATCGTTGGTGGGCCAGGCATCGTTCGACAGGAAGGTAATCTTGTTGAAGTGCTTCAGGCTGGTGTCGGCGCTGGCCGTCACTTCTGCCACACTGGCTCCGTTGCCGGGGGTGAAGTAGATGGTGCCCTGCGAATTGCCTTCCTCATCGGTAAGCGGACAGGTCAGCGAACCGTTGGCAGGCATGTCTGCCAGCGGCTCCACGTCGGGTGCGAGCCACAGGTTGAACAGTGTCTGGGCCTGCGCCAGGTTGTCGACACCGATATACAGATGTTCCGGTTCTGCCTCGTCGAGAATCACGCCGTAGTACCGGGTCATCATGTCGCCTACGGAGTCCACCTCGATGATGGCGTTCTGGAAGAAGCTCAAGTCGTCGTAGGTGATAACTTCGGCGGTCGGGTCGTCGCCGTTGCCGCCGTTGCCGTTATTACTATTGTTGTCATCGTCGGTACAGGCGGTGAACATCGTGGTGGCAGCAATGGCTATGCCGAGGAACATTAAGCGTGAATGTCTGAATATGTGTTTCATCTTGTTTGCTTTCAATGTCAGTTACTTATTAATAATTATTGCATACATTGAGAATGTCAAGTGTCTTGGCCAGTGTGATGCCAGCGCTGGGGTTGTACACATTAATATTCTGGTCATGCACTTTTCCTATCGGTCTCTTGTTCTGGCCATCCTCAGCATATTTCTTCAGGGCAGGATAGTAGGTCTCTCTTAACTGCTTATGTGTGATGAGTTCTATCTGGGGTATGTAGTGCTTGACGAACACGACGCCGTTAGGACGCTCTTTGCACTTGAACGACACGGTGACATTGACCACGAAGTCGGGAATCACCGGCGAATAGACGGTAGTGTTTTTATCCTCCGTACCGTAGGGCACGAACACCTGAGGGTCGAGGATGTACTGTCTGTCGAGTATGGTAGCAAATTGTCCATATAGCGGCACTTGGATTTCCTCTTTGGATGTTGTCTGGAACTTGAGTGAAACGCTGTCAGGGACGAAATTGGCTATCTGGTCGTTCTTGATGGCGGCAGCCTTCGACATCCTAAACAGATGGATAGGTGACTTAGGGGTGAGGTCATAGCTCGTATTATTGCCAGGCAATAGCGAGAAGGTGGGCCGGGGCTTGAGCTTCAGCATATTGCGATAGGAGTCGGAATTGCCGACGGTGCGGCTTGTGTTGACTCCGTAGGTCACCATGACGAAGACGCTGTCGATTTCCGTATAGAGGTCGGTATTGAGGCACACCTCGACGGTGCGCGGGTCAACGAAGGCGACCAGACGCACACTATCCCTGCGCCATGAGGGTGCGGTGTAATTGTCGCCGTTTTTAGCAATGTGGATGTTTGAGCTGGTGGACAGCAGGTCCTCTTGGGAGACATAGACGACAGGGTCTTTGGCCAGTCCGAAGCATCCTGTTCCTACATACATCTTCTTCTCGGGCTCGGTGCCGTCGGGTGCCGTCTTATTAGGATTCGACTCCGCCAACAGCGCCGGGGTGATGAACACGCCTCGGTCGTTGACGGACTTCCAGCTTTTGATGACTCCGTTCAGGTTCACCTTGGCATCGAACGTCAGGTCGATGCTGCCGCGTGTCTCCTGCTCGGTGCTGGTCTTTTCGCCATAATAGTCGTCACTGGTGTTCAGCGCCGTGCTGACTCCCGATATGACCGACGAGATGACTGCTCCCGACCACATGAGTCCTTTTGCTGCCTGCGTCGGTTGGTTGACAGAAGCCAGCGCAGCCCATGCTCCGCCGAGGTTCATGACAGTACTGCTCAGTACGTTTGAGAAGCAGTCGAAGAACGACGTACATTTCGAGAGCGATGCGTTGCCGGTGGTCTCTTCTCGCGTCGCTGGCATTTCGAAAGCGCCATTCAGCCCGCCGGAAATCGCGCCCGTGAGGAACATGTCGCTCTCTGCGCGCGACCACGGACGGATGCTCATCAGCGTCCAGTTGCTTTCGGTATGGTCAGTCCACTTGACCGAGGGTGGCATATAGCCGGAGAGGTCGATGTCGGTGCAATGCCATCCGGCAGTGACAGCCTTCACCGACGTTGCCGTGGTGTATGCCGACACGAGCGTCTCGAAGGGGTGGTAGGTCGAGGTGCCGGTGGTCAGTGTTACGCCGGTGTCAAAGGTTGAAGGGTTGTTGTAGTCGTGACAGACGGGTATGGCGTACTCCATGCTGTTGTAGAGCGGATAGCGGGGGGTGCCGGGCGAACTCGGTGCCTGGAGCATAAAGCCGGCCTCGTTGCCATAGCCGGCTGTGGCTGGGTCCTTGATATAGTTGAACACGCGTAAGGTGCCTGTATAGCGGTTGTAGAGTCCAAATATGCGGCAGTCTTCGTTGTGGGGGTTGTTGAGTTCGCAGAATGCCATCTCCCAGCCTTCTTTCTTATGTATGTCGAAGCGAACGGCATGGCCGATGTCCATATAGGCTGAGCCGTTCCAGGGCGTGTACTGTTCTTCTGCGATGTTGCTGAGTCTGACGGTTTCGATGTTTTCCCAGTTGGTAAGGAAAGAGTTTGGCTGTTCTCCCTCGTTGGAACCGCCACGGATTTCATCTTCCATATTGGCGATATAGTTCTTCCATCCGGCATCGGCCGTCTGCAGCAGGTAGCTGTCGGTGCCGTCGGTGCCATGAATGCCGTCAATGCCGTATTTCACGGTCCACACCTTCGGATGGCTCTCGTCGCCGTCGCCGTCGCGGGTGATGGTGATGATGCTGTCTTTGCCTACGGTGTAGGTGAACCGGCCGTTGGTGATGTCGCTTTCACCGCCGAACAGGCTGACGGGTTCGCCGGCCCGGTTGCACAGGAATCTGCTGCACGTGCCGGTGCCGTCTTCATTGAAGGTCAGTACCTCGAAGGCGCCTACGTAATAGTGCTTATTGCCATTATCTGTTACGAGCGTGCCTTTCTTTGCGTAGTGGTCGAACCAGGTGTTCACCAGGTCAGCCGGTAGTCCGGCGACCGGACTATTCGCTTCGATGTCTTTATCGCTGCATGCGGTCAGCGCTGTAGTGAGGCCGCAAATGGTCAGGATGGCGGCCAGCATCCAAAGATGATACTTTTTCATTTTAGTTGATGATTACTATATATATAATAATGTGTAATGGCGAGCTTATTTGTCTATGAGCAGCACGGTATTGATGTCGTCAGTCCTACTGTTGTACAACAGATCATTCATCTGGTTGGTATCGGAAAGCATGCTCTTTAGTCCGGGAGCAATCTGTGTGTCGAACACGGTTCCGGCGAGCGACTCGATGAAACTGGTTGTAATATCATGCTGGCCGACAGCTTGTGACCGGTCGTGCAGCAGCTGCTGCAAGTCGGTTCTCAGCTTTTCTACCAGTGTTGCCGACTCCGGGTGTTGCCACTCGTTGCCCTCGTTGTGAATCATAAACATCGTACACAGGTCGTCGCCGAGGTATTCGCTGATAAGCATCGTCAGCTCATGCGCATTTTCCGGGAGGAAATCTTTATTCAAACCCAGCAGGGTTAAATAGCCCTTTTGCTGGTATGACTTAATGTCGTCCCAAGCATAGTCGATGTGCCACTCCAGTCCGCCGCTGATGTTGTCGTAGAGACGCTTGTAGCATGTTCCCTGCACGTCAGCCAGCTGGGGTATCGACTTAATATATTCCGTGGCGATCTCCCAGCGGGTGAAGTCGTTGCTCACCCTGATGGTGCGCCAGGGGTTGGGATAGGAGATGGTGGATCCCGTAGCCACGTCGACGATACTGTCAGTCTTCACCTTCAGGGCGTCGTAGTAATGGTAGGCGGCAATATCCTGCAGGTGGGTATGTCCGGTGAAGGCCAGGTGTACGCCGTGCCTACCCATCTTTTCACTGATGCTCTCATAGTTCTCAATGATGTATTCGCTCTGTATGGAGCCCTGGGCATCGTGGTGCTGTACGATGTTGTGGTGCTCCACCAGCACTACTTGCTTGCCCAGTGCGCGTGCCTTGTCGGCCTCGTCGAGCGCCCAGGTCAGCGTAGCCGGGCGTATGCGTCCTGCCGTCTGGTTATAGTCTTTCTCGTCGCCCTTCTCCTTAAACAGGTTCTCCTCATACAGATTGGTGTCGAGGCACAGCAGCACCAGTCCCTCCAGGGGCTCGCAGACGAACGACAGCGAGGCAGGGTCGGTGGCGTAGGCCTGGTTATAGCCGAAGTCGGCATAAATCTGCTTGAACATCTCTGGAGAGGTGCGCTCTGCCGAGCGTTTCTCGTCGCCGTTGAAGTAATAGCCCTCCGGATTGTCGATGTCGTGATTGCCAGGCACCAGTATCACCGGTATTCCTGCTGTGCGCAGACGGGTGAGGATGCTCGCCACCAGCTGGTGGCTCACCAGTTCGCCGTCTTTGGTCAGGTCGCCAGGTATGATGATGAGGTCAGGCTTGCGCTTTATGGCTTCGTCGACAAGTGATTCCAGCACATCGGCACTATATTCCAGCAGCTTGGGGTCAAAATTCAGATAGCTGCTGTAGGCTGAACCCTCGCGTTCGAGCAGCTGTGGCGACATCACGTGGATGTCGCTCATCAGGAAGATGGTTTTGTAGCCCGTATTGGCATTCCCGCCATCATCGGGTATCAGCTTGTCCTGGACTTCATCCTTGCTGTCGCTGCACGAGGTGAGCGTAGTGGTGAGGCCGCAGAGTGTCAGAATGGCGGCCAGCATCCATAGATTTAACTTTCTCATAGTTTCATTTATTTAATATTATAATGTTCAATGTTCAATGTTCAATGTTCACCGTAGATAATAAACTCGCTGGGGTTAGCCGTCGTGAGGTTGCCGAAGTGGTTGGCATTGACTATCCGGGCGTGCGAGGCGATGGTGTGCTGGGCCAGATAGAGGAACAGGTCGTGGTAGTTGGTGGCAGGGTTGTCGTTGAGGCAGTTGTAGAAGTTCAGCGAGAATCGGTCGCAGAGGTATGCCCCCTGCGTCGGACTCCAGTTGTCGCCCCACGACTGTTCGTAGCTGTTGGCACCGCAGATGCCCAAGGCACCACGAATGCCGTCCAGTGCGCTGAGGACGCTCTCGCCGTAGCACGGCTCTGCCACCACGAGCAGTTTGCGGCAGGTGGGTGCGTCGCTGCTGAGCATGGTCTGGGCGGTGGTTTGCATCAGCGAGGTGGTGAAGCCGTTGAAGAAGGCATCGTTGCGCCACTCAAAGGTATGGGTGCCACCGTGTCCGCTCCAGAACAGCAGCACGTTCTGTCCGGCATTGCGAGGCAGCACCGTGGGTGTGCGGCTGGTCTGGACGCCCAGGAGTATGTTGCTGATGTCCTGGGCGCTAAGGTCGGCATTGTCGTAGTCGATGACGGCTGCGGGCAGTCCTTCGGTGCCGCCCATCAGGTCGGGTCCGTTGTCGTCGGCACGAATGATGTATTTATTGTCGGCAGCGATGGCTTTGTCGACGACGAGGATAATGTGGTCGTCAGGGAATCCGCCCTTGCGCAACAGCTGGTACATCATCATCACGTCGCCCATGTGGCGCACGTTCTTCGGCTCATAGCTGCCCTGCACGAGCACGGCATACTGGTCAGTGAGCGCGGGGTAAGTGATGTTGGCACCCTGTCCCGACTGCTTGGCGAAGTCGGCCTCGGCCTGTTCCTGGTTGTAGAGGTATTTCCACGCCTGCAGATTGTTGGTGAGTCGCTGGCTGCCGCTGTCATCGAAGAAGCCCAGCGAGACGTAGTTGCCGCCCTGCGTATTATCATACTTGCGAATCTGCCATTGCATGTAGGTGGTGTGCGACGAGGGGGCATACGTCTCCGCGTCGAAGGCAATGTCGCCAGCGGCTCCACGGAAGGCAGGCAGGCGGCCGTCCTCCATGCTCTTGAGGTAGCTGGCCATCTCGATGTCGTCCCACACGGCAGGGTCCAGATTGCCGCCGTTGCCCTTGGTAATGGCGACGATGGCATCGTTGATGCTGCCCACCGTGGGATAGTGCGCCTGGTAGCAGGCGGCAAAGGCGGCCAGCAGCAGTCCGTCGTAGAGCTTACTCTCGGCAAAGGTGGGGCGATAGGTAAAGCGCCGTCTGTAGCTCTCCTCGAAGCCCGTGGTGGGGTCGGAGTATGGCGAGAAACCGACGAGGTTGTTCAGCACATATCTCTCGTTGTCATTAAAGGCATTGAGCTCCTGTTGGCTGATGTTAGGAACGGCGAAAAAGGTGTTCGTGGCAATGAGTGCGGTCTGATAATAGCTATCGTAGGCATCAAAGAAGTCTGGGTCGTCTATGTCAAACGATTCGGCTACCCGCTGGCGGAGCAGCACCATTAAATCGTGTAGCTGCTGAAGGCTCTCCACCACACAGAACATGGCGTTCCCGTTATATTGATTGAACCCTCTGTTTTTGATGATTGTTACCATCGCTGAGGCCAGTTCGTCGTTGCTCTTGTACTGCGTGTTGCCCAGCAGATTGATGCCATAGTTCTCAGCGAAGAAGGGTGCCCAGTATTCAAAGGTCTGCCCATAGGTGCTGGCAGGCGAGAAGAAGTAGCACGATTTGTTTTCGATAGAGGGCAAGAGGTCATCCCAGGTATGACTGAAGGTGGCAAACGAACTCATGATGGTTTCTGCGAACGTGGCATCGTTCTCGGTGAGTGCCCACAGGAAGGGGGCGTCAGCCTCGTAGCTTTTCGCTTTCTTCACAGCATATCGGCGCTGAATCTCCTCACTGGTGGCGGTGGGCACGATGAGCGGCTTCTGGACATCCTTGCAGGCTGGGGCGAAGACATCCACGGCATCATTGTCGAAGGGTCCGATGATGGCCGTCACGTCGTCGCGCCCTGCCAATGTCTTGCTCAGGGCGGCGAGGTCTTCCGTATCCTCGTCGTACCACTCTATCTTCAGGCTGATGGCCAGCGTGTTCTGGCGCTGGGCTTCGGTCAGGTTCTCTGTAAACCAGGCCGCTATGCGCTCCATTTGCTGCTTCGAGTCGTTGTCGCTCAGGGGAGCCACCACGGCCACGGTGCGCTCCACCCAGTGGCGGGCAGGCACTATCTCCGTGACGGTGTCGCCGTCCTTACAGCCGGAGAACAGTGTCAAGAGGAAAAGAACTATAGCGGTAGTCCACTTATAACTTCTTGCTTTTATTTTATTACTTTCCATATTCTTCTTCCTTTTTAATGGCTTCTTCATGAATCTGCTTGAGCAGTTCTTCGTCCGGCTCCCCACTTGACTTGGAGGGGACGAACCAATAGGGGTGTGCATTAATATCCACGTAGGTGTAGCCAGCGGCCAGCCCCAGCGTCAAGTGTTTGTCCATACCCTCGCCAGTAAACCATTTGCGGATGCTCTCTCCGACGACCATGTCGATACGCTTTACGACTGAGTACTGGCAGTTGGCTGCAGTATTTACGACATCGATGCCCATGACGATGAATTGGTTCAGCACAGCCGACAAACGCATGAACACAGCGCTTGCACCACCACAGACGGGTATAATGGCAGAAGATTTACCCAACTCATCATCGCTCAGTTTGCCATACTCGCGCATCATTTTCAGTGCCAGCGTGTCGGCAATGCTGTAGCCCTCGCCGGCGTGCTGGCCGATGTACATGGTCGTGAGCTTTTCCTTGCTCGTGGCCACCCATTCGGTGGCAAAGCCGTCCTGGAAGCCCTGCATAGCCTCGCCGACATATTCATCCTCGGGGTTGGCACCCACCAGCATGGCCTTCGGCTGGAAGAAGGGCGCTATGGCTCCCGCCTCGTACATGGCACCGTAGTAGGGCATGTAGAACGTGGAACCCTTGCCGTCGAGCGGCGTGGTGGTCTCGAAGTAGAGCAGATCGGCGCGGGGGTTGCCCTCCAGTCGCTTGTTGTTCTGGCGCAGCCATGCGTCGTAGTCTGAGCTGGCCACGATGAGCAGGCGGCGGATGGTGTCAGCGGGCGTTTCCATCTGCCGGAAGATGTCCTCCAGGTAGGCCAGTCCCTCTGCTTTCGTGGCCGGCGACAGATGGAGGGTGCGCAGCTCATGCTGGCTTGCGGCATCCTCAACGCTTGCGTATATCTGGTCGTTATACGACCGGTCTCCCATGGCGTCGGGACTATAAACCACCGTCACCAGCGGGCTGGTGCTGGGTGCGTCGGTAGGGTCGGGCACGTAAATCGTATCATCGTCTTTTGTGCACGATGTCAGCACACTTACACTGCCCACCAAAAGCAGCAGGGAGACGGATAGCATCGCAGCACGGCTGACACCCTGCTGCACGGCGCGGTCGATGAGCGTCTGGTTGCGACGCACCTCGCGCACGATGACGTCGTTCTTCTCCTTCAGTTCTTCGTTCTTGTGAATCAGGCGCACCACCAGTGCACCCACCACTAACGCCATCACCACCAGGGCAACGGCCATCAGAACGACTAATGTTGTTGTTTCCACCATAGTTTATTTTGTTCTCTTTATTTTTTTCTATTTCTCTTTACTTTTCTAGAGTAATTCGTTGGCAAAATTACAAATAAAAGTCCGTACTCACTAGAGTACAGACAAATGGTCGGGTGGTTTCAGACAAATAATCGGGTGGTTTCAGCGATAATTCGACGAAAACGACAATCCGTCGGATATAAAACGGCGGATTGTCAAAGTGGAAAAGCTATCCTTTCGTCTGCTTGTAGGCGGTGGGTGTCATGCCGTACTTGGCGCGGAAGTTGCGGGTGAAGGTGTCGGCACTGGTGAAGCCGCTGGCCAGACAGACCTGCTCAATGGTGAGGTCGGGCTGGTCGTTCATCAATCGGATGGCATAGTCGAGGCGCAGTTCGCGGACGTAGGCCGGCAGGGACACACTGTCACTGCCCTGCGCGAAGGCGGCACCGATGCGCTCCTTCGAGAGACCAGTGCGGTCAATCAACGACTGTCGGCCGAAGTCGGGTTGGAGGAAGAGTTGCTCGTTCTCTATCAGGTCACGTAGGCAGAGGAAGAGTTGCTCGTCGGAGAGTTCGGTGAAATCAGAGATGGCTAATTCAGGTTTAGCCGAGTGAACTGACGGTTCAGCTGAAACGCTCAATTCACGGTATTTCTCCTTATATTTCACTGCCTCGGTGATTTGTTGGGCAAGGATGCGGTTCTTCTCCCGGGTGGCGCGCCACTGGCGGAAGGCATACAGGGCAAAGACAAGCATCAGGAGGGCGAGGCTGCCAGTAGCAATGCTGATGGTATCGGCGATGCGCTTGCCGGCTCGCTGCTGGTCTATCTCGCGTTGCTGTTCCTGGGCGTGGTAGCGGGCGGCAAAGAGGTGGGCCTTACCCTTGAGAAGCGAATCGTTCAATTGTTGGCTGAGGTCGGCATAGCGTCGCCAATAACCGTTGGCGGCGACGGAATGCCCCTGCGACTCGGCTACTTCGGCTCTGCCACGCAAAATATCGGCGTAGTTGGCGTTCAGTGTGTCATCGGCCATCGCCTGCTCCACCTCGTCATAGATGTCCATCATACGGTCGTAGCGTCCAAGGCAATGCAGTATCGGTGTCGTCACATAGCGTCCATGCAGGGTCTGGCTCGCATCCGTCTGTTCGTAGAGGTCGAGATAGTGAATGGCCTGCTGGGGCTGATGTTGCGATGCTGCTGCCAAGGCGAGGAATGAGTATGCCCGACTGCGGTAGAAGTCGATGTAGCGCGGACGTTCCTCAACGGTGATACCACTGTAGCCGTTACTCTGGTCATAGTAATCGGCAGGATGCTGTTCGAAGTCATCCAGCATACCGAGCATCTGCTGTGCGGCATCTGCTGTCTCCTGGTAGCGTCCTATTTCTGCGGATACATCAGCCTTGCGCTTCAATGCGAGCAGGGCGAGGTTCATTTCCGAGTAATGTCGATGCCCTGCCAACTGCTGTACCGCGCTGTCGATGCGTGCCAGTCCCTCCTGCTGCTGTCCGATGCGGACCATCAGGGCACCTATCTCGGCATTGCTGTACGACAGCAGATGGTGCATGCCGTGTTCACGGTAGACATCGCTCAGCCTGGTAGCCCAGTTTAGGGCCTGCTCATAGTCCCTTTCTAATCGGTAAGCATCGAGCAGGATTTCGAGCACTTCGATCTGAAGGTCATAGTCGGCCTTGACAGAGTCGTGGAGCATGAGGCGTTCGCCTATCAAGATGGCAGAATCAGTCTTGATTTCCGCATGCGACCGTCCATAGACTCTTGCCCGCTGGATATCGGCACGGACATCCGACAGATTGCCTGCCAGCCTGGCTGAGTCGATGAGCAGGAGTGCCCGCTCCGGCTCTGTGTCCACAAACGTCATTGCATATGCCGCCGTGTAGAGCGTATCCGCAGCCTGCGAAACACGCTTATTGCCCGTGTCACCCTCCTTGCAGCCCGTCAACACCAGCAGAATGGCTGCTACCATTATTATATATCTCAATACGTGATGTTTCATAACCTTGTTCTCAATAACATCTGCAAAGGTAGTCAAAAATTGTCGAAGAACCGCTCTTCTTCCTCATTTTTAACCTCTTTTGATGACATTTTTTCTTGTAATGCAGCTGAAGGATGTCTTAGTCAACCAAATGACTTATACTGAATGTTCTCCGAATGTTCTCTGAATGTACTCCGAATGTTCTCTAATTCCTGTCCACTATTACTCCACTCTACCCAAGGCCTACCGCCGTCCTTCCTCCGATTGTTGTCCGATT
>FLNY01001618.1_pt1 | contig 17866 bp, 15 predicted proteins | sample 1140381 | NCBI WGS metagenome assembly FLNY01 (sample SAMEA3878172, study PRJEB12797) | bioreactor metagenome | biome: Moose rumen | place: Sweden | collected 2011-10
CAAATAAAAAACTGGTCATGGATTTTCATGACCAGTCAATAATGTATAGAAAGGTTATTGTATTGTCTGCATTTTAAATCATGAAGCCAATCTTAATGGGATAGACTTTTGTCCCTGTATCAATAAACACCGGCAGAGTAGGCACTTGGATAAAGAGACCTAATCCCTTGCGTTTGAAAGTGAATCGAACGTCAAGTTTGTAGGGATTTACAAACTTAGATACGCCTTCCTGCACATCCTGATAGTTGCGACCACGTCTTTCGAGTTCGTGCTTGAGACCGGTATGGCTGCTACTGAACGAGAGTCCCGGTATGACACCGATGGCAAGGCGGAAGCCTTTGAGGATAGATTTGTCGCGGTATTCGAACTCAATGGGTAGAGTGACATATCGCGTTACGAAGCGCGTCGACCAGTCGCCGAGGTTACTGTTGTTAACTGCGCTTACGGCGTCGACACCAGCTTGGTCCTGTGTGACCAATGCTCCGGTGGCGTCCATCGAGACATAATTGTCGGTGAACTTGTAAACATCAGATTCGTAGCCAATACCTATTGAAAACTTTGTGTGTTCGGTCATCACAATGGCATAGTTTTCAGAGAGCTGATAACTGCTGAAGCTGGTACGCAGATTATATGGCCCCTCCATCTTCATCAGACCGTTATACCACTGGTCGCCCCAGTTGGTGAACCCCCAGTGGAAGTCGAAGTTTGTGCGATCAGAGATACTATATTTGGCTTTTTTGTGCGTATTCTTAGTGTAAACTTTATTTGTCTTTCCTATGTCGCCGGCATTGGTGGCGATACTGTCGTAGGTTGTAACCAGCTCGTCGACCAGACCTTTCAGCTCGCTGATAAAGCCACTGACTCTGGTATTCTCCATCTTATATGAGATAGTGGTGCCTCCGTCTGGCCAAGCAAAACGTGAGTTGCCGCTGACGGAAACGTTAAGGTTGGTACTGCTGTCAAGATGCAGTTCATAGTAAAAGCGCCCAAAGTAGTCCTCGAAGGTCAGCACATTGCCATCAATAGTGATGCCGTAACTGTCGGGCTGCTGGATTTCGCTGGTGTACCACGATACCTGGATGTAGGGCTCGGTATCGTGAACCCATACCACGCGTGAGTTGCCCACTACTTTGATTGAAGTGATGCTATCTGTGCCTATACTTTCACGAACGCTCTTGGTTTGTGCCGCAGCACTGATGCTGAACGTCAACGCGAGCATAATGCCTAAAATAAATGCTAAGTGTTTCATTCTATTGTTGCTATTAAATTATTAAAAAATTCGTTATTTTCAATACTTTCCTCAAATGAGTAGCGACGTTGCTGGCGGCTGACAGCAATGTTGGCTGCAAGACTTGTGGCTCGTATAGCGATGCTGCGTATTTGTTCGCCACGCGATGTTGATGACTTGCTCTCTTTATCTTCCTTAGAACGTTTGATGATACCCTCTGCAAAAAGCAGCTCTTGCTCCATCGGAGTGTTGATTTCGGGGCTGGTTGGTATTGCTGTCTGTTTCACGTCATCGCTTTGGGGAGATTCCTCTTGCTGAGTCTCAATTTGAGGAGTTTCTGCTTGCTCACTTTCAATCTCATAATCAGAAGGTTCAATATAATCATCCACAGCAGCGAGCATTGCGTCATCGCTATGATGCGATGCAGTAGCATAGTTTTTCGTCATCTTTGGACTTTGCAATCTCATATCTACTTCAATGACTGTATCTTGTAGTTGTTTGATAGTATCTATTACCGGAACACTGGCTAATACAGGTTGTGAAACATTTTCTACCGGCACACTGGCAAACCTTATCACCGTAGTGACAAACAGAACAACACAGGCCGCAGCAGCAATAGTTATCCACAGAGGAATGAATCGGCGTTTCTCGGAACTTTTGTGAATAACAACAGGTTTGTGCTGAACCTTGGGACCGCCATCGCGAAGCAACTCGGCATTATCGTACTCAATAGTTATTCCTGCAGGCAACCGTAGTTCAGGGTCATACATATCAGCCATAGCCTTCCAGTTAGGGTGGTCAGCCAAAGCAGACTCTACCTCGGCGATGTCGTCAGCGTCAAGCAAACCCTCTTTATACCGAAACAGGTAGAGTTCTATGTTTTCGTCATTAAGATTCATATTATTGTCTATGTTATCGTTGACAGTTATTTTTCATCAATACTTTCTTCAGATTTGTCCTAGCACGAAAGAGATACACTTGCACTTGAGAGTCGTTGATTCCCAATATTTGAGCTATTTCTTTGTAACTGTATCCCTCTACGTCACGCAATTGAAGCAATGAGCGTTGGATTTCGGGCAGGCTTTCGAGAGCTTGTTGCATCTCGTCGCTCAGTCCTATATCTTTTTCATTGCTTGCAGACTGCATGGTTTTTGCCATTTCTTCGTGAGCCTTGGCTACTACGGCATCGTGACGAAAGCAATCTATCAGATAGTTGCGTGCAACTGAAAGCAGATATCCGAGACCTTTTTCCACGCTTACATTGTCACGCACCTCCCAGAGTTTGGCGAATGCCTCTTGGACTGCATCTTCGCTTCGCATACGGTCACCACAATTCCACACGGCAAATCGTAATACATTGCCAGACCATGTTTTTATGTTGTTATTGTATTCGGTGCGTGTCATTAATTGCATGGAGCAAATATGGATAGATTGGTTGTTATGCCAAAACTGCTATCAGGAGTTCAGCGATAGCTATGCCAGCTGCGAAGTTGCCCATAACTATTACTGCTGGGATAAATACATTGAAGATTCTTCGGGGAGTTTTCATTTCTATAGAGTTTTTGAATTGTTTTTCGCATATAAGTCGTTTTAAGGGCAAAAAATATTACAGCTCCTGCAAAAAAAAACAAAAAAACATCATACTCCGCAGTCAATCAGCATTATAATTATCTATTTTTAGCACCCACACATATTCCAAGGCATTTATCTTATCCATTGGGATTGTTGAAAGGTCAACCTTGAGCAATAAATTATTATTCTGGCTCCAGTCGAGATTCACATCGGTTCCCAACATACGAATAGTAGCATCGTCAGGAAGCTTAAAGTTTAAAGCATCCTCAACTTCTATCGAAGGCCTGTCGAAAAGAAAAATATAGTATGAATTGCCACGTCGAGTATAGCACCGCGTAGTATTGACCGAACTAACCATACCAACCCAGACTGCCGGTACCGATGTAAAAGGTTTTCCATTGGCACTCCACAGAAAACGGGCTGAGGCTTCCAGGTCTTTTTCGTGGAAATAAATATCAAAGTTAAGTTGTTGACCTTCTTTTAATTCTAACGTTTTCTGCGCTCCGCTGTTGTCTGCCCAGTCTTTATTATAAATGAGGAGAGTGTCGCCATCGGCAACAACTATTATCTCATTGTCGGCCTCGGTGCGAAAGGTATATTTCCCATCGGAAGGTACGGTTACCTTTCCGTGCCAGACTATATCGAAATAGTCGACCGAAATTGATGGGTCTGGAGAATTACGCACCCAGTCGAAGTCAATGGAATCACTGTCTGGAAGTCGCTTGGTAACACGCTTTAGCGTCTTAGTGATTCTTACATGATTGCAGTGTGCACCGTCATCGGGTAGCTCCGAGCCATAGATAGCTTCGCCATTGATTTTCATCCAACGACCCAGATTAAGTAGCCGTTCCTGTTGAATAAACGGTATTGTACCATCGGACATGGGACCCACATTAAGTGTCAGTCCGCCTCCGTCGGCCACCAGTTCGCAGAGATGCTTTATGAGTTCAGCATCAGTGAGAAAATTGGATATATCCTCGTTGCGGTTGAAGCCGAAACTGCGTCCGATGCCACGGCATTCGGCCCATGGTCTGTCTGACGTTGAGATCCCGGCGCTATACTCTGGAGTTTTGAATCCGTGCAGAGTACCCCTACCCCACCGATCGTTAACGATAGCATCCGGACCCACGGTATTATAATACCAGCTTATCAGTTCTTCGCTATGAAACTGTGCAGCAGTGTTAAGCCAGTCGCCATCAGAAAAAATCAAATCTGGCTTATATCTACTCACAAGGTCCTTGAACTGCGGTATCATATAGTTGTCGACATAGTCATCTATCTTGTCATTAGGCGAGACCATCCATATATGGCGTGGATTGTTCCATTCTGGTAACGAATAGTAAAAGCCCATCCGCAGGCTTTCGTTCCGGACAGCAGCGGTAAGTTCCTCGACTATATTACGATGAGGACCATTGACGGTACTGTTCCACTGTGGCTGTTGAGGACTGTCCCAAAGGCAATAACCATCATGGTGCTTGGTCACAAGCACCACATATTTTGCTCCTGATTCTCTGAACAGGTGTGCCCATTCTTTAGGATTCCACAACTCACCATGCCAATAATTAGTCAACTGGCTATATTGTTCCTGCAAGGGCAACGTAGTATCGGCATAAAGACTCATGATACGTCGACGCTCTATATCGCCCGACATCAAACCACGGTAGAACCATTCTCCATAACCTTCCTTGCTGGCATAGGCAGGAACCGAATAGAGTCCCCAATGTATAAAAATGCCAAGTCGAGCGTCGTTGAACCATTGCGGATAACCTCTTTTATTGATGCTCTCCCATGTAGGTTCCACCTGTTGGCCATAGGTAATGAAGACTGGCAGCAGCAATAGTGACAGCACAAATCGTTTCATAATTATTCTATTTTGACACCTCGTATTTTGGCAATGGTATCGTAGAACCTGACACTCTGCGACTGTCGTACATCGACATCGAGTCGGCAATCCAAATTGAAATCTTGGTTTTGCGGGACGAGAGAGAAGTCTTTAAGAATACGCATCACGTCATTCATCAAAGCATACTCGAAATGCAGGCGATAACGTACATTGATTGTTTTTTCGATAATGGTGGCATTGGATATAGCGTCGCGTGCTGCCGTTTTATAAGCGTTGGCCAATCCGCTGGCACCAAGCAGTATGCCTCCAAAGTAGCGGACAACGACAATCAGGGTGTCTGTCAAGTCGGCACTTAGCAGCTGACCATATATGGGACGTCCTCCGGTTCCGGACGGTTCACCGTCGTCGTTGGCACGCCATGCCGATTTGTCGGCACCGAGAATGTAGGCATAACAGTGGTGGCGTGCATCGAAATAGTCTTTTCTCAGACTCTCGAGATGAGTTTTGACTTCATCAAGGGTCTTAACCGGAAAAGCGAAAGCCATAAACTTGCTGCCCTTCTCCTTGTAAAGTCCTTCGGAAGGTTCCTTTATGGTATGGTATGTATCGTCAAACATGGTTTTCAATCAATTATATGCAAGCGATGATTAGTGACCAAAGGCACTTGAGGAGCTTTAAGACCAGTGTTGAATAGCTTATGACTTCTGAATATCACCACCTCATCGTAGAGACCATCCGCAATGAAGGCATCGAGTATTTGACGGCCTCCCTCGACAATGAGCGACTGAATCTTTCGTTCATAAAGTTCGCGTACCACTTCAGCGAGCGATTGGCAGTGCATGTGCAACCAATGGTTAGGCACATCATGCAGACGTCTGCGGCGGTCCAGGACAATGGGTTGTGGGGTATTCCCACTGAAGAGACGGGGCGTCAGTTGGGGATGGTCGTCCAAGTAAGTCTGCGAACCTACAAGGATAGCAGCCTCTTCCGTGCGCATTTTATGGCTTATTATCGTCTGGAAATCATTGCTAATCCAATACCTACTTTTTTCGGCTGGAGCCATGTATCCATCGGCTGTTTCGGCCCATTTCAGTATGATATAGGGACGATGGCTCTCCATGTATGTGAAAAAACGGCGGTTCAGTTCGCGACCATCTTCTTCAAGAACATGGCGTACAACATCAATACCCGCAGCCTTAAGCTTGGCAAATCCTTTCCCTGCTACCAATGGATTGGGATCGTCGTTGCAGCAGACCACACGGTGGATGCCCTTCTCGACAATAAGGTCGGCGCAGGGAGGTGTCTTGCCATAGTGTGAGCAAGGCTCCAGGTTTACATACAGTGTCGCTCCTTCAGTGTCGTTGCAATGCAACAGAGCGTTCCGCTCAGCATGGTTATGGCCATACTCTTGATGATATCCTTCGCTGACTATACATCCCGCTTTTACGATGACACAACCTACAAGCGGATTTGGACGAGTATAACCCAATCCTCTCAGTGCCAATTGAAAGCATCGACGCATATAAATAATATCTTCTTCTTTCTGCTGCATGATTAATTTGCAAAATTACAACAAAACAGTCATATCGCAAAATTTATTTTATGTCTGCCAGAGGAGGGAATACCCCCACACTTCGCGAACGCTTAGTGTGGGGGTATGAACGTAGTCATCAGCAAGGTGTGCCGAAGATTCTTTACTATCGCTATATTCTTTAGAACTCAGCCGTTTTCGGTGTTCTGGGGAACGGAATGACGTCGCGGATGTTGGCCATGCCTGTAACAAAAAGCATCAATCGCTCAAAGCCGAGTCCGAAACCTGCATGTGGACATGTGCCATAACGACGGGTATCAAGATACCACCACATGTCTTTCATAGGGATATTCAGCTCGTTGATACGGTTGAGCAATTTATCGTAATTCTCTTCACGCACACTGCCTCCGATGATTTCACCAATCTGCGGGAACAGCACATCAGTGCCTTGGACTGTGCGACCTGAAAGATTCCGTTCTTTCCCGACAGGAATAACCTCCTCGTTTTGTTTCATATAGAAGGCCTTGATTTCCATCGGATAATCAACCATAATAACAGGCTTTTTGAAATGATGTTCGACAAGATAACGTTCATGTTCAGAGGCCAAGTCGACACCCCAACTGACAGGGAACTCGAATTTGTGGCCTTTTGCAACTGCCTCTTCCAAAATTTTGATACCCTCTGTGTACGGCAAGCGAACAAAATCAGTGTCGACTACACTCTTCAGGCGTTCGATAAGTGTATTGTCAATCATCTTGTTAAGAAATTCCAAGTCATCCATACAGTGGTCAAGAGCCCAACGGACAAGGTATTTGATAAACTCTTCCTCAAGTTGGGTAAGGCTGTCAAGGTCATAGAATGCCATCTCAGGCTCAATCATCCAAAACTCGGCCAAGTGGCGCGGTGTATTGCTGTTCTCTGCACGGAAGGTAGGACCGAATGTATAGATTTTGCCCAACGAGGTGGCTCCTAGTTCACCTTCAAGCTGTCCGCTGACAGTGAGGGCTGTAAATTTGCCGAAGAAGTCTTGCTCCCAGTCTATTTTGCCGTCGTTGCCTCGTGGAGGATTTTCGGGATCGATAGTGGAGACGTGAAACATCTCGCCTGCACCTTCACAGTCACTGGCAGTGATGAGCGGCGTATGGAAATAAAAGAAACCACGTTCGTGGAAAAAGGTATGGATAGCATAGGCCATCTCATGACGCATACGCATGACAGCACCGAAGGTGTTAGTACGCAGGCGCAGATGTCCTATCTCGCGCAAGAACTCCATTGAATGGCCCTTCTTTTGAAGCGGATAAGTATTGGGGTCGGCTTCGCCGTAGACGATGATTTTCTCAGCCTGTACCTCTACAGCTTGGCCACTGCCTTGGCTTTTTACCAGCTTTCCCTCGACTGCAATGCAGGCTCCAGTAGTGATGCGCTTAAGATCCTCCTCAAACTTGGCAGGGTCGGCAACAACCTGAATGTTGTGAATGATTGAACCATCATTAACGGCCAAAAAAGCGACATTCTTGTTGCCTCGCTTGGTGCGCACCCAACCCTTGACACAGATGTCACTGTCGATAAGACTGCTGACATCTTCCTTTAAAAGGTATTTTATTTCGTATCGTTTCATCTGATATTGTTTTTTCGATAATTTTACAACAACGTGCCTTATCGCCTATTATTGCGTGAAGCGACAAGACTTCTTTAAACTCGCTATTTTTTCATACTTTTCATCAGTTCGATATCCGAATTGAACTTCATAAGTTGCTCCTCTTGGTCGCGGCGACAGATAAGAAGCGTATCGGAACCTGCAGCTATGATGTAATCATCAAGCCCTTGTATGATAGCGTACTTATCTGGATGAAGATGCACTATGCAATTGCTGGTGTCATAGGTCTTGACATGTCCGGAGGCTATGGCATTGCCGTCGTTATCTTTCGGCTTAGCCATATAAAGCGAATTCCAAGTCTCTACGTCCGACCAACCAAAGTCGGCTTCCATCACATACACATTGTCGGCCTTCTCCATTATTCCATAGTCAACAGAGATAGACTGTGCAGCGGTATATATATCCCGCAACTGCTTGGCTGGTGTCTCGAGAGTCAAGCCAAAGAACTGCTCAGCCAACGATGGTAAATATTTTCTGAATGCATCTTTAAGTACCGGCAAGCGCCACACATAAATACCCGCATTCCATAAGAATTCGCCCGACGAGATAAATTGACACGCCATCTCGAATGGAGGTTTCTCGACGAACGTGATAACCTTATGAATACGTGATGATGTTGATTTCAACGATGCTTCGCGGAACTGGATGTATCCGTACTTGATGTTCGGATTGACAGGTCGTGCACCTATGGTCACTATCCAGTCGTGCTTATCAACCACCTCTATTGCGTCATTGATATTGCGTCGGAATTCGTCGGCACCGAAGATGGCGTGGTCAGCAGGAGTCACTATAATATTGGCATTGGGATTAATCTTCTCGATAATCGATGCAGCGAAGGCTATACATGGTGCCGTATTGCGACGGAAAGGCTCACATAGCACTTGATAGTCAAGTAGATCTGGTATCGATTTCCTGAGTTGTTGCTCGTGGGTACTGGTAGTGACAATGATTATGTTTTCGCGCAAGCAGACAGTCTCAAAACGGTGAAAGGTTTCCTGAATCATCGATTCACCTGTTCCCATAAGGTCGATGAACTGTTTGGGTTTGCTCACTGAACAGAGTGGCCAGAAACGGCTACCGAAGCCTCCGGCCATTATTATGCAGAAATTATTGGGATTTTTCAAAATACTATACTAGATATTATTAACTATACACTTACTTCACCCTTGATATGTGGATGTGGATTGTAGTTTTCGAGAGTAAAATCCTCGTAATCGAAACTGAAAATGTCTTTTTTTTCAGGATTTATCAGCATTGTCGGCAATGGACGTGTGTCGCGAGATAGCTGTAGACGGCATTGATCTATGTGGTTTTTATAGATGTGTGCATCTCCAAAGGTATGTACAAAGTCACCTGCTTTGAGGTTGCACACTTGAGCCATCATCATAGTCAACAACGCGTAACTGGCTATATTGAACGGCACTCCCAAAAAAATATCAGCCGAACGTTGGTATAGCTGACAGGAAAGACTACCTTCGCTCACATTGAACTGAAAGAGGCAATGACAGGGAGGCAATGCCATATCTTCTATCTCAGCAGGGTTCCATGCTGTGACGAGAAGACGACGACTGTCGGGGTTATTCTTAATTTGGCTAACTACATTGGCAATCTGATCGATAGTACCTCCTTTGCCATCAGGCCACGAACGCCATTGACTTCCGTATACAGGACCCAGATCGCCGTTTGCATCAGCCCATTCGTCCCAAATGCTCACCTTATGGTCATGCAGATAACCAATATTGGTATCGCCTCGCAAAAACCAAAGTAATTCATATATTATGGAGCGCAGGTGCAACTTCTTGGTAGTCAGCAATGGAAAACCGTCAGCAAGGTGGAATCGCATCTGATACCCAAAAACACTGAGTGTTCCTGTACCGGTACGGTCATGTTTCTCCACTCCATTGTCAAGCACATGCTGCAAAAGGTTCAAATATTGTTGCATAAAACTGATATTCGGATGTTCAGATGCAAAACGGGAAAGAGAAAAAAATATTTTATTTTCATTAAAAAAAACTATTTAACGGTATGGAAACGACATGGAAATACAAGAAATTCGACATTTTTTAATACGCAAACATGTTTGACTGTCAGGATTTTACACCGCGGGCATTAAATTTATTTCCCAAAAACGTTAATAATCAAAATATTCTTTGTATTTTTGCATCGGATTACGTGAGAAGGGGACGCAAGTCCCCTCTTTTATTGACCAACAGATATACAACCGCAATGATTGACAAGTTACAAGTCCTTGAGATAATAGACAATGCTTTAGCAGGAACCGACAAATTTCTCGTCGACCTGAAGATTTCCACCGACAACCGCATCAATGTGGCAATCGATGGCGACAACGGGATTGTCATAGATGACTGCGTAAATCTGAGTAGACTGATTGAAAATAGCCTCGACCGTGACAGCGAAGATTTTGAACTCAACGTATCGTCGGCCGGACTCGACTCACCGCTGAAACTTAAACGACAATACATAAAGAACATCGGCCAAGAACTTACCGTCACAACATTCGACGGCGAAACAACAGAAGGCAAACTCGTCTCTGCCGACAACGACAAAATAAGCCTAAAACTGCTTGGAAGGAAAAATGCCGGAACAAGCCCTGTAGAAATTAACTATGCCGACATTAAAACAGCAAAGATAATAATAAAATTTTAATACAGTTTATATTCCAGTTAAGTTATGAAAACCACGGACCTTATAGATTCATTCTCGGAATTTAAAGATTTCAAGAATATTGACCGTGAAACATTGATGCACATCCTCGAAGAGGTATTCCGCACTGCCCTCGCTAAACGCTACGGAACCGAGGACAATTTCGACATCATTATCAACATTGACAAAGGCGACCTCGAGATCTATCGCAACCGCCACATCGTCGAAGACGGACAACTGACTGACGACAAACGAGAGATAGAGTATTCCGAAGCTATCAAAATCGAATCGGACTTCGAAGTGGGTGAAGACCTCTCTGAGCCTATTCTGCTCTCCGAATTCGGACGTCGCGAAATTCTTGCCATCCATCAAAACCTAGTCAGCAAGATACAGGACTATGAAAAATCCCTTATCTTCCAGAAATACAAAGACAAAGTCGGAGAAATCGTCATCGGCGAAGTCTATCAACCCTGGAGCAAAGAGATATTGGTACTTGACGAAGAGAAAATCGAACTGGTGCTCCCGAAAAGCGAGCAGATTCCAGCCGACCATTTCCGCAAAGGCGATACTATCCGTGCAATCGTTCTTAAAGTGGAACTCAAAAACAACAATCCGGTTATCGTCTTGTCTCGCACGTCACCTATTTTCTTGGAACGGCTGCTAGAAGCCGAAGTACCTGAAATCTACGACGGTCTCATCACCATACGCAATATTGTTCGAGTACCCGGTGAGCGTGCCAAAGTCGCCGTCGAGTCATACGACGACCGCATCGACCCGGTAGGTTCATGCGTAGGTATGAAAGGTAACCGCATTCACGGCATTGTCCGTGAACTTAAAAACGAGAACATCGACGTAATCAACTACTCTTCACGACCAGACCTCATGATTCGACGTTCACTGAGTCCTGCCGAGATAAGCAAAATCACCATCAATGAAGAGAACAAAACCGCAGAGGTATTCATGGAACCTGACCAAGTATCGCTCGCCATCGGTAAAGGCGGTCACAACATAAAACTCGCCAGTAAGCTCTGCGGCTACGAAATAGAAGTATACCGTAACACCGACGAGGACCTCGACGATGTCGATCTGAAAGAATTCAACGATGAAATCGAACAGTGGATCATCGACGAATTCATCAAGATTGGCTGTGACACCGCCAAAAGCGTGCTGGCCCTGCCCAAAGATGAACTCATCAACCGTACCGACCTCGAAGAAGAGACCATAGACCACGTCCTTGAAGTACTCAAGGCCGAATTTGAAGACTAATTTCATTTTTCATTTTTTTAAAAAGGGAGTGTCAATGTCAGAAGAACCAAAAAATATCAGACTGAACAAAGCCGCAAAAGAGCTCAATGTGGGCATCCCAAACCTTGTGGAGTACCTGGCAAAAAAAGGACACCACATCGAAGCCAACCCTAATGCCCGTATCACCCCCGAGCAATACGAACTGTTGGCGACAGCTTTTCAAGCAGAACGCATGGTTAAGGAAAATGCCGACCGCATAGAGATAAGCCCGGCCAGCAGCGTAGTCATCGAAGCTACCAAAACAGGCGAAGAAGAAAAAGACTACACCGACGAAGTCATCATCAAAAACTTCAACACTCCCAAGCCTATCGCGCCGGCGAAAAACACCATACCCGAAGAAGAGATACAACACAAGACTGAAGATGAAGCTATCACGGAAGAGGAAAAAAATGCGCCTGTAGAGACTCCGAAATTCGAGACAAAAGTTATCCGTACCTCCGTAGCCGGAGTCAAAGAAGGCAAAAACGCTTTCGATGCCGAAGTGCATATAGTGGATAAGATAGACTTGTCTGCTATCAACAGTCGCATGAGACCCTCCAAACAAACCAAAGCGGAAAAAGAGGCCAAACAAACAAAAAACAAAAAGAAAAAGAACAAAGCCGACGAAACAAACATTGAAAATAATCTTGTCGAAAAGACTCCCCTAGAACATACGCCTACAGAGACCACACCCGCTGCTGAAACCGTACCTACCCAGAATGTAACAGTTGAAAAAGTCCCCGAAAAGGAAGTAGAATTCATTGAAACTCAATATCAAAAGCTCGAAGGACCAAAGGTTGTCTCTAAAATAGACCTTACCCAATTTGAGAAACCTAAACCCAAAATCGGCGACGAGGAGAAACGCAAGAAACGTAAACGCATCAAAAAAGAAGGCGTAAAAGTTGACGAAAAAACCATCTCTTCATCATCCGGCAAAGGACAGGACAACCGTCAGACTGCAGCAAAGAACGCCAAAGACAAGAAGAACGAGAAAAAAGAGCGCAAGGCTAAGGCCGCAGAAAAGAAAAAACCTGAAATAGATGACAACGAGATTGAAAAACAGATAAAAGAGACCCTCGCACGCCTCAGCCCTACCGGTAAATCAAAGACCTCGAAACACAATCGAGAAAAACGCCAGAAAGTGCATCAGCACATCGAAGAAGAGCAGATGCGCGAGATGGAGAACCAGAAGACACTTCAGGTGACCGAATTCGTAACTGCCAACGAACTTGCCACCATGATGAATATCCCTGTGACACAGATTATCTCAACCTGTATGCAGGTTGGCATATTCGTAAGTATCAACCAACGCCTCAATGCCGAGACCATCCGTCTTATCACCGACGAATTCGGATTTGAAGTCAACTTCGCATCTGAAGATGTTGTCAATTCTTTGCAACAAATCGAAGAACAAGATCGTCCCGAAGATCTCATCACACGAAACCCCATAGTAACAGTGATGGGACATGTCGACCACGGCAAGACCTCACTCCTCGACTACATACGAAAGACCAACGTCATAGCAGGCGAAGCCGGCGGCATCACACAACATATCGGTGCCTACGAAGTCACCACTACCGACGGACGCAAGATTACATTCCTCGACACTCCCGGACACGAAGCTTTTACAGCTATGCGTGCACGTGGTGCCAAGATGACAGATATCGCTATCATTGTCATCGCCGCCGACGACAAAATCATGCCGCAGACCGTCGAAGCTATCAATCACGCACAAGCCGCCGGAGTACCCATCGTTTTCGCCATCAACAAAATTGACAAACCAGGAGCCGACCCCGACCGCATCAAGACCGAATTGGCCAACATGAATCTTCTGGTAGAGGAATGGGGCGGAAAATACCAAAGTCAAGACATCAGTGCCAAGAAAGGCATCGGTGTCGATGAACTGCTCGAAAAGGTCATCCTCCAAGCTGACATCATGGAACTGAAAGGCAACCCCAACAAGCGGGCCAAAGGCACTGTCATAGAAAGCTCTCTCGACAAAGGTCGCGGCTATGTGGCCAAAATCCTAGTCGAAGACGGCACCATACGGAAAGGCGATCCGGTAGTGGCCGGTGCCATAAGCGGACGTGTTCGCGCCATGTACAACGAACGTAATCAAGAAGTCTTGTCAGCAGGTCCTTCTCAACCGGTTCTGCTCCTCGGATTAACAGGAGCTTGCCAGGCAGGCGACACTTTCAACGTCACCGAAAACGAGAAAGAAGCTAAAGATATCGCCAACCGACGCACACAACTGCAACGCGAGATGGGATTGCGTACCCAAAAGCATATGACCCTCGACGAAATTGGTCGCCGTATCGCTCTTGGCAACTTCAAAGAGCTCAACATCATCGTCAAAGCCGATGTCGACGGTTCCGTCGAAGCCCTCAGCGACTCACTCCTCAAACTCAGCACCGAAGAAGTCCAAGTCAACGTCATTCACAAAGCCGTGGGACAAATCACCGAAAACGATGTCTTGCTGGCCGAATCGAGCGACGCTATCATCATCGGTTTCCAGGTACGTCCTTCTGTCGGCGCACGCAAAATGGCAGAAACCGAACACATAGATATTCGCCTGTACAGCATCATCTACGATGCCATCAATGAACTCAAAGATGCTATTGAAGGCATGCTTTCGCCCGAAAAACAAGAGAAAATCGTTGCCAACCTCGAAATCCGCGAAACCTTCAAGATTTCTAAAGTCGGAACCATAGCCGGATGCATGTGTCTCGACGGTAAAATCAACCGTTCAAGCAATATTCGCATCATTCGCGACGGTATCGTTGTCTACACTGGCAAACTGGCATCACTCAAACGTTTCAAGGACGATGTCAAAGAGGTGGTCAGCGGACAGGATTGCGGACTCAACATTGAGAACTTTAACGACATCAAAATCGGCGATATAGTTGAAGCATACGAAGTGATAGAAGTCAAACGCAAACTATAAGACAACTTCCCAGCCCCCTTAGTTCAACGGATAGAACGGAAGTTTCCTAAACTTTAAATGAGGGTTCGATTCCCCCAGGGGGTACAATATCAGGCGAGATTTTAACCGCTGATAACTCATACTTATGTACAAACCATAAATCATGAAAGACATTATACCCATAAACGGACAATTCACAATGCCGGCTCTGCCATATGAATCACTTGGCGAAGTCTTAAGTAGCAAGACACTCTCGTTCCATCATGGTAAGCACCTGAAAGCCTATATCGACAACCTCAACAAACTACTCCCTGACAGTGGATTGGATGGTATGTCATTAAGCCAGCTAGTACGTAAAGTGGAGGATTGTCTCCTTCAGCCGGAAGCAGTAGCAAATATTGATAGAAACAAACTCAACACTTTGAAAAACAACGCTGGACAAGTACTGAATCATATCATGTATTTTGAACAGTTCTCCACCTCCCCGAAGCCAATGAGCAACTCTCTGCAACAACTTTTGGAACGCGACTTCGGCAGTGTCGACGCATTCAAGAAAGAATTTGAGCTAAACGGTAGCACACTGTTTGGAAGTGGTTGGGTATGGCTTTCGTATGACACTAATGGTCATCTGGTCATCACACAGCAAAGAAACGCCGAGAATCCTGTCACTATGAGGCTCAACCCCCTGCTGACATTCGATGTATGGGAGCATGCCTACTACCTCGACTACCAGAACCGCCGCGGGGACTACCTCAATGCCCTGTGGCAAGTGATCGACTGGCAGGTGGTGGAAAGCCGTCTGTGACCTGACCAATCGTAAAACTTTACGTTTTGCTTTTACTTTTGTATATTTGCACCTTGATTCGGCAATTCCGATTGTCGGGGACAAATACTGTTTTAAAATTAAAGATCAATAAGCAACAGGGCGTTACAGGAACGGGTTTGGATTATTGAATTAAGATTTCGAATCTCAATTTGGCCGTCGTAACGTCAGAAAAAAGGAGAATATAAATAAAAACATAGTTTAGAAGCGTTTATTGCTTGTCTTTAGTAGGGTCGGAATCCGGAAAATTTCAGACACATACCACTTAAAGAGGCGAGACGCTCACGACATCTGTGAGCTTTCTTGTTTGTGGTATAGGTGATTTCCGGAACCTCAGCTCTCAACAGGGAAGATTTCACGGATTTTTTTTGTCATATTCCAAAAAGCAAACTAAGCGTTTCGATGAAAATGTGACGAAATGAAGATACAGCGGACAATAGGGAACACTAAACTTTGGAAACGGCGGAAGACGTTGTTTCTCAGCTCGAAGTATGCCCCATTGTCCTGCTACGGAAGGGTGTTCCAATGGGTGGAAGGCTTCGACAAATGGGAATGTGCCGTATGCTTCAACACGTCGGAACTAGAAGAAGAGGTACTGAAAGCTTTGCTAGTGTTGCATGTGCCTACAACATTGGTGGTGACAAAGCATTTCTACGACCCGTACAACGTCCAGATAGAGACGGCTCTGAAAGAAAAACGCCTACTTATCATGGAATTGCAGCGCGAAGAGAGTGACGGGAAAGGATATACTGCACGTCTGCGTAACCGATATGTTATCAGTCAAGTGCAACATATTGTATGTGGTTACATCAACCCCAACGGAAGCATTGTCGGCCTGCTGGCAGGACGAGATGATGTCACTTTTCTTGTCGACCATAGAGACTCCAAGGCAGCCGAGGCAGATGACAAACCCATTCGTTGGACGGTGGCCGAAGACAAGCGTCTGCTGCGCATGTTCTACGAGGACATGGGCATCCACGCCATACACAAGGCAATACAGCGTCCCTACAGTACTATCTATAACCGCATCAAGTCGTTGACCATGAGCGACGAGACATTGAAAGGACGAGAGTTCGAAGATTATGTGGTGACCTTCTTCGACCTGCCGCACAACACGAAACTCGCCTTGAAGGAATGGCGTGGCGACAAGGCACTTCCGGGCGTATACCCGGAAAACAACAGCGCCCCGGATCTAGTCTTTTCATACGAAGGAAAGCCATTCGCCATCGAATGCAAATGGCGTAACCATACACCTCCGAACCTCGATACTTTGATATCCGACAAGCGCGCTTTCTTCTGCCAATATGCTGAGGATCACGCCATGCCGGTATTCTTGCTTCTCGGTATCGGTGGTCTACCTTCCGATCCCGTAAGCCTTTACATTACCTCGGTATCGCAGACGCTCACTCTCAACACTCTTTTGCAACACACCGTGAAAACACCCTCCGACATCCTGCGGCAAATATTTTTTGTCATTTAGTGGATATGCTCATTTTATAATTAAAACAAATCCATTTATTTATAAAAAGAGGAGTGAGCATTATATTAATGATTGCTGAAGCCGGGATGTCCACTCTTGCATCATCTCGTCTATCTCCTCGTCGTCGCAGAAGTCGGGATCGTAGTCTTCATACATAAGATTCCACATCAGACGCTCACGTTCCTCCTTGGTATGCTTCTTTTTCTTCCTGATTTCCAGAAGGTCTTCATATCCCCAGATGCCGCCGCAGTCTTCCGGCGGACAGGCACCCGCTCCTTTGACGAAGGTGATGGAAGGTTTTTCGTCGGGAAGGTATTCGCGTTCGCCTTTGTACCACACATCGTGTTCCCAGCTGTCGCCGAAGTCGTATTCGAACACCACGCGTTTGCCTTTCTCGGTCAGCATGTCGTCGACGGTGCATTGAGCCATATCGCGATATGAGATGCGTCCGAACCCGAAAGAGTCTTCCATCTGCTCGCGGTCGACGAAACAGACATCGCCCTTGCGGAACTGATACAGATGCTCGTGCATCCAACCCATGGCGTCTTGGAGCACCTCGCCCAAAGCCGTCAGCGTAAGGTTGGAGGGAACCTTGATTTCGCGCCATATTTTGAGGTCGGTACTGTTCAACTTGATGCGCAGGTGCAGTTCGCGGACGTAGGGACGCGGCAAAGTGAGGGGGATGTCCTCGCTATCGTAGGGGTAATCGTCGTCATCTTCGTCGTCATCGTAGTCTTCGTCGTCATCTTCGTCAGGCAACATTCCGCTTGGTAGCACGTAGCCATATTTGTCGAACATGTCCAGCACTGAGCGCAGCTCTTCCCGCGCTTCCTCGTCGCCGTCCACTACGGCACGCAGCAA